>ERZ773181.2951-NODE-2951-length-10477-cov-5.420553_pt1 | contig 10477 bp, 8 predicted proteins | sample MGYA00581001_ERZ773181 | MGnify/ENA primary metagenome ERZ773181 (study PRJEB29015, sample SAMEA2737780) | human gut metagenome | biome: human gut; feature: human-associated habitat; material: faeces | place: China | collected 2012 ... | reverse complement strand
CATTACAGAGAATAATTCCTAAACAAAAAGCGTTAGTCTTTGTAGAGTTTGAGTAACCCCTAACCCTGCCATCCCGCCTTGGCCTGACGCCTGGCGGGATTTTTTGTTGCGCGGGGGGCGCGGGTGGTGTACAATGGTCTATAATACGGTGAAGCGGCATTCGCGGAAAGGACACTCCCATGAAAGAAATCCCCATTACATCCTTTGACAACATCCAAATCGGTCAGGCAGAAAACACGGCGGGGGGCACGGGCTGCACGGTGGTGCTGCTGGGCAAGGACGGCGCCCCGGCGGGGCTGGATGTGCGCGGCGGCGGGCCGGCCTCGCGAGAAAGCGAGTTGCTCAAGCCGCTGGCGGCGGCGCAGGTCATCCACGCCATTGTGCTGGCGGGCGGCAGCGCCTTCGGACTGGATGCCGCAGGCGGCGTCATGCGGTATCTCGAGGAACGCGGCATCGGCTTTGACGTAGGTGTGACGAAAGTGCCCCTCGTCTGCCAGTCCGACCTGTTCGATTTGACCGTGGCCGACGCCCGCACCCGGCCCGATGCAGCCATGGCCTACGCGGCCTGCGTCAACGCTGAGACCGGCAACTACCGCGACGGCAACCACGGCGCGGGTACCGGTGCGACTGTCGGCAAGCTGCTGGGCATGGACCATTGCATGAAATCCGGCATCGGCAGCTACGCCGTGCAGGTGGGCGACCTGAAGGTCGGCGCGCTCGTCGCGGTCAACGCGGTGGGCGACGTCTACGATTTTGAGACGGGCCGCAAGGTCGCCGGGCTGCGGGCTGACGACGGCAAAACGTTTTTGGATTCCGAGCGGGTGCTGATGCAGCAGCTCGACGCGCCACAGGAAAAATTTGTCGGCAACACGACACTTGGCATCCTTTTCACCAATGCAAAGCTCGACAAGGCACGGCTGTGCAAGGCCGCGGGCATGGCGCACGACGGCTACGCCCGCGCCATCCGCCCGGTGCACACCTCGATGGACGGCGACAGCATCTACGCGGTCTCGCTGGGCGACGTGCCCGCTGACCTCGACGCCGTCGGCGTGATCGGCGCGCGGGTCATGGCTAAGGCTATCGTACGGGCCGTGGAGGCTGCAGACAGCGCGTACGGCTTCCCGGCGGCGCGGGATATGTAAAGTCGGCCCTGCCCCGACACCGTAGGGACGGATTCCATATCCGCCCGGGCACCGTGCCGTTGCCGCAGGTCGGCGTCAAAACAGCATTGCACCCGCCCCAAAATCGCGGTATAATAGTGCCAGAATCACAACAGGGGAGAACCACCACACGCTATGCCAAAATTGGACGAACAAATCAAAACGCTGGCGGGCTACTTTGCGGCGGACTGTGAGCCGGACGGCAAGCTGACGCTGCAATTGGAGGTCGAGCACTTCCTCACCCGGTCCGACGGCCAGCCCCCGGCCTTTGCCGATGTGCAGGCTGCGCTGCGCGATTTGCAGCAGCAGACAGACGCGCCGATCATCACCGACGGCGAATATTTCGGCTACAGCGGTCCGGCGCTGACGGCCACGCTGGGGCCCGCGTGCCAGCTGCGCATCAGCCTGGCCCCGCTGCGCGACGTGCAGGACATCATGGATCTGTACAACCGATTCTATTTGCAGCTGGGGCTGGCGCTGGCTGCCCACGGGCTGCGCGCCTGGACGGCGGGCTGCCACCCGACCTGCCATGCCGAGGACCTGCCTCTGGTGCCCCGCACCCGGGACGAGGCCATGGACGCCTACCTGCGGGAAAAGGGGGCCTGCAGCGTGCAGATGATGCGCGCCACGGCGGCGACGCAGGTGTCCATTGACTATCAGGATGAGACCGATTTTGTCCGCAAAATGCGCGCGGCCAGCCTGCTGACGCCGTTCTTTGCGCTGCTCAGCGACAACGCCCCGGTCTATCAGGCCAGCCGCAACAGCAGCTATTGCATCCGCACACGGCTCTGGCAGGATGTGGACCGTGACCGCTGCGGCGTCACGCCGCATCTGATGGACGCGGATTTCGGTTACGCCCGCTATGCGGAGAACGTGCTGACCAAGCCCCAAATCACTGCGCTGCGGCTGGGCCGCGTCAGGGCTGCGGGCGGAAAGACTGCGCCGGAGCTTTACGCCGGGCACGTCAGCCGTCAGGAAACCGCGCAGATTTTGTCCAATTTCTTTTACGATGTACGTCTCAAATCCCGCATTGAGCTGCGCGCCGCGGACAGCATGCCGCCGCGGTACATCGCCGCGTATGTGCAGCTGGTCAAGTCGGTGTTCGGCAGCCCGGCAGCGCTGCAAAATGTGCTGCGCCACTACGCGGGCGCGACGACGCTGGACATCACGTCGGCTAAGCTGGCCGTCTGCAAGGACGGCTACAACGCGCTGGTCTATGGCCGCCCCGTCAGCGGCGAGCTGGCCTGGCTGCTGATGCAGGCCCGCAGCCGCACGCCCTCGCAGGAGGAACGCGCACTGCTCGACCCGTTCATGCAGCTGCTGACGACCCGCAAAACCATCCGCGAGACGGAAAATTACAACGAATAAACGTGCTTTCTGCGGGCATACTGACCCTGAAAGGGGGCATGTGCCATGCGGGAAACATCCTACCACGCGGTCATTGCCGAGATGACCGTTCGCGCACTGTGGGAGCTGCAAAACCTGCTGGACTGCATCCCCGACGCGCTGTGGGACCGCTGTTACGGCGGAGCACCGCTGTGGCAGCACGTCTACCACACCCTGCACGAGCTGGACCAGTGGTTCATCAACCCGCGGGACACCGACTTTGTCGAGCCGCCCATCCACACGCCGCACTTGCAGGAACTGCACATTTACCCGGCAGTGCGTCTTGACAGACAGGCGGTAGATGACTATTTTTATACAATCAAGTCCAAGCTGTCCATCTATCTGACCTCGCTCCACGACGAGGATCTGCTGCAGCGGCCCGACAACTGCGAGTGGACGCGGTTTACGCTGATTTTGTCGCAGTATCGTCATTTATACCGCCACATGGGCATGGTGATGGGTTTTATTGAGGCCGAGACCGGCCTCTGCCCGCGCACGCTGGAGGTGGGGGAGGACCCGCCCGCCGCGCCCTACGACCCTTATCAATGAGAGGATTTTTTCAATGAAGTATCGCTGTTTTGCGGCGCTTGCGCTGGCAATGTTGCTGCCTGGCTGCGCCGCCGCGCCCGACCTGACGCCGGTCTGGCAGCGCGACCTGCCCGCCAGCGGCGTACATATAGAGCTTTCCAACGCGGCGTTGCTCTCCGACGCGGACGTCTACTACGCCGCAACGCGGGAGGAACTGTACGTGCACAATGTGTCGGTTTTGCCCGCCGTCAAGGCCGACGGTCAGCCCGTTGTAACGTTTTACGGCGCTGCAGCGCAGGATATTGACCTTGTGTATCTGGAGGACATCGGCGACGTGTACGTCGATTATGACCGCGTCAAGCCGCAGATCAAGCTGGATTACATCCTGACAGAAGGGGACGGGTACGTCTCCTACGAGTTGGACACCGCGTACAATTTTGAGTTCACGGTGACGACGCAGACCGGCGAGGATAAGATTCTGGTCGTCAGCGAGAGAAGCGACGTGAAATGAAAATGCCCCGCCCGGGTTAGCCGAGCGGGGCATTTTTTGTGCGTTAAAGGCCTTCCCCTTTGGGGGAGGTGGCCGAGGCCCCGCCCAAGGTCGGATGAGGGGAAAGTCCGCGCGATTTCCCAGATACGGGCAGTCACAGGAACTTAGCCCTCATCAGTCGCCTGCGGCGACAGCTTCCCCCGATGGGGAAGCCTTTGTGGTCGTTGCCGCCCACAGCCTCACTTCCTCTCCGGCAAATCCACCGTCGTCGTCGGGAAGGCAAACTCACAGCCTTCCTCCTTCATCAAATCCAAAATTTGCAGATTCAGCGTGTTTTTTACCTGCATGAAATCCCGCAGATTGACTTTGGTGATGTACACCCGGCACGCCAGATCAATGCTGTAGTCGTTGAATTTATCCAGCGCAATCGTCACGCCGTCGGGCTGCACGTCGGGCTGGGCTTGCAGCATGGCGGTCAGATCGGCGGTCAGATGCTCGATTTTTTCGCGCGGGGTGTCGTAGGTCAGACCAATCGTAAACTTCCACAGGCGGCTCTGGCGGCGGTCATAGTTTTGGATGTACTCCGCCGTGATTTTAGAATTTTCTATCGTGATAGCGACATTGTCTGGGCTACGGATGCAGGTGGAGCGGAAGGAAATGTCCTCAACGGTGCCCTCGCAGTCGCCCAGCACGATGTAATCCCCGATGCCGAAAGGCCGCTCCAACACCAGCGTGATGCCCGCAATCAGGCTGTTCAGTGTGGACTGCGCGGCCAGCGAGACCGCCAGTCCGGCGACACCCGCGCCGGTCAGCAGGCCGGAGACCGGCACGCCGAGGCGGTCCAGCATGGCGATACCCGCAAACAGGCCGACCAGCGCATGAAAGATGTTCTCAAAAAAGTGTCCCATCGTCTGATTTGTTTCTAAATCCAGATGGTTCTGGGCACTGCGCAGCAAAAGCCGGGTGACCGGGGCCGCACGCCAGCAGCCGAGCGAGATGTAGAAGATGACCAGCAGGTCGGCAGCCAGATTCAGGTATTGCAAAAAAACGGCGTCGCGCACCAGCTCAAACGGCAGCGACTTGACGGCAGCTGCGCCCAGCAGTACCCGAAAAAGGCCCGCCACCGGCGTAAGGAAGCTGTCCAGCAGAATGCAAAGCAACGATGCCATGTGACTTTTTGCGCGGTCCAGAAAACGCCGGGCGGCGAGCTTGTACACCTCGGGTGCACCGGCAGCCGCCAGCGCCAGCAGCGCCGCGGGCAGAAACGAGAGAAAATCGTGGGTGAATTCTTCCATGGTGGGTACCTCAGTTTATGGTTGTGGTAATTCCTTGGCTCCCTCTGAGAGGGGGCTCCGCCCGCAGGCGGTGGGGGAGAGAACCTGACGCGGCCCGAAATATTTCGGATAGCCGCAAGGTTCTCTCCCTCCGGCCCTGCGGGGCCACCTCCCTCGCAGAGGGAGGCAAGAAGGTGGTGGGCAAGAATTTCCTTAATTATACCACACCCCCTTGCATTTTGTAAAATCTATGCTATAATACTTCCCGGAAAGTCTGTTTCAGGGCGGGGTGTGATTCCCCACCGGCGGTGAGCGGCATGGCCCGCAAGCCCGCGACCAGCTGCAAATGCGGCTGCTGACCCGGTGTGATTCCGGGGCCGACGGTTAAAGTCCGGATGAAAGAAACGGAAAGCTGTTTGCTTTGCTTTTTTGCGCCCTGTCGTATATTTTGCGGCAGGGCGTTTTGTTTCCGCAAGGGCAGGGCAGAGCCTCCCGGGTTCGTGAGCTGACTTTCACAAATTTTTACGGGAGGCATCTTCTCATGCAAAACAAGACTACCAACATCCGCAAGCTCACCGGCACCGCCATGCTCGGCGCTGTCGCCGCCGTACTTATGTACATGGAGTTTCCGATCCCCATCATGCCGTCCTTCGTCAAGCTGGACGTGTCCGAGCTGCCCGCGCTGCTGGCCGCCTACGCCTACGGGCCGGTGTCCGGCATCGCCGTGTGCCTGATCAAAAACCTTATCAAGCTGCCCAGCACCAGCACTGCTGCGGTGGGTGAACTGTTCAATTTCGTCATGGGTGCGTTGTTTGTGGGCGTCGCCGGCTTTGTGTACAAGCGCAGCAAGACCCGCCGCAGCGCACTCATCGGCGCAGGGCTGGGCGCACTGGCCATGGCCGTTGTGTCCGTGCCGTACAACTACTTCATCGTCTACCCGGCCTATGTGGTTTTGTATCATCTGCCGCTCGAGGCCATCATCGGTATGTACCAGGCCATCAACCCCAGCGTGGACGGCCTGCTGACCTGCCTGATCACCTTCAACTTCCCGTTTACTTTGTTTAAAGGTCTGCTGGACGCGGCGCTCTGCTTCCTGATTTACAAGCCGCTGTCCGGTGTGCTGCACGGGAGAAAGTAAGAAAGGCTTCCCCCGCGCAGGGGAAAGCTGTCACCGAAGGTGACTGATGAGGGCCGGGTTGACGCAACCACTCGTCTATGGGAGGCAAGGAGCGCTTTGCCCTCATCCGGCCTCGGGCGGGGCCTCGGCCACCTTCCCCCGATGGGGAAGGCTCTCCTCCAAAACCACACACGCTGCCGCATCTGCCCCACTTTTGTGCAAACCGTCTGAACTGCACAACGAAATATCGTTGACTTTGCCAAAAACCTGTGGTACACTAACTTCACAACAACAGAATAGCAACTTATCAAGAGCGGCTGAGGGAACAGGCCCGATGAAGCCCGACAACCTGCGTGTATGCGCAAGGTGCCAAGTCCTGCGGGAAACCGAAAGATAAGCGTTACCGCGCGCAGTCTTTCCGGCTGCGCGCTTTTTGTTTCCACGGTTGCGTTTCTGCCGAATATTTTATAGGAGGCTTTCCCCAATGTCCAAAGTTCTTTTCACGTCCGAATCCGTCACCGAGGGGCATCCCGACAAAATCTGCGACCAGATCTCCGACGCCATCCTCGACGCCATCCTGGCGCAGGACCCCGGTGCCCGCGTTGCCTGCGAGACGACCTGCTCCACCGGCCTCGTCCACATCATGGGCGAGATCACGACCAGCTGCTACGTGGACATCCCCGGCACGGCGCGTGAGGTCATCCGCTCCATCGGCTATGACCGCGCCAAGTACGGCTTTGACTGCGACACCTGCGGCGTCATCACCAACATCGACGGCCAGAGCCCCGACATTGCGCTGGGCACCAACGACGACGTGGCCGGTGCGGGCGACCAGGGCATGATGTTCGGCTACGCCTGCAATGAGACGCCCGAGCTGATGCCGCTGCCCATCAGCCTGGCCCACAAGCTGGCCAAGCGCCTGACCGAGGTGCGCAAGAACGGCACGCTGGATTACCTGCGCCCGGACGGCAAAAGCCAGGTCACCGTGGAGTACGACGACGGCAAGCCCGTGCGCATCGACGCGGTGGTCATTTCCAGCCAGCACAGCCCCGACATCAGCCAGGAGCAGCTGCATGAGGACATCCGCCGCGAGGTCATTGAAAAGGTCATTCCCGCCGAGCTGCTGGACGAGAACACGAAGTACTACATCAACCCCACGGGCCGCTTTGTTGTGGGCGGTCCGCAGGGCGACTCCGGCCTGACGGGCCGCAAGATCATCGTGGACACCTACGGCGGCTATGCCCGCCACGGCGGCGGTGCGTTCAGCGGCAAGGACCCCAGCAAGGTGGACCGTTCCGCCGCGTATGCCGCCCGCTGGGTCGCCAAAAACGTGGTTGCCGCGGGCCTGGCTACCAAGTGCGAGGTCGAGCTGGCCTATGCCATCGGCGTGGCAAAGCCCGTCTCCATCATGGTGGACACCTTCGGCACCGGCACCGTTGCCGACGAGAAGATCGTGCAGGCTGTCGAGAAGGTCTTTGACCTGACGCCCGCCGCTATCATCCGCGACCTTGACCTGCGCAAGCCCATCTACCGCCAGCTGGCCGCCTACGGCCACATGGGCCGCGAGGACCTGGGCGTGAAGTGGGAGAACACAGACCGCGTGGACGCCCTGAAGGCCGCCGTGGCGGAGTAAATCAGCAGGCATTTTCCGGTCCCCCCGTGCAGCGTATGCGCGGGGGATTTTTGTTTGTGCGTAGCGCACCGGGTTGCGCACCGGTAGGCGCCGGGAACGGCCACGGCGGGGTGAGGGCACCCCGCCCTACGGGTTGTGGTAAACGGGCGGTTTGTAGGGCGCGGTCTTGACCGCTCTGGGATGTTGGCGGCACGATGAACGTCCGCGGGTCGTCGGGGACGCCGACCCCTACGGTAGGGGCGGATTCCATATCCGCCCGGGGCGTGTGCGGCGGCGCGGGGCGGCCGATACATTCATTTACTGCAAATAAATTTGCCAAATGCCGCGCAATGCGGTATAATATCCTTATCTGTGAAAGTGCGGCGATTTTGCGGGAAGGGGGCGGCTATGGAACAGCAGGAACAACAGCTTATGAAGCTGGAAGGCACCGTCGAGCACGTCATCTACGAGAACGCCGACTCCGGCTACGCGGTGTTCGAGGTGGACGCGGGCGGCACCGATGTGGTCGTCGCCGGCAACGTCGGCGGGGTGGACAACGGCATGAGCGTGACCGTCTACGGCCACATGGTCAACCACCCCAGCTACGGCGAGCAGTTCCGCGCCGAGACTATCGAAGCGCGCCTGCCCGAGGACCGCACCGCCATTTTAAGCTACCTGTCCAGCGGCGTGCTGCCCTACATCGGGCCGTCCACCGCTAAGAAGATCGTGGCAAAATTCGGCGATGATACGCTGACGGTCATCGCCGAGACCCCGCAACGGCTCTGCGAACTCAAGGGCATCACCGAGCAGAAGGCGGCTATCATCTCCAACGAGTTCCGCCGCATGTACGGCGTGCGGGAGGTCGTGGCCTGGTTTGCCCGGTACGGCATGACCGCCCAGCAGGCCGTGACCTGCTACCGCGCGCTTGGGCCGCACACCGTCGAGGCGCTGACCCAGAACCCGTATCTGCTCTGCGGCGAGCCGCTGCAATTAAAGTTCGGTCAGGTGGACACCATCGCGGCGGCGCTGCAATTTGAGACAGGCTGCCGCCTGCGGGTGGCGGCGGGGCTGCTCTACGCGCTGCGGCACAACGCGGGCAACGGTCACACCTGCCTGCCGCGGGATAAATTGCTTGAATCTACGTCGAAATTTCTACGCCTGCCGCTGGGCGACCTGGAAGCTGCGCTCGACGAACTGCTCTCCTCCGAGGAACTGCGCACCCGCACGTTTGACGGCGTCGAGTACATCTACCTGCCCGACCTGCTCTCCGCCGAGGAGGACATTGCCGCGCGGCTAGGCCAGCTTTCGACGTTCCCCACCGAGGCCCCGCCGACGCTGGATGCGGACATCCGCGTGCTGGAAATGGCGCAGGGCTTTGCGTACGCGCCGCTGCAGCGGCAGGCCATCAAACTGGCGCTGTCCAGCCGCGTCATGGTGCTGACCGGCGGTCCCGGCACCGGCAAGACGACCACTGTCAACGCGATTCTGAGCCTGTACGAGGCACTGTATGACCGCGTGGCTCTGTGTGCCCCCACGGGCCGCGCCGCCAAGCGGTTGAGTGAGCTTACAAACCACGCTGCATCGACGATTCACCGCTTACTTGAGGTGGACTACAGCAGCGGCAGCGTGCGGTTCATCCACAACGAAAAGAACCTTTTAAAATATGACGTCATCATCCTCGACGAGATGAGTATGGTGGACGTCAAGCTGTTTCAGGCGCTGCTCGCTGCGGCGCGGTACCACTGCCGCATCATTATGGTGGGCGACGCCGACCAGCTGCCCAGCGTCGGGCCGGGCAACATTCTGGGCGAGATTTTAAAGGCGGGCGTCGTGCCGACGGTACGTCTTACCGATATTTTCCGTCAGGCGCAGCGCAGCCTGATTGTCCAGAACGCCCACCGCATTGTGGAGGGGCAGATGCCGCAGAAGGGCGGGCCGAAGGACGATTTCTTCCTGATCGAGTCCAACGGCCTTGCCTGCCAGAAGCTGGTCTGCGACCTTGTCAGCACGCGGCTGCCGAAAGCCTACGGCTTTGACCCCGTGCGGGACATTCAGGTGCTTTGCCCGACGAAGGTCGGCCCCACCGGCAGCGTTGAGCTGAACAGACGGCTGCAGGATATTCTGAACCCGCCCGCCAAGGGCAAGGGGCAGATCGGCACGGCGGAGAGTGCCAAAATATTACGTCTGGGTGATAAAGTCATGCAGGTCAAGAATGACTACGACATCACGTTTGAGCGTGCCGGGGCCGAGGCAGGTGTCGGCGCGTACAACGGCGATTTGGGCATCATCACGGCGGTGGACGTGGATGCGCGCAGCGTGACGGTCCAGATGGATGACAAAAAGTACACCTACACCGCCGACCAGCTGAACGAGCTGGAGCCCGCTTACGCCGTGACCGTCCACAAGAGCCAGGGCTCGGAGTTCCCCGCGGTGATCCTGCCCGTGGCCGACGTGCCCGCCCGGCTGTGCTACCGCAACCTTTTGTACACCGGCGTGACCCGCGCGCGGAAGCTCTGCGTCCTGACCGGCACCGCCCGCACCGAGCAGACCATGGTCGAGAATGTGCGGCAGAATATGCGGTACAGCGGGCTGCGGTATTTGCTGAAGGACGCGGCGACACCGACAGAGGAGAAGCAGGAACTGCTCTCGGCGACGTGAGCGGGCACGGAGGGGTCAAGACTCCTCCCTACGAACCGCCCGTTCACCCCGGCCTGTAGGGAGCGGTCTTGACCGCTCCGCAGGGGGGCTGGGGTTGACGGGAAAGCCACGCACGTAGGGGCATACTGGCGATAGAACGACGATATTTTACCAATGGAGAACTATCCATGAAACAATACGACATCGGAATTGACCTGGGCACGACCTCCATTATCATTGCCACCGAGGAGCAGGGCGTTGTGTTCCGCCAGC
>ERZ773181.2948-NODE-2948-length-10490-cov-3.147389_pt1 | contig 10490 bp, 7 predicted proteins | sample MGYA00581001_ERZ773181 | MGnify/ENA primary metagenome ERZ773181 (study PRJEB29015, sample SAMEA2737780) | human gut metagenome | biome: human gut; feature: human-associated habitat; material: faeces | place: China | collected 2012 ... | reverse complement strand
CTCCCCTTTTCCGTCTGCTGACACAGATACAGGACGAGGTACACAGGTTTGCCATTACCTTCCACCGCGACAAGCGCAGCAAGCGGCAGGTAGCTTCGGCCTTAGACGAGATAAAAGGGATTGGAGAAAAGACAAAGAACGCTCTGCTAAAGGAGTTCAAAAGCGTAAAACGAATCAAGGAGGCATCGGCGGAAGATATTGTCAAAGTGATTGGAGAGGCGAAAGCGAAAATCATAAAGGACTATTTCACAGACAAATAGTCCTTCAATACAAATTCTTGCCCCACACCGCGGCAATCACGAATTTATTCGTAACTTTGCAACCTGCAAAATTATTTTTTAGGACTAAAACATGAGAGTAGTTATACAACGTACCGGGCATGCGTCTGTCACAATCAACGGAACCTGTAAGTCCGCCATCCGCAAAGGATTTATGATATTGGTAGGCATAGAGGAGACGGACGGCAAGGAAGACATCGACTGGTTGTGTAAAAAGATTGTCAACCTGCGTGTTTTTGACGACGAGAATGGCGTTATGAATAAATCCATACTCGACATTGACGGTGAGATATTGGTAATCAGCCAGTTTACGCTGCACGCATCTACCAGGAAAGGCAATCGCCCCTCTTACATACGGGCGGCAAAACCGGAAATATCCGTTCCGCTGTACGAACAATTCTGCAAGGAATTGAGTTTTGCATTAGGTAAAGAGATAGGTACCGGCGAATTTGGAGCCGATATGAAAGTAGAATTAGTGAACGATGGCCCTGTGACCATCTGTATGGATACAAAAAACAAGGAATAATGACGTTAAAAGAAGCACAACAAGAAGTGGACTCCTGGATAAAAAAATACGGAGTACGTTACTTCAGCGAGCTCACCAATATGGCCGTATTGACCGAAGAAGTCGGCGAGCTGGCACGAGTTATGGCACGCAAATACGGCGACCAGTCTTTTAAGGAAGGAGAGAAAGACAACGTTGAAGAAGAAATCGCGGACGTCCTTTGGGTACTTCTCTGCATTGCCAACCAGACCGGTGTAGACATCACCGAAGCATTTGCACGCAGCATCGAGAAGAAAACCAAACGCGACCAGGCAAGACATATCAATAATCCTAAATTATCCGACCATGGAGAATAACGAATCTACACAGAGTAAGTACGATGCCGCTCTGGCGAAGTACAACACCAATTTGAATGATGCGGAAGTGGCAGCGGAAGTAGCCGGAATAATCGCAGAGAAAGTCCCTGCAAACAATACTCCGGAAGTAAAGAAGTTCCTGTTCAACTGCATCGACCTGACCACGCTCAACAGTACGGACAGCGATGAAAGCGTCATGAAATTCACCCAAAAGGTAAACCAGTTTGACGAAGAATTTCCCGATTTGAAGAACGTAGCGGCCATCTGCGTATATCCCAACTTTGCGGAAGTAGTAAAGGATACGCTGGAAGTGGAAGACGTAAAGATAGCCTGCGTATCGGCAGGTTTCCCCTCTTCACAGACTTTCATAGAAGTAAAAGTAGCCGAAACCGCCATGGCAATCATGGAAGGCGCGGATGAGATAGACATTGTAATCTCCGTAGGAAAGTTCCTGAGCGGCGACTATGAAACCATGTGCGATGAGATACAGGAGCTGAAAGCCACCTGCAAGGAGCATCACCTGAAGGTAATCCTGGAGACCGGCGCGCTGAAAACGGCAGCCAATATCAAAAAGGCCTCTATCCTATCCATGTATGCCGGAGCCGATTTCATCAAGACTTCCACCGGCAAACAGCAGCCTGCCGCCACTCCGGAAGCAGCCTACGTAATGTGTCAGGCTATTAAGGAATACCATGCCTTGACGGGCAACAAGATAGGTTTCAAACCGGCAGGCGGCATCAACTGCGTAAACGATGCGCTCATCTACTACACCATTGTAAAAGAAGTGCTGGGCGAAGAATGGCTGAACAACGGATTGTTCCGTTTGGGAACCAGCCGTCTGGCAAATCTCCTGCTGTCGGAAATCAAAGGTGAAGAAATGAAGTTCTTTTAAGAGGAACACGGTTGATATATCCGTTATATAAAACAAAGCGAAGAACCTGCTCTCTATATAAGGAGAAAAAGTTCTTCGCTTCGTTTTTGAATGACGGGATATAAAAGAAACTTTGATAGATATTCCGTCTTTATTGTATAAAAAACAAACTTATTTTTCGCGTTCCACTACGTAATCAAGATAGCAAACAAGCGCTTTCTTGACATCCGTATCTTCCATGGAAGCTAATAACGAAAGCGCCTTTTCCTTAAACTCAATCATAACTTTCGTAGCGTATTCAATGCCTCCGTTTGCCTTGGAAAACTCGATCAATCGGGCTATTTCATCAGTTGTAGCCGTTCCGCTCTTTACTTTCGCGGCAATCTCCTGTGCCTGCTTGTCGCGGGTTGAATTAAGGGCATAAAGTGCAGGTAAGGTCAGCTTTCCTTCCAGCATATCATTGCCGGTAGGTTTGCCGATTTCCTTGCTTTCGTAGTAATCGAATATATCATCCTTGATTTGAAAGCAAAGACCGATGTATTCGCCAAAGAGACGTGCATATTCCGCCTTTTCATCGCCAGCTCCCACCGAAAGCGCACCCGCTTTCATGCATGCGGCAAACAGTACGGCCGTCTTCTTACGGATGACATCAAAGTAAATATCCTCGGAATATTCGGGATTGCTGACATTGGAAAGCTGCAACAGCTCCCCTTCCGCCAAATCCTGTCCCAGCTTCGAAACAATATCGATAATGCCGTAATTGCGCGTCATCCCCACTTCCACCAAAGCCGTTGCCAGTAAATAATCTCCCGTAAGCACCGCCACCTTATTATTAAAAACGGCATTCACGGAGAGCTGCCCCCGGCGTTCGGTACTCTCGTCCACCACATCGTCATGCACCAGGCTTGCCGTATGCAGCAGCTCCAAGGCAACCGCAGCATGAAGCGTTGCCGGACAAATCTCATTGTACAGCTTCGCCGCAAGCAAAACCAGAATCGGGCGCATCATCTTCCCATTCTTCTGCCGTATATGCGCAATCACGCTGTTCAGCAAAAGGTTAGAACTGGAAAGGCAACTATCAAAATGCTTTTTGAAGTCTTCCAACTCCGCAGAAATCGGGGATTTTATGAAGGATATACTGTCCATACATCGCTATTTGAGCACAAAAATAGTAATAAAACGGTTAATACGGTATTTTTTTGTACTTTTACCATGAAAAAAAGGATAAATATATGAATTCAACCGATAAACTTTTCTTGCTTGATGCCTACGCATTGATATACCGTGCTTATTACGCGTTCATCAAAAATCCGCGAATCAACTCCAAAGGATTCAACACTTCCGCCATTCTGGGGTTTGTGAACACCCTGGAAGAGGTGCTGAAAAAGGAAAATCCCACACATATAGGAGTAGCTTTCGACCCTTCGGGACCTACATTCCGCCACAAGGCTTACGAACAATACAAAGCGCAGCGGGAAGAGACTCCCGAGGCTATCCGTCTTTCCGTACCTATTATAAAGGATATTATCCGCGCCTACTGCATTCCTATCCTGGAAGTGCCCGGTTATGAAGCCGACGACGTAATAGGCACGCTTGCCACCGAAGCCGGCAGACAAGGTATTGTCACTTACATGATGACGCCCGACAAAGACTACGGCCAACTGGTATCGGAGAATGTATTCATGTACCGCCCCAAACACAGCGGCGGATTCGAAGTCATGGGCATCGAGGAGATAAAAGCGAAGTTCGATATCCAGTCCACAGAGCAAGTCATCGACATGCTGGGACTGATGGGCGACTCTTCCGATAACATCCCCGGCTGTCCGGGCGTGGGAGAGAAAACCGCACAAAAGCTGGTGGCTGAATTCGGCAGCATCGAAAACCTGCTTGCCCATACCGACCGGCTGAAAGGTGCGCTTAAAACCAAAGTAGAGGCAAACCGGGAAATGATTGCTTTCTCCAAATTCCTTGCAACCATCAAAGTGGACGTACCTATCAAGCTCGACATGAATACACTCGTCCGCGAAGAGCCGAACGAAGAAGAGCTCCGCAAGATTTTCGAAGAGCTGGAATTTCGTACCCTCATCGACCGTGTCCTGAAAAAGACAGTCTCTCCCCTTCCCTCTTCTTCCAGTTCCGCTTCGCCCGATCCTTATGCGGGAACTTTGTTTGCCCAACCCACCGACGGCACAACTTCCGGAAACAACGCTCCGGTTCAAGGCGATTTGTTTGCAAATTTTGCGGACAACGGGACGGGTGATGCAAAAAATTCGATTCTCACACGCTTAGAAATGCTCGATGTAGACTATCAACTGATTGATACAGAAGAAAAAAGAAAGGAAATTATTCAAAAGTTACTTACAAAAGAAATTCTCTCAATAGATACGGAAACCACTGGAACCGAACCGATGGAAGCGGAACTGGTGGGAATGAGCTTCAGTGATGCCGAAAACCGGGCTTACTATGTACCCGTTCCGGCAAATCGCGACGAAGCGTTAAAAATCGTCAATGAGTTCCGCCCTCTTTACGAAAATGAAAATTCCATGAAAGTAGGACAAAATATCAAGTACGATATGATTGTCCTTCAAAACTACGGAGTACAGGTAAAAGGAAAACTTTTCGACACCATGCTTGCCCATTATGTATTGCAACCGGAGCTCCGGCACAACATGGACTACCTTGCCGAAATCTATCTGCACTACCAGACCATCCACATCGACGAACTTATAGGAGCCAAAGGCAAGAACCAAAAGAACATGCGCGACCTTCCGCCGGAAGACGTATACCGCTACGCTTGCGAAGATGCGGACGTTACACTGAAACTGAAGAACGTACTCGAAAAAGAACTGAAAGAGCACGCTGCCGAACATCTCTTTTACGAAATAGAGATGCCGCTCGTACCGGTGCTCGTCAACATCGAAAGCAACGGAGTGCGTATCGATACGGAAGCGCTTAAACAATCGTCCGAGCATTTCACGCTCCGCCTGCAGGAGATTGAAAAAGAAATCTATGCACTGGCAGGTGGCGAAACCTTCAATATCGGCTCACCCAAACAGGTAGGCGAAGTGTTGTTTGACAGACTCAAAATCATAGAGAAAGCCAAAAAAACCAAGACCGGACAGTATGTCACTTCCGAGGAAGTACTCGAGAGCCTTCGGAACAAACACGCAATCATCGGTAAGATACTTGAATACCGAGGACTGAAAAAGCTGCTAAGTACCTACATCGATGCATTGCCCCAGCTGATAAATCCGCGTACGGGACGTATCCATACCTCGTTCAACCAGGCGGTAACCGCTACCGGACGACTCAGCTCAAGCAATCCGAACCTGCAAAACATACCCATTCGTGACGAGGACGGCAAGGAAATCCGCAAAGCCTTCATCCCCGATGACGGATGCGAGTTCTTCTCTGCCGACTATTCGCAGATCGAACTGCGCATCATGGCACATCTGAGCCAGGACAAGAATATGATTGATGCCTTCCTCAGCGGTTATGACATTCATGCCGCCACTGCCGCCAAAATATATAAGGTGGATATTAATGACGTAACCGCCGATATGCGCCGCAAAGCCAAGACAGCCAACTTCGGCATCATCTACGGCATCTCCGTCTTCGGGCTGGCGGAGCGTATGAACGTTCCCCGTCAGGAAGCCAAAGAACTGATAGACGGGTATTTTGAAACCTACCCGCAAGTCAAGGAATACATGGACAGAAGCATACAGGTGGCGCGCGAAAACGGATATGTGGAAACCATCTTCCACCGCAAGCGCTTCCTGCCCGACATCAACTCACGGAATGCCGTAGTACGCGGTTATGCAGAGCGCAATGCCATTAACGCTCCCATTCAGGGAAGTGCAGCCGACATTATCAAAGTAGCCATGTCGCTCATCTACCGGCGCCTTCAAAGTAACAATCTGAAAGCAAAGATGATTTTACAGGTCCATGACGAACTGAATTTCAGCGTTCCCGAGGCAGAAAAAGAGATTATACAAAAAATTGTAATCGAAGAGATGGAACGGGCATATCGCATGCTGGTACCCTTGAAAGCCGATTTCGGGTGGGGAAAGAACTGGCTGGAAGCGCACTAATCTACTTAATATAAAACACATAATAAGGAGAGGTTGCGTCAAGTGAACTGCACCCTAAAAGTTTTATGTCTAATTTTGGGGAGCAGTTCATCTTGTAACTATCTTTTCAAATAATCATTTATAGGCTAAATTACACTTTTCACTTAACACATCCCCTAAAGAAAGATTAAAAATTTTAGCCTTAACCCATGCTGTAAAATCAAATCTACGTAAAATTTGAATTTCATATTTATCTTCATGCAAAGCATGGATTTCCTCTTCTACACTTTTCCATATTTCTACTTGTTTTTTTCGATTTTTATCAGTAAAAGAGTAATTCAGAAATTTGAGTAGAAAAGATTCTACTTTTAAATTATGCCTCTTATTCTTAGACATTTCCCGCTTAATAGAACGAACTTCAGATTGAATATAGTCTACATCTCCTAGTTCGTAATGAATCATAACATTCACAATTCTAATAGTACGAAATAATGAGAGAGAATATAAATGGCTTCTGCCAATCGTTGTGCTTAATCGTTTTCTAGCTTTCCTATACTCTCCATTTCCCAAATGAGTTAAAGCAATATACAATGATATCTCTGCTTGTTGTTGTTCTTTCAATAATAATATTTTATCAAGTAGTGATGCTTGATACTCATCAACCCATGTTCCTGCCATTTTAAAATTACCTACATCAATAAACGAAAATAGTCGATAAATAAAGATCACATACGTTACATTCAACTGAAAACTGGATGATGGCGAAGATAGTCTCGCCAACTTTTCAATGAAATAATCCATACCTTCATAATTATGCATGATACGTAAACTTTCCAACATGCCTTCCACTGTCATTAAGTAATAGACCGGAGGATCATTCCATAAGTGAATATTCTCTTCAAAAAGCTTATTCAATTCCACAAACGAATTAAATGCTGCTCTATAATCTCCTACAGTAATAAAATAATTGGCTTGAAATAACTGATGATTCTTTTTTATCTCAAAATTTTCAATACCTGTACTTGCCACAATACTTATTTCACTAGTTACCAAATCATCTAAATCGTGAGTTTCTTTTAACGATCGTGACACTCCCTTATTTATCATCCTATATTTTAGTAATTCATACAATGAAGATTGTTCATTCAACTGACGAATATTTTTTAATGTATTATTTATCTTATATTGTTTATTCAATAATTTTTGCTCATCCATATTTTCAAAATCCAATGTCAGAAGATAATTTAATTCCAATCTTTGAGCTACTAATAATGCAAAATAATTTTCGTAATAAATCGCTTTTTCCTTTACCTTCTTCAATACATGAAAGCATTCTTTATACATAGATTTTTCATATAAAACCCTCGCATGCAATAATTCATTAAATAAAAGATAATAACTATCTTGCTCTGTTCGTATACGAGTCAATATACTTATTAGCAAATCAAATAGATAAACAACTACTGTGTTAAATGAAGAAGTTGGTTTAACAGTAAGAAAAGATTTTTTCAATTCTTCAGGATCGCTAATTTTTTTATCATCAATTAATCTAAAAAGAAAAATGTAATCTTTCTCTGATTTATTTGTAATATACAAAGAAAACTCTTTTTTCTCCTGTTTAGTGAGATTATTAACCAACTGAATAAGTGACTCTGATTTTAACATAGTACTAGCATATTTTTTGATACACATTTTTTGCGATAGCAAGATAAAGAAAAAAATGAAAACAAGTAATATTTTAATGTAATAACATGGGGAGCCTCAATATTACAAATATAATACTGATACTATTATTTTAATATTACAAGCTGTTTATCAAATACTTAATGAAGAATATTTATAAGTATCACATATTTACTAGTATTAAAAACCATTATTTTTTGTTTGCTTATGTATTAAGTATCACATATTTTTGAAATAGAAAAAGAAAGCACACTATTCAATTATTTAATCTTAAAACTAATAAAGTAACCATGAGCAAAAATATCATTGTAATAGGCAGTTGTAATACGGATATGGTCATCAAAGCCGATCGTCTTCCTGTACCAGGAGAAACAATCATAGGCGGTAGCTTCATGATGAATCCTGGAGGCAAAGGAGCCAACCAGGCCGTAGCCGCTGCCAGATTGAAATGTGCATTTTATAGCCAAAACCGGAAATGACTTGTTCGGCAAACGTTCCATAGAACAGTACGAAGACGAAGGTATTCATGTTGAAAATATCTATTCAGACCCCACACTCCCCTCGGGCGTAGCACTAATTATGGTGGATATGAACGGAGAAAATAGCATTGCTATCGCTTCCGGAGCCAATGGTTCATTGAGTCCCGAAGACATACGGAAGGCACAGCTTACCATAGAAAAAGGCGATATCCTGCTGATGCAATTGGAAATTCCTATTGAAACAGTGGAATATGCCGCCCAAATAGCCAGCGAACAAGGTATCAAAGTGATACTAAACCCAGCACCTGCCCGTGCGCTCTCCAACAAACTACTACAGAACCTGTACATGATCATCCCCAATGAGACGGAAGCTGAAATCCTCTCCGGCGTCAAAGTAACCGATTGGGAAAGCGCACGCAAGGCTGCAGACATCATCAGTGCCAAAGGAGTGGACATCGTAGTTATCACCCTTGGCTCCAAAGGAGCATTGATCAAAGAAAAAGATATATTCCATGAAGTACCCGTACCCAAAGTCAAAGCCGTAGACACTACAGCAGCGGGAGACACCTTCTGTGGTGCATTATGCGTTGCTTTATCCGAAGATGTAGATGTGTTGGATGCTGTTAAATTCGCCAATAAATGTGCATCCATCACTGTGACCCGAATGGGAGCCCAGCCCTCCCTACCCTATCGTAAAGAAATTGATGTTTTATAAATAGTAATTTAAAATCTAATACCATGTTTATAGTCGACAGTTATTCATTAGCAGTTATTTTCTGTGTTGTCACGATGCTCTGCTGGGGTTCGTGGGGTAATACACAGAAACTTGCCGGGAAAACCTGGCGTTACGAATTGTTCTACTGGGATTACGTAATCGGTATCCTTGCCTTCTCTCTCCTTTTAGGTTTCACCTTGGGCAGTAAGGGAGATACCGGACGCGGTTTTGTTGAAGATTTGAAGCAGATCAGTATGGCGAACTATGCAAGTGCTTTTACAGGAGGTGTCATATTCAACCTGTCCAATATCCTTTTATCAGCTTCCGTCTCTATGGCAGGGCTTACGGTAGCATTCCCGTTAGGAGTCGGCATAGCCTTGGTATTAGGTGTTTTCGTCAATTATTTCGGTGAACCTAAAGGCGATGCAGTAATCCTGTTCAGTGGTGTGGCACTCGTCGTATTGGCTATAATATTTAATGCCATAGCTGCCGGAAAGATGAATCAGAAAGGAAACAGCACCAATAAGAAAGGGATTATCATTGCTATTATAGCCGGTGTATTGATGTCTTTCTTCTATCGGTTTGTCGCCGCCGCCATGGACTTGAACAATTTTGAGTCACCTACCCCCACAATGGCTACTCCGTATTCAGCATTCTTTATATTCGCAATAGGTATCTTCATAAGCAATTTCATTATCAATACCATCGTAATGAAAAAGCCATTTGTAGGTACTCCGGTGAGTTATAAGGAGTATTTCCAAGGCAAGTTCAGCACACACATGGTCGGAGTGCTGGGAGGAGCTATTTGGGGACTGGGTACGGCTCTCAGTTACATTGCAGCAGGAAAAGCCGGTGCAGCTATCTCTTACGCATTAGGACAAGGAGCACCCATGATCGCAGCCCTGTGGGGCATATTTATCTGGAAAGAATTCAAAGGTTCTTCCCGCACGGTAAATATTCTTCTGGCCTGCATGTTCGTTCTGTTTATATCCGGTTTAGGAGCAATTATCATCTCCGGAGCCAATTAACCGGCTCCTCACTCTTACTAAATAAACGCTTTCTTTTTCTACTTCTCACAGAGTGAAAAAGGAGAAGGGAATTGCCTGAACTAAAATATATTTTTCGTTCAACCTCTAAAATTTTAATACATGAGACCGATTCAAATAATAGTATTCTGTCTTTACATGTGCTCGCTCAATTTGTACGCACAAGTCAGCGTCACAGGCACTGTAAACGATAATACCGGGGAAAGTCTTCCCGGAGTATCTATTCTGGCGAAGGACGGTGACCGTACTTTTGGAAGCACCACAGACATCAACGGTAGATATGAAATCAAAGTGAATCAGGGGGCTACCCTCGAATTCAGTTTTATCGGATTTGCTAAGCAAAAGGTGAAAGTAGGCACTAACAAAATCATTAACATCACATTAGAGCCTGAAAATGAAATGTTGGATGAAGTAGTTGTAATTGGTTACGGCTCCGTCAAGAAAAAAGACCTACTCGGTTCCATTTCTACGGTAAAAGAAGACGCTT
>ERZ773181.2942-NODE-2942-length-10518-cov-3.467361_pt1 | contig 10518 bp, 8 predicted proteins | sample MGYA00581001_ERZ773181 | MGnify/ENA primary metagenome ERZ773181 (study PRJEB29015, sample SAMEA2737780) | human gut metagenome | biome: human gut; feature: human-associated habitat; material: faeces | place: China | collected 2012 ... | reverse complement strand
GATCTTGTTGTGCAGCTCTTCGGTCTCTTCGTAGATGATCGACAGGCGGCGCAGGCGACGCGCGCAACGTGGCGCTCCCGCTCGCGCAGGGTGACTATGTGCTCTTTCTCGACAGTGACGACACCTACACACCGGACGCCTTCGCCGTATTGCGCGCAGCACTGGACGAGACGCAGGCCGACGTGTGCTATTTCGGTCTGCGCATGACCGGCGACAACGACGGCGCGGTGTTCACCGACGACCTGCCGCTGCATACGCCGCTGACGCTTCAGGAGACCCCCGCCCTGCTGCTCAACCGCCCGTCGGCCTGCATCGCGGCCTGGCGGCGCACCCTGTTCACGGACACGGGCATCCGCTTTCGCGCCCGCGGCTGGGGCGAGGATCTGTGCATGACGCGCAAGATGCTCACGGCGGCGCAGTCCGTCGTGATCCTGCCGGACGTGCTTTACCTCTACCGGCAGCACGAGGGCTCCGTGACCAAGCGCGCGCTCGACGCCAACGCCGAAATCATGGACGCGATCGACGACGTGCTGACGTGGTATCAGGCACGCGGCCTGTTCGAGCAGTATGAAAACGAGCTCGGCAAGCTCTGCGTGGACAATGTGCTCTACGATGCGTCCGTGCGCATTCTCAAGGCGCAGAGCGCGCACCCACTGCTGCCGCAGCTGCTGGACTTTACCGCCGCGCGCTTCCCCGACTACCGGCACAACCCCTATCTGAAAGGCTATCCGGCGCGCAAGAAGCTGGTGCTGTCCCTGCTCGGGAAGAAGCAGTACCGGGCGGTGCACCTGCTGTTCGCCGCCGCCGGACACTGACACTATGAAGCATCACAATCAACTGCGTTCCGGCTCTCTGCTCACGTATGTGCAGATGACGCTCAACATCATCGTCTCGGTCGCCTACACGCCGTTCATGCTGCGCATCCTCGGCAAGAGCGAATACGGCCTGTACTCCACCGTCGCCTCGACGATCGCCATTTTGTCGGTGCTCAGTCTCGGCTTCGGCGGCAGCTACGTGCGCTATTACATCCTCTACCGCAAGGAAAAGGCGGACGATAAGATTGCGCGGCTCAACGGCCTGTTCCTGATCGTGTTTTCCGTCATCGGGCTCGTTGCGCTCGCGTGCGGCCTGTACCTGACGTTCCATCTGGAGATGGTGTTCAAGACCGGCCTGACGGACGCCGAGTACCACACGGCGCGCATCCTCATGCTGCTGCTGACGGCGAACCTCGCCGTGAGCTTCCCGATGAGCGTGTTCAGCAACATCATCAGCGCGCAGGAGCAGTTCGTGTTCCTGAAGGCGACGGAGATCCTGCGCACGGTCGTGTCCCCGCTCGTGACGCTGCCGGTGCTGCTGGCGGGCTACGGCTCGATCGGCATGGTCGTCGTCACGGTGACGATCTCCGTGTTCGTGGACGTGCTGCGGCTGATCTACTGCTTCGGCAAGCTGCACATTTGGGTCTCGTTCCGGAACTTTGACGGCGCCGTGCTCAAGGACATTGCTGTGTTCTCTGGCTTCATCGCCATCAACATGGTCGTCGACCAGGTCAACAACAACCTCGACAAGCTCATCATCACGCGCTACTGCGGCACGGCCGCCACGGCGGTCTACGCCGTCGGCCAGCAGCTGCACACGTACTTCATCTCGTTTTCGACGGCGGTGTCGTCCGTGTTCACACCGCGCATCCATCAGCTCGTGCAGGACAACAAGGACGACAAAGCGCGCCTGCGCACCGTGCTCACGGAGCTGTTCGTGCGCGTGGGGCGCATCCAGTTTCTAATCCTGTCGCTCGTGTGCACGGGCATCATCTTCTTCGGCAAGCCGTTTATCTATTTCTGGGCCGGACCGGGCTATGACGATGCGTATATCATTGTGCTGCTGCTCATCATCCCCGGCATGGTGCCGCTGACGCAAAACCTCGGCATCGAGATGCAGCGCGCGCAGAATCTGCACAAGTATCGCTCGATCATCTACGGGGCGATGGCCATCGGCAACCTCGCCATCAGCATCTGGCTGTGCCAGTACCTCGGCGCGATCGGCTGCGCGATCGGCACGGCCGTCGCCGTCGCGCTGGCAAACGGACTCGTGATGAACATCTTCTATCAGCGGCGGCTGAACATCGACGTGACCGTGTTCTGGAAAAATATCGGGCGCATGACGCTCGGCCTGCTGCCGCCCGCCGCGTGCGGCGTGCTGATGATGCTGTTTGTAAACCTCTACAGCATTCCGATGCTGCTCGGCGGCATCATCATCTACACAGCGATCTACTGTGCCTCCGTGTGGCTGCTGTCCATGAACGGATATGAAAAGGCCCTCGTCGGCGGCATGGTGCGAAAGGTGCTGAGAAAATGAAACAACGCTTGAAACGCCTGCTCGTGCGGCTGCTGAGCCTGCTGCCCGGCAAGCCGGTCATCCTGCTCGAGAGCGCGCCGCCCCTCGGTGACAACACCGGCGCCCTGTACCGGACGCTGCTGGCCCAGGGCTGGAACGACCGGTACCGGCTCGTGTGGGTCGTGCCGGATCCGGCCGCTTTTCGGAACGTACATGAAAAGAACGTGTCCTTTGCCGGCACGCGGGGAACATGGGCGCTGCTGCGGCTGTTCTGGCTGCGCGCCCGCGCCGCTGCCATCGTGGACTGCAACGGCCAGCTCCAGAAGCTCCGACCGGAGACTGTGCATCTGTACCTGACGCACGGCAGCCCGCTCAAGAGCGTGCACGACTACTATTTCTGCGACCCGACGACCGACTGGGCGCTGAGTCAGGCCCCGTTTTTTGACGCCGTGAACAGCTATGAATTTCACATCCCGCTGGAAAAGCTCGTCACGCTCGGCTTCCCGCGCAACGACGACCTGTTCACGCACAAATGCGACCTGAAGGACATCTTCGGTGCGGAGTTTGACCGCTTCGTTGTCTGGTATCCCACGTACCGGCAGCACAAGAACAGCCTCGTCGCGACGACGGACATCTCCATCCCCGTCATCCATGACCCGGCGGCGGCCGCGGCCGTGAACGAGGCCGCGCGGGCGACGAACACGCTCGTGATCGTCAAGCCCCACCCGGCGCAGGACCTGTCGCACATCCGCGCGCTGGAGCTGAGCCACCTCCGCTTCATCGACGACGGGCTCTTCGCTGCGCACGGCATCACGTCCTACGAATTTCTCGCCTGCACGGACGCGCTCATCACGGACTATTCCTCCGTGCTGTTTGACTACCTGCTCACGGGCAAGCCCGTGGGGCTGACGTTCGAGGACATCGACGCCTACGCCAAGCAGCCGGGCTTTGCCATCGACCCGCAGCCGCTGCGCGAGAGCGCGGCCCCGCTCGACACGCCGGACGATTTCCGCGTGTTTTTCGAGCAGCTCGCCGCGGGCGATGATCCGCTGCGGGCCAAACGCATGCAGCTCACGAAGCTGACCAACCAATACACAGACGGACACTCCGCCGAGCGCGTCGCCGCGTTTCTGGCAGAGCGCCTCCGGGAAAGGGAGCACACATGAGACGTGTCATCACTTACGGCACCTTTGACCTGCTGCACTACGGGCACATCAACCTCCTGCGCCGCGCCAGGGAGCAGGGCGATTACCTGATCGTGGCCCTGAGCACGGACGAATTCAACTGGAACGAAAAGCAAAAAAAGAGCTACTTCTCCTATGAGGACCGCAAGCGGATGCTCGAGGCGATCCGCTATGTCGATCTCGTCATCCCGGAGGAGAGCTGGGATCAGAAGATCACCGACGTGGACAAATACCACGTGGATGTGTTCGTCATGGGCGACGACTGGAAGGGCAAGTTCGACTTCCTGAAGGACAAATGCGAGGTCGTCTACCTCCCCCGCACGCCCGAGATCTCCACGACGAAGATCAAGACCGATCTGCACACCTGAATGAGCACAGCATGCCGCCTGGTATTTACCGGGCGGCATGTTTTTCCCTCCCGCGCCATAGAGTGGTACAAACTGCGTCGGGAGGTCGCGCGCGTGCACACAAATCGCAGGCTCATCGTCAACACTGCGCTCATGACCGGCTCGTCGATCGTGATGCGCTGCATCGGGCTCGTCTTTCAGGCGTGGATCGTCGGGCGCATCGGCGCGGCCGGCATCGGGCTGTACCAGCTCGTCATGTCGGTGAGCGTGCTGTTTGCAACCTTCGCCATCTCAGGCATCCGCTTTGCTACCACGCGCCTGATCTCTGAGGAGATGGGGCTCGAGCGCGGCGCGGGTGTCACGGGCGCGATGCGCCGGTGCGCGTGCTACGCGCTGTTTTTCGGCCTGTGCGCGGGCACGATGGTGTATTTTCTGGCCGAGCCCGTGGGCTTTCTCTGGATCGGCGACGCGCGCACGGTGCGCTCGCTGCGCATCACGAGCATCAGCCTGCCGTGCATCGCACTCTCGTCGGTCATGGACGGGTATTTCACCGCCTCCGGCCGCGTGTGGAAGCCGACGCTCGTGCACCTGATCGAGCAGTTGGTGAGCATCACGTGCGTGATGTGGTTTTTGTCCTTTGCGGCCGCCGGCGACCTGGAGCAGAGCTGCGCCGCCGTCACGGCGGGCGGTGCGTGCGCGGACGTGGTGTCGCTGCTGATGATGGCGGCAATGTATCTCCTCGACCGGCGCAAATACCGCCGCGGCGGCGACACCGTGCCGCACCTGACGCGGCGTATGCTCGCCGTGGCGCTGCCGCTGGCGGTGTCGGCCTATGCGCGCACATCGCTCACGACGCTGGAGCACCTGCTCATCCCGCGCGGGCTCAAAAGCTCCGGCCTGACGGCCGACCGCGCGCTCGCGGGCTACGGCACCGTGCACGGCATGGCGCTGCCGGTGGTGCTCTTCCCCTCGTGCCTGCTGTACGCGCTGGCGGATCTGCTCGTGCCGGAGCTGACGACGGCGCAGGTCTCCGGCCGGTGCGGGGACATCCGGCGGCTGGTACGCGCACTGCTGTACCGGTGCCTGCTGTTCGCGTGCGGTACGGCCGTGCTGCTGCTGGCGTTTTCCGGGCCGCTCGGGCGGTTGATCTACCACTCGGACGACGCGGGACGGTACATCCGGCTGCTGGCGCCGCTCGTGCCGGTGATGTATCTCGACACCGTGACCGACGGCTGTCTGCGCGGGCTCGGCCAGCAGACGCGCTGCATGGCCATCAATGTGCTCGACGCCACGCTCGGCGTAGTGCTCGTGTGGGGGCTGCTGCCGCGGTTCGGGCTGGCGGGGTACATCTTCATTTTGTATTTCAACGAGTGCGTGAACTTCACACTCAGCTTCACCTTGCTGCTGCGCACGGTGCGCCGCAGCTGCACAGATGAAAAACCGCCCGCAGGCTGATGCCTGCAGGCGGTTTTTTATGTTCGATCTCAGTGCTGCGGGGTGGGATTCTTCGACTGGACCTGCGGCTGGACTTTCTCCTTCTTGCGCAGCTCCGGGAAGAGCAGAAACTCCACACGCTTATACAGCAGATACGTCAGCGCCGAGTCCACAACGCCCTTGATGAGGTTGAACGGGACGACGGCGAACAGCACGAGCGTCGGCACACTGGTGATGCCCTTGTTCACAGCCGTGCCCATGGCGACGATCTGATCGATCGGCAGGTGGAACAGCTCGGCGAACTTCGGGATCAGGTACAGGGCATTGAAGAGGCTGCCGAAGACCGTCATGCACAGCGTGCCGACGGCCATGCCGATGATGGCGGTGCGGCGAGTCTTGTGGTGGTGGTAGATGACAGCGGCGGGAAGGACGAACGTGCAGCCGACGACGAAGTTGGCAAAGTCGCCGACAAAAGCTGTGCTCGTGCCCTTGAGCAGGAGCTTGAGCAGCACCTTGAGCAGCTCGGTGATAACACCGGCCACAGGTCCGAGATAGAACGCGCTCATGAGCACCGGCAGCTCGCTCAGGTCCATCTTATAGAAGCCGGGCGCAAAAAACAGCGGGATCTCGAGCAGCATCAGCACGCCGCCGAGGGCGGAGAACATGGCCACATAGCTGATGTTGCGGCTGCGGCTGCGGCGCTGCAGATCGTGGCAGACCGTGCGCTCAAACAGATACGCAAGGCCGAGCAATGCCGCGAACACAAGCGCGCAGACACCGATAAAGGACAGGTTTTCTTTCAACATGACAAAGCACCTCCATGGAATGAAAAACACCTGAAAGAACATGTCCTTCAGGCGCTGCGAACAATGGAGGTTCGTAACATCTTCTATCATCCAGACTATACTGTCGGTATCGGAATTGCACCGATTCAACCACACTCGGCTCGCGGACTATCACCGCCGGTCGGGAATTACACCCTGCCCCGAAGACATCTCGATTCAGTTGTTTTACTGTCTGCATTATAGCACAGTGGGAAAAGAATGCAAGTACTTTTTTGCAGGAAAGGTTTGACAGCAGCGCTCCGGGCGCGTACAATGGAGGCCACCACCGAAAGGAGGCGCCGCCATGCCCGAGCGCGAAAACACCTGCTGCTTCACCGGCCACCGGGAATACAAGCTGCCCTGGGGCAGCGACGAGAACGACCCCCGCTGCCGCAAGCTGCAGCAGCAGCTCTTCGACGCCGTGGACGCCGTCTACGCCGCCGGCATCCGCCACTTCATCTGCGGCATGGCCAACGGCTGCGACCTGTATTTTTTCGACGCTGCGCGCTATCTGCGCCTGCAGCACCCGGAGGTCACGATCGAGGCGGCCATCCCCTTCGCCGGCCAGGCCGACCGCTGGCGGCCGGAGCTGCGCGAACGCTACGCCTACGACCTGCGCCAGTGCGACTATCAGACGCTCGTGCAGGAGGCCTACACCCCCGGGTGCATGATGCGCCGCAACCGCTACATGGTCGATGCCTCGCGCATCCTCATCGCGGCATTTGACGGCCGGCCCGGCGGCACGGCCCGCACGCTCGAATACGCCGCCCGCCGCCGGCTGGAGATCATCCAGATCCCGATCGACAGCGCGCCGGCAGACGAGATATAAAAACACGGGGAACGCCGAAAAGCGTTCCCCGTTTGCTCTTTTTGCGGCTGCTAGCAGGCTTCGATCTCCTTGATGGTGTACTCGTTGCCGCTGAGCAGATAGGTATGCTCACTCTTGCAGTGCGGGCATATCTTGGCGTATTTGACCGTTGGATATGTCTGTTTGCAGTCCTCGCAGTAGGTCACGGCGGGGAGCGTCTCGATCTTCAGCTCCGCGCCCTTGAGATACTGCGATTTTTCCACCGCCCACTTCCAGCAGTCGGTCAGGTAATACGGGATGATGCCGCTGACCTCGCCGACCTCCAGCGTGACGCTGGCGACCTGGGTCAGGTGGTTTTCCTCGACGACCTTTTCGACCTCCTGGATGACATAGAACACGGTTCCCAGTTCGTGCATCGCGTTTTCCTCCGGTCGGCTTACTTCGCGCGCTTGCCCTTGATGTCCTTGATGGTGAGCTTGGCTGCGCGCTTGACCATGTGCGGCAGGATGGCCTTCATCTTGTCCTCGGTGCGGTACATACGGCTGGCCTCCGGCATATCGCGCTGCAGGTGGATCGCATCAAACTCGCAGCGGGTGGTGCACAGGCCGCAGCCGATGCACTTGTTCTGGTCGACGACGGACACGCCGCAGCCGAGGCAGCGGGACGCCTCTGCCTTGACCTGCGCCTCGGTGAAGGTGATGCGGTCGTTCGAGAACGTCTTGGCCTTGCTCGCGTCGTGGGCGACGGTCTGGCGCGCCGGGGCGTCAAAGCAGTCGATGGGCACAACGGCCTGCTTCTTGTCGAGCTCGTAGAATTCACGCGGGTCACGCGCCAGCGTCAGGCTCTGGCCCTCATGCACGTAGCGGTGCAGGGAGATAGCGCCCTCGCGGCCGGCCGCGATCGCGTCGATGGCAAACTTCGGGCCGGTGACCACGTCGCCGCCGGCGAAGATGTCGGGCTGCGCGGTCTGATACGTCACACCGTCGACCTGGACGGTGCCGTTGCGGTTGAAGGCCATGGCCTCCGGCGCGATATGGCCGAGGTCAACGCGCTGGCCGATAGCGCCGATGACGGACGTGACCTCGATGGTCTCGAACTTGCCGGTGCCGACAGGCTTGCGGCGGCCCTTCGCGTCGGGCTCGCCCAGCTCCATGAGCTCGACCTTGAGGGCCTTGACCTTGCCGTTTTCGCCGAGGATCTCGGCCGGTGCGCTCAGGAAGCGGAACTGCACGCCCTCTTCCATGGCTTCCGCGACTTCCTCCGCGTCCGCCGGCATCTCGGCCTGGCTGCGGCGGTAGATGATGTAAGTATCCTTCGCGCCAAGGCGGATGGCCGTGCGGCAGACGTCCATGGCGACGTTGCCGCCGCCGATGACGGCGCACTTTTTGCCGATACGCGGCTTCTTGCCGAGGTTGACCCTGCGCAGGAAGTCCACACCGCCGTACACGCCGGAGAGCTCTTCGCCGGGCACGCCGATGGGTGCGCTCTTCTGCGCGCCGATGGCAAGGTAGAAGCCCTTATAGCCCTGCTCGCGCAGCTGGTCGATGGTGAGATCCTTGCCGATCTCGACGCCGCACTGGAAGTGCACGCCCATCTCACGAAGCACCTCGATCTCGGCGTTGACAACATCCTTCTCGAGGCGGAAGCTCGGGATGCCGAGGGTCAGCATGCCGCCGGGCACCTCGTTTTTATCAAACACGGTGACGTTTTCATAGCCCATGTTCGCCAGATAGTAGGCGCACGACAGGCCGGCCGGGCCGGCGCCGATGATGGCGATCTTCTCCGGGTAGGGATCGGCGATGCCGCGGTGGGTGATGACCTTCGGGATGTAGCGCTTGTCGGCCTGGAGCTCCTGCTCGGCGACAAACTTCTTGATCTCGTCGATGGCGACAGCGCGGTCGACATCGCCGCGGGTGCAGGCTTCCTCGCAGCGGCGGTTGCAGATGCTGCCGCAGACGGCCGGGAGCGGGTTATCCTGCTTGATGAGCTTGAGCGCGTCCAGATAGCGGCCCTGCGCGGCCAGATTGATGTAGCCCTGCACGGCGATGTGCGCCGGGCAGGCGGTCTTGCACGGGGCGGTGCCGGACTCGTGGCACTGCTTCTGGTTGTCGTCCTTATAGTTCGGACTCCACATGTGCTCGCCCCAGTGGTTGTCATCCGGCAGGGGCTGCTTCGGATACGTCACCGGGCCGGTCTTGGTGCACAGCTTCTGGCCGAGCTTGGCAGCACCGGCCGGGCAGACCTCGGCGCACTTGCCGCAGGCGACGCACTTTTCGGCGTCGACATGGGCGCGGTAAGCGGAGGCGGACATGTTCGGCGTGTTGAACAGCTGGCTCGTTCTCAGCGCGAAGCAGGAGCCGAGCGCGCAGTTGCAGATGGCAAAGATCTTATCCTCGCCGTCGATGTTCGTGATCTGGTGGACATAGCCGTTGTCCTCGGCGCGCTGGAGGATCTCCATCGCCTCATCATAGGTGATCTTGCGGCCCTTGCCGGTCTCGAGACAGTAGTCACAAAACTGACCGACGGCGATGCACATCTCATCCTGCAGCTCGCCGCAGCCCTCGCCCTGAATGCGCATGGCATTGCGGCAGGAGCAGTAGCCGACGCCGAGCTGATCCTCGTACTTTTTCAGCCAGTGGGAGATGTGCTCGACATCGACCGACTCGTTCGTGGCCGGGATGGCCTTCTCGACCGGGATGACGTGCATGCCGACGCCGGCGCCTCCGGGAGGCACCATGCAGGTGATCTTCGTCAGCGGCAGAAACGACATGCGCTCGAAAAACTGCGCGATCTCCGGGTGCGTCTCCACCTGCTGGAGGTTCATGTTCATCAGCTCGGCAGAGCCAGGCACGAAGATCGGCAGCGTCCACTGCTTGTGATGGTCGGCGTTCTCCCAGTTGTACTCGAGCAGGCCGATCATGGACATCTGGTCAAACAGCTGCTCCACGTAGACGGGGTCTTTGCCGACCTTCTTGCCGATCTCGGCCGGTGTGGTCGGCACGCGCACCTTCATCGCGAGCGCAAGCTCCGCCATCTCGTCGGTGACGACGCTGGCCAGGCCGTAATACTCGGGCGAATTCTCGTCGAGCTTGGTCATGCCGAGCTTCACGTCCACGCGGTCCGTGATCTTTTTGCCCAGCTTCAGGATCAGTTCTCTTGCCATGTTTCAGGCTCCTTTCTTCCCCTTAAAATGTTTTGTTTTCATTCCCTGGTTTGTGAATAGATGCGCAATCTATTGTAGCACATCTCACGCATACAATTCAATACGCAAATGCACAGCACATTGTTGAAGATTGCAAAATCCCGGTCGTTTTCCCCGCCTGTCTTGACATTCTGCACAGGCGGTGATATGCTTTTTAGTAACCATTTGGTCAATATCGCGTACATTCACGAGGAGGGAACGGCCATGGCTCAGATCCGGATCCATGTTCTGCACTGCGGGAAGATTGGCGTGGCGCCGAACCTGCCGGCGAGTGCCCAGTGGCGCTGGCCGGCAAAAGCGGACGCGCGGCGGCTCAAGAGCGGCGCGCGCATCTGGCTGCCGGTGTCGGCGTATCTGGTGGAGCACCCGAAGGGCCTGTTTCTGGTGG
>ERZ773181.2940-NODE-2940-length-10526-cov-2.922452_pt1 | contig 10526 bp, 6 predicted proteins | sample MGYA00581001_ERZ773181 | MGnify/ENA primary metagenome ERZ773181 (study PRJEB29015, sample SAMEA2737780) | human gut metagenome | biome: human gut; feature: human-associated habitat; material: faeces | place: China | collected 2012 ... | reverse complement strand
ATAAGCAATAACACCGCCCGGACGAACCTGCTCCAGCGTTTTAGCGAAAAAATAATCATGAATCAAAAAATTATACTTGTCAAACTGCTTGTCGGAAACCTTGTAACCACCGAAGGGAACATTGCCTATTGCCAGGTCGAAGAAATCCCTGCGCTGCGTTTTTTCAAAGCCGCTGATTGTGATCCGCGCATCGGGATAAAGTTGCCGCGCAATGCGCCCTGTAATGCTGTCCAGTTCCACGCCATAAAGTCGGCTGCCGCTCATGTCATCCGGCAGCATGCCGAAAAAATTGCCTACGCCGCAGGACGGTTCCAGAACATTACCCGTGCGAAACCCCATTTTTTCAATCGCGTCATACATAGCGCGAATAACCGTTGGCGATGTGTAATGCGCGTTGAGCGTCGAGCTGCGTGCCGCATCGTATTCCTTCTCTGTCAGCAATTCTTTGAGCTGCCGATATTCTTCTGACCATTGCGTGTTTTCCTCGTCGAAGGCTTGTGAAATACCGCCCCATCCGACATATCGGGAGAGAATTTCCTGTTCATCGGGACGTGCCTGCCTGCCCTCCGCTTCAATCTGCTTGAGCGTTTGGATGGCGGCAATGTTGAACGCATACTTCGTCTTTGCGCCGCCTTCGCCCAGATGGTCATCCGTGATGCGGAAATTATGTACGCTAGGCTGTTCGGTTTTTGTGCCGGATTCAATAGAAGTTTCAACATCTTCCTTCGATTGCTCATCAGGCGGTTTGGGGTTATCGGTTTCGACTTGATTCGGCTCTGTTTGCCCCTCAAACAGAAAGGTATTTCGCGCATCTTCAGCGAGCATCCGCTCGAAGTTTTCCCTCGGCTCTATCCTTGAAATTGGATAAAGCAACGTCGGATCACGCATGGTTACATGTGTATCCGTGACTTCTTCAATGATAAATGCCGTATTGCCCAAATAGACAGTATCGCCTGCCTGATAGGGCGGCATCGGAGGGTGGTGGTCATCGACTAAATCTGATGGACTTTCAGATTCCTGCGTTACAGCAACTTCTTCTGGTTGTTCAGGAAAATCGCGCCCTTCTACCTGCGCATGTGCCTTTTCGTCTGGATAATGACCATAAATGTACAGATACCGATGCTCTTGATGGTTGTAAACAGCGGCACCATCATAGGCAAATCCATCGCTTTCCATTGTGCCGTTCACATAGCCTTGCGCGACCTTGATTGCTTCTTCCAAGGTTTGATATTCGATTTTCTCATCAAACCCATTTTCAAAGTGGTGATAAACTACAACTTGATACTGCGGAGTCATCTGCTCGTCATAGTCATCAATCGCTTCTTTTGTCAACCATTCCGGTTTTGCAGGAAGCGTTTCATAAATCTCCCGCATTTTTGCAATCTGCGCGCGAACATTTCCCGCCCACAGATACTTTTCTGCACGACCGCCAGCGTCGAGAAAATAATCGCAGTCTGCTTTCAGACGGCTTAAAAGTCGGTAGTTTGGATTTTGTTCCTGTTCGTTTTGCCCCTGTTTACTCTGGAGATTGCCGTGCATGGCCTGCATAGTGGGCTGGGTCTGCTGCTCAATGGCAGAATCGCGAAATACCCTTGTGCCATCCGCTCCAAACTCCGCTTCATAAGCATTGATAGCATTTTCGGCTTCATGATCGACAGAAAGCAGCGTATAAACGTGATATGCGGCGCTGTTTTCCCGCTTTTCCGCAATCGTAACATCAACCTTATCTCGCAGCTGCTCCACATACTGTTCCAAGCTGTGTGCAGGTATTTTGCACATGGCAACACGCCCTACACCCTCTAAATTTCGGCTCGTCAGATTCAATCCAAGATTTTCCGCAGCCTGCCGTGCATCCTCATCATACAATTCAAAGAAGTCGCCAACCTGAAACAGTACAATTTCATCAGGATGCGCAGCCTTAATGCTGTTATAGGTGTCGTAATCCGTGTTTCGTGCTGAATCCTGTACCTCTTTCTTCTCGTAAAGTGCCTGCTTTTCGGGTGTCAAATAACGGTTCATCTGGATAAGTCCGTCAATCCGTTCGGCAACCTGATTCCATTTCAGCAGCACATCGGGACAGTTGCTTTTCCTGAGCTGTATCCCCTTTGCATCGTGGCTTTCCGAACTCCCATGTTCACCCGATACGCCGGGCATTTTTCCGCCTATCCCGTACTCGTTTTTCAGAAATTCCAGCTTTTCATTGGTGCTGTGAGGTGCTGAAAAGAACTGATAAATTCGACTGTCCGCGCCCGCAATCGGAGCGCTTTGGGTCAGCACTGCGTCGATTTCATCCTGCGTCATAAAGCCGCGAACATCGGGCAGCAGCATCTCGCCTTCGGGCAGCTCCTTCCGCGCCAATGCCAAATCCCTGAGACGGGGGAGAATGTCCTTCGGCAGAAGAAAACGAAAGCGCATCAGATCGGGCTGCATCGTGACCGCATCCGCAAAGACCTCCATCTGCCGGATCAACCCGTGCAGAAATTCGGGCTGCTCCATTTTCTCGGAAAGATGATTGACGCAATCCGGGAAAATCAGCGGCGTATCTGTCATCAGGGAGAGATACCCGTTTTCTCTTGCGGCGCTGTCGCGGTACATATAGATCAGCCGCTCGGCGACCTTCCGTCGAATGGTTCCGGGGGCTTCCACGTTTTCGAGCTGTGTGCCGAATTGCCCGGCTTCAATCAGCTCGCCGACGCGCTTTGCGGCCTCCGTCCACGATATGACCTGCGCATTGTTGGCATACCGCGCACGATCTCCGGCGGCCATTTGGATTCCGCTTGGGTCGAACCAGACCGAAAAACGCCGCCCATCCAATTCAAAGCCGTTGCCGTCGTGGTAAAGGGTCTTCATTCGCAGCGCGGTTTCCTCGTTCGTTTTGCCGATCATCGCGTCAAACGCCAGCTCCATGCGGGTATCCTCGCCATTGCCGCCGAACCGCAGCACCGTATCAAGCGCTTTGGATATAAAAGAAGGAGAGGAAACCGCTCGGTCATCCGCTCCTTCGCCATATTCGGTTATCGTTTCAAAAAGGCTCGTCTGCCCCGGATTTAAGCGTACACCAGCTCGGTCAGCACGACTTCTTCCGCCTGTGCTTTCAGGCTGTTCATCGCGCCGACCCACGCCATCGGGTCGCGTTCCTTCAGCGCTTCGTTCACGCCCTGCGCCACCGCCATCTCGCTGACCATGCGGTTCACCCGCTCGCCCGCCGTCCGGTCGATCTCCGTCAGATGCGCCGTCAGTTCGCCCGTCAGCAGCAGGCTGTTGAACGTCATCTTTCTGTGCTCCTTCAGATACGCCTTGCGCATCCTGCCGTACCTGCCCAGTGTCACTTGTTCGTCCGGGATTTTCAGGTCGGGAATCTGATAACCGTTCACCGTTTTGTAATTCAGCATATGGCCTGCTCCTTTCAACGCTCCGCGCTTCCCGCTCGATGCTTCTCAATACTTCCTCGGAGATTTCGCTGACCGCCGTTCCGAGTGCCGTCAACGCCTGCGGCGTGTTCCATTCAAGGATGGTCGCGAAATCTTCCGACTCGAACCGATGTTCTTCCGCCAGTCCGCAGCGGCTGAGGAGCATATACTGAACGCCCGTCGTCGCCGTATTGCGGAAAGCCAGTTCGAGGTTGAGTTCATCATACTCCATGAGGAGTGAACCGTCAACGATGTCGCGCAGCTCGTCCTGATGCTCCTGCCAATAATCCATCGCTTTCTGCATGGCGATTTCTTCGAGCTGTCCCGCAAGTCCGCGATTGGCAGAAACCTCATATTCTTTTTCCAGCATCGTACCGATAGCCGCGCTGTTTTCCTCATTTACCGCCCATACAAACGGAGAACGGGAATCTTTTCGCATCCCCGTATCGGCAGCATCAAAGACGTAATGATAACGCGGCACGTCGCCGGTCATATCCAGCAGCGCGATGCCTTTTGCGCCACGCCGGACATACCGCCGCATAGTATTCGTCCACAGCTCAAACGACGCGCAGGCGGTCGCGTCCGGGCGCTGGGCGTAGATCATCATCTGGTCGTAAAAACTATATTTGTACAGGGTGGAAGCCGTTTGCAGAAACGAGCGCCACGTTTCCCCGTCGGCGGCGATCTCGCGCACGGTCTGCGCGGCAAGCTGTACATAATCGTCAATTTTGGGCATTTCATCGCTCCTGTATGTCTTTCCGTTTCGTCGCCGTCATCGTATCTCGTTCATGTTTGGCTTTGAGCCTGTCCGCAATCCGCAGACGCTCTGAATGGAAATACGGATTTCTCCATAAGCGCAGCGGAATATCCGTCGGTTTCATCAGGTTTCCGTGATTCTGCGGAAAGGCCCGCACCGCGTCTACGCCGATTTCCTTCACGATCTTTTCGATCATCGCCAGCGCAGCGCAGTTCGTATTCGCAAAGCTGCTTCGCGTGAAATCATCGCACAGCACGTTTTTTCCGTGCCGCACATGCAGCACGTCCAGATCAAACCCGCCGACCCAGCCGACGCCCATCGTCAGATGCGGCTTATCGGTGATGTCGTCGTCTTCCTGCCGGTCTCGCAGTTCGCAAAAGCGCTGCTTCGCCTGATCGAATTGGTCAAAGCGTTCCAGCGGGCTGGGATTTTCCGAACCTCGAATCCACGAAGATAAATCCTCGATGACGTAATAATTCCACTTGCCCGGATCGCGGCGCTGCGTCACATAGTCCACGCACTCGCCGCGCCGAAAGCTCTCAAAAACCACTTGATCCGCGCCGAAACGTTCGCTGTCCGATACAACCGCAAACCTTCCGGCGCCCAATTCCCGGATTCGGAAGTTATACTCCCTATCCGGATTTCGTTCCGCCGTCCATTCCAAAGACATTCCTCCTTTTCTTTTTGGGAAAACCGTTTTTCGCCAGTTATCCCCAATCTGTCAACAGGTTTCGCCGGGTTTTCAACATGGATGTCCACAGCTTATCCACATTTTTTCCAACAAAAAAACAGCCTGTTTCCAGACTGCTTTCCCTTGATTCCGATATCATTCATCTTCGACACGCTGAATCAAGCCCAAATCCAACAGCGCAATCGCCATCAGGCTGAGCAGACCATACCCGCCTTTCTGCCTTCTCTGTTCCTCCTGCCAATCATACACCTTTCGATTATTGTCTGCAAACCGATCCAAACTGTTCAGCAATTCATCCGCTTGCGTATTTACGCCCACCGTATTCAGCGCTGTAATCAACGCTTCTACGCTTTTAATCAGCGTTTCCTGCGTAATCTTATTCGCCAACGCTCCATCCTGATTCAACGTCTGCTTGAGCTGATGTCCATTCTGCACGCCTTTATTCCAGCAATATGCCAAGCTGTTGTCAAGCAAATTCATGCCTATAAAGCTCTCGATGCAGGGATACGACAGCAAGAGCATCCCCTGCCGCATCATATCGGGATTCACATCTCTGGCGCTCCCCAGCTTGCCCAGCATTTCTTCAATGAAGGCACTATCCGTATTGGAATCCGGATCTCGATCAAACAGATAATAAATCGCGGCATTATCCACATCAAAGCCATAGTCTTCAATCAGCAATCGGAACATCTCGTTGAGAAAATCGTTGTCCTTTCGGATAAAGCCGATGTTGGATTCTTCTGTGTTAATGACCGTCACCCTTGAAAGCGGATCATCTGTTTTCCTGAACACACGGTACGTCTTATCGCGGTAAATGCGCTCCATCTGATAACCGAAAATTCCGCTGAATACGCGATAAATCAGGTTCGGCTCCGTCTTTTCTCCCTCAACAATGAACAAGACCTGACCGATTCGCTTTCCCTTTTTCAGCTCAAACATCCTTGTACTGCGGGATTCCACTGAACACACCACCCAAATACATCTTCTCGTAGTTCTGCGCCGTCCTCGGCTGTTCCGAAGAGAATCGGACGATATTGCTTCCCTCCTGATCGAAGTTGACCGCATAGAGCTGATCCGGTCTGAACAGGCTCGAACTGAGCAGATTGGTCGAATGAGACACGATAAAAATCTGCGCCTGCTCTGCATGTTTCATAAAATACCGAATCAAAAGTTCTTCCAAATCATTATGCAGTCCGCTGCTGAATTCATCACAGATCAGCATACCACCATGACGGATAACGCTCAAATACATCGGCAAAAACTGCACCAGAATCTTATTGCCCAAGGATTCGATATCCATCGGAATTTCCGGCATGATTCCATCCCGTTTCACCGTCAGATTGCCAAAGCCTGTTTCACCCGCATTTCTTTCAGGATGATGAATCAGATGAAAAGGAAACCCGCATTCATCAAGGAATTGATTGATTTCCATGATTCCATGTTCTTCGATGTACTTCTCAATTCTGAGCGACTGATCCTCTCCGAAGGACATCATCAGCCCCGTTTCCATATTGACATATTGGGATGCACGCAAAAAATCAAACCACTTCTGCAAAACCTCATGTCCGCGGAACCGAGTATTAAACCACAAATCGCGCAGGAAAAGCCCTTCGTTCGGAATCCCGTTAAAGACTTCCTTTTCCGTGATTTTTGATTTAGCCGTTGCGCCCGTCCGCTCCATCATCACCTTGCCATCCAGCACCAGTCGTTCAACCAGCAGCTTATCCGTGTTCTGATATCGAATCGTGTACTCAATTTCGGCGTTGTCAATCCAAAAACGGTATGTGTTTTCAAACATATCCGTATCGGAAAACAGGCACAAAAAGTTCTTCCACTTCATCTCGCGAACGGCAAAAAGCGCCATCAGCAAAAAGCGGAGCGGTTCAATCAGGTTTGTTTTGCCGGAAGCATTGGCTCCTACAAACATACACCCCTTCAAGATTCCATTGCAGACGTTTGTTTTCTCCAATGTCTGATATTGGGTTTTCTTCAAATCCACTTCTGTCGCATTTTTAATTGACTTGAAGCCCTGAATACAATAGCTTTGCAGCATAACGGCACCCCCTGATCTCTTTAAGCTATTATACCACAGGCATCTCCTTTTCGTGTATCATTTTTTCATTTTCACTCGTCTAAATCGTAATTTTTTTACGCGATCATTTTTCCCTCTTTTCAGTTAAAACGCAAGAAGGCGGACGCTCGCGCATCCGCCCCTTGGCACATCTCCGTTTCTTCCTTTCGTTGTCCTCATATTCCCGCCATGCCGCATCCGCCGCCTTGCTCTGTCCGCACGGCTTTTCCATCATCAGCCGTTCGAACGGGCTGTTCGTGAAGTATCTCACTTCTCCTCGTTTTCCTCCCCGATTTCCTCCTCGTCGTCATCATCATCGAGTTCCGTGTTGTAGCGCGGCTGCGCGTCTCTCTTCTTCCCCAGCACAACGAACGCCGCAGCGCCGCCCGCAATCAACATCACCAGCAGCACGAGCGCCATCATCGCCGCCGAATCGCTTATTTTCTCCGTCTCCGGCTTGGGTTCGGCGGTCGGCTTCGGCGTAGGCGTTGCCGTGGGTTCGGGCGTGGGCTGTTCATTCTTGCTCACCACACCGAAAAGGTCGCGGTCATCCACAAGGTTGAGGAAATAGGTTTCGTACTGCTCGCCGTCCTTGTCCAGCGGCTTGTCGTAGTCGATCACAAGGTAATACGTTTCGCCCTTGCGCGTCTGCACCGTGATGAACTGCTTGTTGGTCGCCTTGGAATACAGCAAATCCACCGTTTTCATGTTGCCGCCCATCGAAAAAGGCTTGCCCTCGGTCGGCTCGCTCGTTCCCGTCCCGCCCGCAAGCTGTGCCAGCAGCGCATAGAGCGCGTCGATATCCGGGGCTGCTGTCGTCTGCGGCTGCATGGTCGCCTGCGGCACGTCCGTGGGCATCGGCGTTGCGGTCGGCTTCGGCGTGGTCTTTGCGCCGCCGGAGGACGGTTTCTTTGTCGCGGAAGGCCTGCTGTCATTGCCGCTCGAACCACTGTCGTCCCTGCCGTAGAAGGGATTCTTCACATATACTTTCTGCGACACATTGCCCGCCAGATCGACGGCGTAAATGGCAATCTGCTGCCTGCCGTCCGCGTATTCACGGATGTTCGCGTCCAGCGTCGTTCCGCTATATTTGAGCTTATGCCCGTTGACGTACACCGCCGCCACGCCGGAGATAGAATCGGTCGCTTCGATGCAGATCACCTCGCCGCTCACGCCCGCCTTGACAGTCGGCGGCGTGCTGTCAAAGCAGGAAATCGCTTCGCTTTTCGCCTGCACATTGCCCGCACGGTCGGTAATGGACACATGGATCGTCGCGTTCTCCCGCAGCTCCACCGCATAGCCCGCGCTCTGATCGTCGCCGTCTACGACGGTCTGCCAGCCGTTTTCCGTCACCACGACGATTCGGATGTTCGCCCAGCCCGTGCCGTTCACATCCACGATGTTGATTTTCGCCGTCGCCTTGTCCTTCTGCCACTTTGCCGGGGACACAACCGTGATTTTGTACGCACCCTCCGGCACAGGTTCTGCGGTCGGTTCGGTCGTGGGCTGCTGCGTCGGCTCTGTCGTAGGTTCAGCCGTCGGTTCGTCCGTGGGCTCAGTCGTAGGCTGTTCCGTCGGCTCGGCAGTCGGTTCGTCTGTTGGCTCTGTCGTAGGCTCGTTCGAGGGTTCAGCCGTCGGTTCGTCTGTGGGCTGCGCCGTGGATTCTTCCGTCGCTTCTCCCGTTTCCGTCTGCCTATCGGATTCTTCTGCTTCCTGCGCAGGATGATCAATTTCCCTGCTTTCGCTCATGTTTTCGTCCTGCACAGCTTCCTGTACAACCGTTTCTCCCGCCACGCTTTCCGCCTTGACCGCCAGCACCGATCCGCCCAGCGCCGCACAGAGCGCCAGCGTCAAAACGCGCATCCCCATCTTATTCTTCAAAAGATTCATTGTCCTGCCGTTCCTCCTGTTCTTCATGTTCCTCTTTGTTCTGCGGCGGCTTGCCCGCCAGAAAATCTTCCAGCTCCTCCGGGGTCAGCCGCATACTGCGCACGACGTAGAGGATGCCCATGTTCTCCGCTTCCTCCTGCCGCTGTGCCAGCTTCTTTGCCTTTTCCTCGGCGCGCTTGGCTGCGTTGTCCGCCTTTTCGCGGTTGTTGCGAATCTTCTGCAAATCCGCGCGCCAGTTCATCTTCTTTGCCATGCTTTATTCGTACATCCTCCCGAATCCATAAAAATGCTCTTGCCAATAGGCGCGGCTCAAATCCGCATACGAAATCGGATTGCCGCAGTTCAAAATGTACCCGTCGCCCACATACAGCGCGACGTGCGTAATGCCGTCGTTGCCCGCCACGCCGTCGCCCAGCGTGCCCTGAAAGAAAATCAGGTCGCCCGGACGCGCATCTTCCGGCTCAATCGGCGTACACATGCCGTATAAGCTCGTCGCGCCCAGCCTGCCGACGTCCCGCACGCCCGACTCTTTGAATATCCACGAAATAAAGCCCGAACAGTCAAACGACGTTTCCGGGCTGTCGCCGCCCCAGACGTAGGGATAGCCGATATACCGTTCGCCTGCCTCGATGAGCTTGGCAAACTTGGGGTCAGCCTGCTTGTATGCCTCCGGGACTTCGTATTCCATCGGCTCTTTGAGCTGCGATGCGTGCGGCTTGCCCGCGAACAAATCCGGATAATTGCCCAGCGTCGCCATATACAGCGCGTACATGCCGACCTTTTCCCGGCTCAGCACCATGAACGGCAGGTGAGAGAGCATGTTGTTGGCCAGCTTCACCTTGCAGATCGTATAGGTGTATGCCACTTCAATCTGCACCCAGTTTTCCTGCCACTTCATCTCGCCCGTTTTGGGGTGCAGAAGGTCGACATACGCCTTAGCGCTCTCCTCGGTCATTTCCACGTCGTTTTCCTTGGCTATCTCAATGAGTTCTTCCGGGGTCTTAGCCGCCTTGGCCTTTGCGAGGATTTCATTGTTCAGTTCCATGTTTGTGCCTCCTTATGTGTCTTTCTATATTTTTATACGAACGAATCTCAATCATGGTCAATAACATTTCGGTTCCAATAGATTTATTTTGATAAAAATTTCCGATCAGGTGTGTTAGACAATGCCGCCCGGTCGGAAATAAGTGTTGCAATATTCATTTGCGGAGTTGGGTGTAATTAACGCTTCCTGTTGCCCTCGTAATTGCACAGCCACAAGCCCTTTTCATACGTGCAGAATTTGCAGCTGTTGCACGATGCCATCTTGCCGCATTCGATGCAGACCGGACGGTGATCGCTGTCCATCTTTTTGTTGTGCTGCTTACAGCGCCAGCTCCGGCACGAATTGCCCACGGTCGTCCCCATGCGGCCGTCGCCCTGATAACGGGCGCCGCCCGCCACGTCGTCCAGCTCGTCGACGACGACCGGGTCTGCGATGAATGCCCGCGCTCCGGGAATACGCGATGCGATATCGGCCGCGATCAACCCGCCCAGATTCGAGGCATGCTCGCCCTGCGGAGCATGGCCCAAGTCGCGCCGCAGCGCGTCATTTACCTCGTAGACTCCCGACTCGATCGGCTTGACCAAGCCTCCCCGGCCGATCACGGCCGAGAGCGAAGCGAACTCGACGCCCTCTTCCCGCAGAGCCTCCAGAACCAGATCGCG
>ERZ773181.2937-NODE-2937-length-10535-cov-3.039027_pt1 | contig 10535 bp, 9 predicted proteins | sample MGYA00581001_ERZ773181 | MGnify/ENA primary metagenome ERZ773181 (study PRJEB29015, sample SAMEA2737780) | human gut metagenome | biome: human gut; feature: human-associated habitat; material: faeces | place: China | collected 2012 ... | reverse complement strand
TCGGGATCAATAAAGTAGGGATTACCCGCAAAAGTGGAAAAGGACTGGTACGGAGAATCTCCATAGCTGGTGGGTCCTAATGGCAGGATCTGCCAATAGGCCTGACCGGCTTCTTTTAATCTGTCAATAAATTTATATGCTTCCTTGGAAAAGCAGCCGATTCCGTAGCGGGACGGCAGGCTGCTCACCGGCAGTAATATTCCGCTTTTTCTCATATTAATAACCATATCTTTCTATTTTTTAGCCCTTAACCGCACCGGCTACCACGCCCTCGATAATGTACTTCTGACAGGTCAGATAGAAGACGATAATAGGGATTACGGACAGTACCAGCAGTGCCATCATGGCACCCAGATCCTTTGCACCGTAAGAACCTACCAGGTATTGTACTACAACCGGTATGGTCTTGTAATTAGTACTCAGGCCGATCACCAGATAAGGCAGCAGATAGTCGTTCCAGATCCACATGGCATTCAGGATGGCTACGGTGATGGCAGTAGGCTTTAAGATCGGCATTACGACACCAAAGAAGGTCTGCAAAGGGTTACATCCGTCGATCATGGCTGCCTCTTCGATGTCCAGTGGAATCGATTTGATGAATCCACAGAACATGAACACGGACAGGCCGGAACCAAATCCCAGATACAGCAGCACCATTCCGGGAGGGTTGTTCAGGTGGGTCATATTAGCCAGCTTAGACATAGTGAACATTACCATCTGGAAAGGCACGATCATGGAAAATACGAACATGTAATACAGCACGTTGGTCACGCCGGTTTTCACTCTGGTCAGATAGTACGCAGTCATGGAAGTGAACAGAATGATCGCTGCCACGGAAAATACAGTGATAAATGCAGACCACCCGAAAGCTGTGAAAAAACCGGTTTTTTCAATACCGTTCACATAGTTGGTCAATCCCACAAAGGTCTCTGCGGTAGGCAGTGCAAACGGATTGTTGCTGATGAACAGTTTTCCCTTAAAGGAGTTGATCAGCACGAAGAAAATAGGTGTTAAAAATGCAACTACCAGCAGACACAGGATACAAAATATGATCACATTGGAAGTTTTTTTCTTAGTCATTATTGTTCTACCTCCTTACGTCTGGTAAGTACCAGCTGTCCCAGGGCTATGACTGCCACAACGATGAAGAACAGTACTGCTTTTGCCTGACCGACACCTTCGTAACCGTTTCTGCCGTAGAAAGTATTGTAAATATCCAGAGCCAGCATTGCGGTCTTTTTGCTGGGAGCACCGGCAGTCAGCGCCAGGTTCTGGTCAAAGAGCTTGAAACTGTTGGATACAGTAAGGAACAAACATATAGTAATAGATGGCATAACCATCGGAATTTTCACTTTGAATAAAGTCTGTAACGAAGTAGCTCCGTCAATCTGTGCTGCTTCGATCAGGTCTGTAGGTACATTCTGCAGTCCGGCTACATAAATGATCATCATATAACCGATCATCTGCCAGTTCATCAGGATAACCAATCCCCAGAAACCATAGGTAGGATTAGCTACCAGTGTGGTCTCATATTTCAACAATACCGCATTGATCATCTGCTGCCAGATATAACCCAGGATGATACCACCGATCAGGTTCGGCATAAAAAATACTGTCCGGAAGATATTTGTCCCCCGAAATCCCTTTGTCAAAAGCAGTGCTACCGCAAATGCAAGCACATTGATCAGCACAACCGTCACAACTGTGAAAATCGCTGTATACCACAGGGCGTGTACAAATGAAGCATCTGTAAAAATTTTAAGATAGTTTGAAAAACCGATAAACTTTGCATCTGTTACCGTCGTGAACTTGCAGAAGGACAAATATACACCCATCGCAAAAGGCGCAATAAATCCAAGGATAAATGCAAGAAATGTGGGCAGAACAAAAATCGGCCAATACCGTCTGATTGCTTTCTCCATAATTTCCTCTCATTCTGCCGCTTTCGTGTTCTCTGCATCCGCACAGGCGGCATTGTTTCAAAACATCTGTAATTACCGCACGTGAAGCAAAAATCCCGTGCGTTAAAGGGAAAGGGCGGGCACATAGCCCGCCCTCTGATTATGATCCTCTTTGTTTACCTGCATACTGAGCTTTGATGCAGGGCTCTTATACAGCTGAATTATTCCGCATGTGCTGCGTCATATTCTGTCTTCCAGCCATCTACGAATGCGGTTACAACAGCATCCCAGTCGCCGGTGCCCTGAGCATACTCAAGCAGTGCGCTGCCGACGCCGTTTTTCCACTCTTCAGAAGGCATTGTGGTGAAGTTCCATGATACAGGTGTCTTACCAGCTTTGGTGTACTCGTCATTTGCAAGTACCAGCGGGTTCTGAGACTGATAACCGTCTTCAAAGGTCTTGAAAGGTGTTACAAAGCCCATGGTGTTTGCCAGAGCGTCACGACCGGTATCGCTGGTTACAACCCATTCCATGAAGTCCAGAGTTGCCTGGATATCAGCAGGATCTGCATTCTTGTTTACACACCAGTAGTTCTCGGAACCGGTGCACAGGCCCTGATTTTCTTCGCCTTCTGCGCCAATATAGATAGGAAGCATGCCAAGATCTTCATCTGCTACTTCGTTATCCTTGATGTCGTTGTAAGCCCAGGTACCATTCTGGTAGAAGACAGCTTCGCCAAGTGCAAATTCGCTGGCAGCATCTTCACCAGTCTTACCGGACAGCAGAGCCGGATCACAGGTAGAATCTGTGATGTAAAGATCGAAGATCTGTTTGTAGTTGTCCAGATAGGTTCCCTTGATAGCAGGAGAAGAGGTAATTCCGTCTGCCTTATATTCATAGTACAGAGGCAGGTTTGCCAGATGTGTCTTAAATCTCCAGTCAGAGGAGGAATCAAAACCGGTCGAAGCAAATGCACCTTCTACGCCAAGGTCATCCTTGTGAGCCTGAATGCCATCTGCAACTTTCTTCAGTGCTTCGAAGTTGTTCAGCTCATCGATGGATTTGATCTCTGCATCGTCCAATGCAAAATAGTCATTTAACAGTGCCTTGTTGTAGATCAGACCATATGTTTCAATTACATATGCAATACCCTGAACAGCGTCGCCATCCTTTAACACATAATCGTCTGACTGTACGTTCTTATAAACCTCGCTGTCCTTTAAGTCATAGCAATAATCCTTCCAGGAAGCAAGACCAACGGGACCATTTACCTGAAACAGGGTAGGTGCTTCTGTCTTTGCCATTTCGGACTTCAGAGTAGATTCATAGGTTCCGCTTGCTGCAGTTACAACAGTTACCGGTACGCCGGTTTCAGCGGTGTAATCCTCTGCAAGAGCTACCCAGTCATCTGCCTGCTCGGGTTTGAAGTTTAAGTAATAAACCTTGCCTTCGCCTGTGGCAGCAGCCTCTTCCGTTCCAGTCTCTGCCTCGGTATCTGCAGCTTCGGTCTTTTCCTCAGTTGCTTTCGTTTCTGCCGGAGCAGCTCCGGTATCTGCGGCAGTGCTTCCGCAGCCTGCAAGCATCGTTGTTGCCATTGCCGCACTCAGTAATACACTGATCAGTTTCTTTTTCATAGCTTTACCTCTCCTTTTTTATTGGTGACAGGCGCTTTTCTTAGCGCATTTTCTGTCTGTTTCCATCCCGGAACTATTCCCGGGAACGCTTCCGGAAACGTTTCCGGAATCTATGGTTGTATCTTACCACGAGGTAAACCATGCGGCAATATCAATTTATTCAGATTGCATGTTTGTTTTTTAAGAACTTGAATATTCTGTACAAGTTGCATATGCTTTCATCGAAGTGCCTGTGTGATCCCCTTCACTGACGACAAATACTCCATTGGGGACATTCCCGTTTCTTTTTTAAACTGTCTGGAAAAATATTGTACTGATCCATAGGACAGACGGGCAGCGATTTCAGTGATGTTGCAATTTTCTTCCCGCATCATTTCCCGTGCACGTCGGATCTTCATTCTGCCGAAATATTCCATTGGTCCGCATCCGAACTCCTTATGGAAAAGATGCTGCAGCGTAGACCGGCTCATATAAAAAACATCACAGAGTGTATTCATATCGATTTGCTCCTGAACATGCTCCTGCATATAGTGGACGACCTGAATCAGTCGGGAACTTTTCAGATGTGCTGTCTCTTCCGTCAGCTCAAACCGTTTGGAATCGTCCGCCTTTTCTTCCCGTTCCCTGCGCAGCGTCAGCAAAAACAGCTCCAGATTCAGCAAAATCATCTGCTGCGCGCCATAGGGCGCATCCTCCCGAAGTCCTACCTGCTCGATCCAGGGAATATTGATCGGTGTGCTGAGTGCCTCTCTGGCAGCGCTGACCAGTGCAGATAAAATCAGGCGTTCTTTCTCATTTAAAATAAATGCTTTTTTTCGAAAAAAATCTACTCCCGGGCTGTCCGTCACAAAAGAAACCGCTACCAGATTGATCGCCGACTTTCCAACCGCCCGAAACGCATGAAATTCGTTTGGTTCATGGAACACGATATCCCCGGCTCCCATCTGCAGCTCCCGATCCCCTGCGCGTACAAGAATATTTCCTTTATCTACATATAAAAATTCCCAGAAATCATGACTTTCTCCCTTAAAAGCGAAATCCTTCATATATTCAAAATAATGTATTGTGATAATCGCAGGGATCGTAATTTCCCGTTTCAGCTGCGTTTTCACATATGTCATTTGCTCATCATCTCCATCTGTCTGCCACCATCTATAGCTCTCATTCTGCCATTTTTTCCATGCCTATTTTATCAAAAGTTGTCGGATTGTACAACAATGCTGCACAAAAAGTCAACACAGCAACACCCATATGAAATATAATGAATTTAGCTGTATAGTGTATTTTTATACATGCATTATACAATTTTTTACTACAGGAATGTGCGAACGTGTTAAAGGAGCAGTTGCTTTATGAAAACAATTTCTGCCGGAGAGCTTACTGTTTTATTAAATGAAGAAACGCTTTCGGTCACTGTCAGACACAAACATGCTGAATGGTCGACTCTGGATGGATTTATTCCTGTCCTGCAGTGTAAGGAAGGAATCTTCCCCTTTACTTCTGCCGCTTCTGTTTCCCATGAACTTTTTAAAACAGGCGTCGGCACCGGCATCCGCAGCACCTTTTCCGGTTTTTGCGGCACTCCTTATACATTTGAAACTCTGATCTGGATAGAACAGACGACCGAAGATGTCCGTTTCGAATGGCTTCCGGTCACGGAGGACGGTCTTTGTGTGGAAAAGGTTTTCTGGCCCGGTGAATTTTCCTTTGAAACACCCTCCAAAAACTGGTATACTGTTCTGACAACCGGTCAGGGACTGTTGGTTCCCAACACCTGGGAGACACCGCTTTCCCCGCTTCCGTTCAACGGATTTTTCGAAACCTCCGGCGGCTACATGCCGTGGTTTGGCCAGGTAAAGGACCGCGACGGTTACATCGCGATCTGCGAAACGCCCTGGAATGCCGGCTATGCGGCAGACCATCCGGCAAACGGCCCTTACACCCATGTAAGCGTTTACTACGAACCCAGCCTTGGTAAAATGGATTACCGCCGTGTTCTCCGTTATACATTCGTTTCTGACTGCGATTACAACGATCTCTGTAAAGTATATCGCCGTTATGTCAGAGAAAAAGGACATCTGCGCACGCTCGCTGAAAAAGCTGCACAGAACCCTTCCGTAAACGATCTGATCGGATGCAAATTTATGCACACCGGCATTAAGACAGTCGTACAGCCGGAATCCGATTTTTACGATCCCGCCAATCCGGACAAAAACAACCACCTGACACCTTTCTCCGTCAGAACAGAACAGATCCGCCAGATTCACGATCTCGGCGTCGATAAACTTTATCTGCATCTGGACGGCTGGGCACAGCCCGGATATGACAATCAGCATCCCGATTATTCCCCCGCATGTAAAGAAGCAGGCGGCTGGGAAGGGATGAAAGAGCTTGCCGATACGATGCACAGGTTCGGTTACATGTTCGGAATTCACGATCAGTACCGCGACTTCTACGAGGCAGCTCCCAGTTTTGATGAAAATTACGCCTGCCGTTTCACAGACGGCACGATTCCGAGACACAGCCGTTGGGCTGGCGGACCGCAGTCTTATCTATGCGCCTCCCAGGCTCCCTACTATGTAAAACGGAACTTTTCTAAAATCGCTCAGAACGGTATTTTCTTAGACGGTGCTTACTTAGACGTCTTTACATGTAATGAGGGCGATGAATGTAACAATCCGGAACACCGTATGACACGGCGCGACTGCTACGAATACCGCGGGCAGTGCTTCTCCTGGCTGCTTTCGCAGGGCATCTTATCCAGCTCTGAAGAAGTCAGCGACTGGGCAATCCAGAGCCTGGTATTTTGTCATTACGCCCCGTACTCCTTTATGCTGAAAAAGCCCGGAACCCCCAAGGACGGCATCCCGGTTCCGCTGTTTAATCTTGTTTATCACGACTGCGTAATCCAGCCCTGGATGATGGACCGGCCGGAAGGCGCAGAGGATTATATGCTGTATGCTCTCATTAACGGCGGCGCTCCTTACCTGCTCCGCGATGGTGCTTACCCCAATACGGACGGCGCATTCGCCCAAGATGAAGCTCATATGCCGGAACTGATTGCACGCTGTCAGGTCGTATCCGATCTCCACAGCAGGATTGCGAAATGCGAGCTTATATCCCACCGCTTTGATCCGGACAACTGGAAAATTCAGGAATCCGTATTTGCAGACGGCACGAAGGTTACAGTCGACCTGGAAAAACAGACTTACACCATTTCTGCCTGATAAATAAATAGTTATATAGTTATTTTTCGAGGCCAAAGCGGGCTATGCTCTTTCACATCACAAGAAACGAAAGGGCACAGTCCGCTTTTTTCTACAACAACAGAGTACACCCTACGCGGACATTCTGTTGCCACAAATAGACACGGTCTGCCACAAAACACGGCAATCGCCCCCATAACGGAGGATTTGCATATCTTCAGAAAAAGAAGAAAAAGAGAAAGCGAGGACAATGGTATGAAAAACATGAAACGCATTGCAGCACTCGGTCTGTCTGCTGTTTTGGCAGCAACTGCCCTGGCAGGATGCGGAAGCTCTTCTTCCACATCTACAAGCACTGACAGCTCTGCATCCACAGGCGATACAGCAGCGGCAGATACCAGCGCTTCTACCGGCGACAAGGTAAAACTGACACTGGGCAGCTGGACATCCCAGCCTGAAGTTCTTCAGGATCTGATCGATGCTTATGAAGCTGAAAACCCTAATGTTGAAATCGACATCCAGATCACACCTTACAAGGGCGGCGAGTACTGGACCAAGCTGGAAGCATCTGCAGGCGGCGGCACCGCTCCTGACGTATTCTGGTTAAACGTTCTGCATATCGATTCCTATGCAGACGGCGGTATCCTGGCTGATATGACAGATGCAGTTGCTGCATCCGATATCAAAGACAACTTCCCGGAATCTCTGGTAAACAGCTTCGTTCGTGACGGCAAGAACTACGCTACTCCCAAAGACTTCGATACCAACGCTCTATGGTACAACAAAGACCTGTTCGATCAGGCCGGCGTTGCATATCCTACAGACGATATGTCTTACGAAGACCTCGTTGCTCTGGCAACCGAATTAAAAGACAAGCTGCCTGACGGTATCTATCCGTTCGCTTGCCCTGTTGACTTCCAGACCTGGTATTATCAGACCGTTTATGCAAACGGCGGCTGGATCTTAAACGATGACAAGACGGAAACCGGTTACGCTGATCCCAAAACTCAGGAAGGTATTCAGTGCTGGATCGACATGATCGACGCTGGTCTGTCTCCAAACGCTTCTACTCTGGCTGAGACAGGTTCCGACGCTATGTTCGAAGCAGGTCAGATCGCTATGACCCTGGCTGGTTCTTATATGGTTGAAGAATATTCCGAAAACGAAATCATCAAAGATGTGATCGACTGTGTAGAAATGCCTACCTTCAACGGCATCGAAGACAACTGCATCAACGGTCTGGGCTATGCAGTATACGAAGGCTCCAAGAATAAAGACGAAGCCATCAAATTTGCGATCTGGCTTGCAAGCGCTGAAGCTCAGAAGCTTCAGGGTGAATCCGGTTCCGTTATTTCCGCAAGATTCGATGCTCAGGATCTGTTTGCAAAAGCATATCCTCAGTATCATCTGGAAGCTTACACCAACCACTCTGATATTGCATATCCGCTGCCTGTCTGCATGAACGCAGCTGAGCTGTACGATATGGAAGCAACCTGGCTGACCAAGGCATATACCGGCGAGATGTCTCTTGCGGATGCCTGCGCTCAGTTAAAGACAGAAGCTGACGCTCTGTTGGCAAGATAATACAGGGATCTGCCTGCAGGGCTTCTTCGGAACCCCTGCGGGTTTCCTGTATTTCCACAACAATAGAATGCGCGCTGATACGTACAGTCTATTGTCACGAATAATAAAGTAGGTGAAAATGATATGGCAGAGGTAAAAAAACAAAAGAAAATGCCCAGAAAAAAGGCCACTAAAAGACAGAAGATGGACTGGTTTGCGGCTTATGTATTCATTGCACCGGTTACCATCGGCCTGTTCGCGTTTTACATCTGGCCCTTTTTTCAGAATCTCTGGTTCAGCTTTAATGATGTAAACAAATTTAATGTGTCCCATTTTGTCGGTCTTGAAAACTACAAAAACATCCTCACAGATATGACAATCTGGCGTTCGTTCGGCAATACCTTAAAATACGTTGTCATTACCGTTCCCGTCGGACTGTTCTTTTCCATTGTGCTCGCGGCTCTGCTGAACGCCGGCATCAAAGGAAAATCTCTGTACCGTACCCTGTATTTCCTGCCCTCCGTTACCATGTCCGCAGCGGTTGCAATGGTATGGAAATGGGTATTCAACGAACAGATGGGCATCTTAAACAGTTTCATCAAAAAACTTGGCGGAACCGGGCATAACTGGCTGACCGATCCCCATACCGCATTGTACATGATCATGATCGTAGGCCTTTGGATGTCAGTCGGCTACAATATGATTATTTTGCTGGCAGGCATACAGGGAATCAGCAAGAGCTATTACGAAGCCGCTGCAATCGACGGCGCTACCGCTATCGACCAGTTCTTCCATATTACGATGCCCATGCTGACCCCTTCCATTTTCTTTGTTACCATTACCTCTATCATCGGCGGTTTCCAGGTATTTGATACGATCTACATGATGATCGGCAAAACCAACCCCGCTTATGATTCCGTCCAGACCATTGCCATGCTGTTCTACCGCAACGCATTTGACTACGGTTACAAGGGTTATGCTGCAGCTATCTCTATCCTGATCTTTGCGGCGATTATGGTCGTAACGATCATTCAGATGGTTGGTCAGAAAAAATGGGTCAACTACGATTGACGGGAGGCAGCAGAATATGAAGACAACACGTACCAAAACAATACACAAACGGATCAATACCGGGCATCTGATCGTTCATCTGGCTCTGCTTGCCGGTATTGTAGTCGTAGTATTCCCTTTTTTGTGGATGCTGCTGACTTCCTTTAAAACAACAGGAGAATCCTTAAAGATTCCACCCACCTTTTTCCCTGAAAAATGGACTCTGGAAGCTTATAAGACAATCACGTCTTCTACGATTCCCTTCGGCACCGTTTACCTGAACACCATCCTTTCCGCTGTCATTACTACAGTTGTACAGATCGTGTTCTGTTCCATGGCAGGATATGCCTTTGCGAGAATTGAGTTCCCTTTCAAAAACTTTATTTTCGTACTGCTGTTATCCGTCCTGATGGTTCCCGGACAGATTTTCCTGCTTCCCCAGTATCAGTTAATCCAGAAGATGGGACTGTTGAACACCATCCCGGCGCTGTTTCTTCCGAACCTGTTCAGTGCCTTCGGTACATTCCTGCTGCGGCAGTTCTTTATGTCCATGCCTCAGGAGCTGGAAGATGCCGCAATCGTAGATGGCTGTAACCGGTTCCAGATTTTCGGACGTATTATGGTTCCGTTAATCCAGCCCGGTATCGCAGCGCTGACCATCTTCACCTTCAAGTTCGCATGGAACGACTTCATGTGGCCTCTGATCGTCAACAACTCCATGGATAAGCTGATCTTAGGTCCTGCACTGTCCACTCTGCAGGGTCAGTACACGACACAGTACCCGATGCAGATGGCAGGCGCCGTATTAGCCGTTATCCCGCTGGTTGTAATCTTCTTCATCTTCCAGAAGCAGTTTATCGAAAGCGTGGCCACATCCGGCATTAAGGGTTAAATCCATATCGTACTTCATTGTATGAACCTATAAGCACTCAGAACAAAAAAAGACAGGATTTTCTTCCCGTCTTTTTTGTTTTATAATCATTCTGTAAAAAGAATTTGCTATGTATCAGGCATCCAGTACCCGTTACCAGTCCACGCAGTACAATCGCACCCGCGTAGACGGCTTAAATCAGCCCGTAGTGCTTTAACGCGTTCGCGATTCCGTCCTCCAGAACCGGCGTGGTCCGGTAGCTGCAATACGGCAGAATCGTTTTGGAGCAGACACCCATCGCAATGCTGTG
>ERZ773181.2931-NODE-2931-length-10554-cov-3.845319_pt1 | contig 10554 bp, 6 predicted proteins | sample MGYA00581001_ERZ773181 | MGnify/ENA primary metagenome ERZ773181 (study PRJEB29015, sample SAMEA2737780) | human gut metagenome | biome: human gut; feature: human-associated habitat; material: faeces | place: China | collected 2012 ... | reverse complement strand
TAGCAGGCTTGCCATTAACTTTGTTTAGTGTGTGGCCTGTTTTGGGTGTCTTGACCTTATCTGCACTTGTTTCAGTCGCATCTATTTTATTTGTTATTTTTGTATTCATGAAAAAAGTGCTCGTTATCGATAATTACGATTCGTTTGTATACAATGTGATTCAGTTGCTTCGGGAAGCTGTTGTTCCTGTTGGTTATGATATAGTCCGTAATGATAAGATCGATTTTTCTGGCTTAGGGGATTATGGAGGGATTCTTTTGTCGCCAGGACCGGGTATTCCGGCCGAAGCCGGGGAACTGTTAAAACTGATCGAATTCTGTAAGTATACTCATCCGATATTGGGCATTTGTTTGGGACATCAGGCGATTGCAGAGACATTCGGAGCTTCGTTATATAATTTATCTCGCCCTTTGCATGGACATCGCAGTGTTTTGAAGAAGGTAGATGAACACGATCCCCTGTTCGAAGATTTGGCCGATCCGATTCAAGTGGGCCGCTATCATTCCTGGGTGATCGATCCCGAAACAATGCCCGGAGAATTGATTACCAGCTCAATAGATGAACAAGGTCATATCATGTCTTTTTATCATACTGAATTACCTATCCATGGTATCCAGTTTCATCCGGAGTCTTACATCTCGGATTGTGGGTCTGGAATAATCAGGAATTGGTTGAAAATGGTCCGGTAAAGGTTTCCTGCAGAAGCTGCTGTTTACTTTACCTGATAAGGGGATAATTATATCAAGCCCATTTGTTTTAAAAGGATACTGGCGTTCATATTACTACTGATACCGGGATGAAGTTTGTAATCGTACGTAATTTGACTACCGGAATGGACAATCTCGAAGCAGACATTGAAAAAATGTTCCGGGAAATCGTCAGCCAGTTCTCCTAAAGCCAAATCGTGGGTTGCAACGAGGCCGGAGATAGGGTAAGAGAGTATCCTTTTTAAGAAAGCCAATGAACCGTTTAATTTATCCACCGAATTTGTTCCTTTCAGCATTTCGTCCAAAATGATGAATACTTTGTCTTCCTGCTGTGCGATGTTAACTAGTTGTTGAAGCCGGAGAAGCTCTGCGTGGAAGTAGGAAGTGTCTTTAGACAGACTATCGGTAGTCCGCATACTGGTGAAAAGCGTCATGGGCTGAAAAGCAAAATAGCGGCTGCAAACGACATTCCCGGATTGAGCTAAAATCAGATTTACCCCGATTGTACGCAAAAAGGTACTTTTACCGGCCATATTGGCTCCGGTGATAATCTGGAAAGAAGCCTCGTTCATGGGCGCAACATCGTTACAGACGCGCTTCTCTCTCGGGATAAGCGGGTGTCCCAGAGCTTCGGCCTGCATAACCGGGGTGCGATCTTCCCGTATATCGGGAAATACATAGTCGGGGTGATTGTATCGAAAAGTTCCTAACGAGACATATACGTCGAACCGCGACAATACATCTATCCATTGCGTTATTTTTTCACGATTGTCACACAGCCATCGGTCGAGCGCGTTGATTTGCCGCAAATCCCAAAGCAGAAATCCGTTCAACAAGGCGAATCCTACGAAATTGTAGCGTTGGTCGAGATTGCTGAGCAAATGCCGTAAACGGGACACCCTCTGCGAGACAGAGCCGTTGCTGTCAACACACCGGCTTTGTAACTCACTCAATGGCTTGCACCGGAATCGCGTCCGCTCCATCATCTCGAACAGACGTGAATAACGAGAAAGCGATTGAAGCGTCCGGTTGAGCTGTTCTTGTATGCGGGTTACCCGTTTGGCAAATAGACCGGACAAAACCAACAAAAAAATGAAAACCGCCACGATCACATTCCCTGCGACCATTCCCGTTAACCATAAAGCGAATAAGGCAAGATAAACCGCAGGAACCGCATAAACCAGCCAACGCACAATCCGCCCCGTTCCGAACCGAGGCATTCCGGCAAGCCGTTCGATAGCCTCGGTATCTACCCGGCTCTCTCCCGAACAGCCCCCGTATGATTGAAAATCTATCCTGAAATCCGTATGGCAGGACATTTCCTCGACAGCCTCCTGCCTCTCCCGAATAGACGCAGTTTTCAAATCGGGGTGAAGCAACTCCCGGGACAACGCGACTCGCCCTACTGTCGTCGCTGTGCGATTGATATAGGCGAAGAAGGACCTCTCGCCGAAAAGGTCGAGGTCGAAGCTATAATCATGGGAAGGGTCGATGAATTCACTGCCCCCGTCGATTCCGTCGAAACGATATTCCAACAAGGACAATTCCCTATGAATAATCCGGTCCCGACAATCGACAAATTCTTTTTTCCGAAACCAGCGATCGTGCACCTGGGCCAACGACAGGAACAGAACGATTCCTATCAATACGGTTGTGCCCCACACCTCTACACCCTCATTTCTAAACAAATACACGATCAATGCCGCAACAACGACTACCGAAAGACGAAGAAAAGCAATGATACGAATATACATTTTTATCCGCTCCGTTTCCCGGCTGTTAGCTTGAAGTCGGGAACGGTAATCTCGCAGGACTTTTTCCATAATCACCAATGACAAAAAATGATTATACCCTCCACAAATATTTCATAATCAATCGATCGTAATCCTTAACCGATTCGCTCAATGCTTCATACGGTTTGATATAAGTATGGGCAAAAGATTCACGCTCTATCTTTCTTTTCCGTTCCTTGCCCAATCGTTGTATCTCCTCGTCTTCTCCGGAAGTTGTAGGACGATACCCCATAATCAGTTTCTCCATATTCCAACGATTGTGTTCCACTTCTGCCATCATCTCGATCAAAGCAGTATCTTCATCGAGATTTTCAGGTTCCGATTTTCCGAAACTTCTTCGCTTGGAAGGAATAGAGTGGGCATTGTAAACATTCGACCAACGATGCACGGTAGACAATTCTTCCCACAATGCCCTTGCCTCGATATCGTTCAATGTTTGCGGGAAAGGCTGTTCGGGAGTTATTTTATGATAAATAAAGTTTATCCGCCGTACCCGTTTCATGCAATCGTCGTCTATGTCATAGCACTCGTCCAACATGCCGAACGCCCTCAATTTACCGTATTGATGAGCTTTTCGTATCAATTCGATGGTCGAGCAGGAAACATTCTGACGCACGAGTATCGAATGAGCCTTTTCATACACGAGCCGAGGCATATAAAGTGCCGTAGCGATACTCTTTTGAGGAATTTCGAAACAGATAGCGATAGTCAACAACCGTCCGTCTTCCTCCTCTGCCCAATGTTGTAGCAACTCTTGTATCGGACGGCTCTCGACAGAACCTTTGATAAATTCAAACTCTATGTCGGTAAACTTATCATCGGTATTCGGGTTGGCATAACTCTTAGCTGGCTCTACCGTATCGATAACTCGATAGTCGCACATGTCGAACAAAGAGTTGTATCTGCCCCGCAACCGATCGAACTCGGTGTCGGCATTCATGTCGATAAAAGAGATTCGAGTCCGTTTACTCCGGTCTCGAAGGAAATTGGGATAATGGGCGATATGAGCGGCTTTCACCCCCATGGCGATTCCCATGCTGGTCATTCCCACAATGACGAGATGGACGTATCGGTTGCTGTCATAACCGATTCCGTCACCGTCGATAGGTACATAACGTATGACTTCCGAACCTTTGTCATGCGGAGTATACAGACCTCGCACCAACACCTTCTCCGCCCAAGTTTCATAAAAATTAAACGGCAGAAAATCGATAAGCCTTTCGCTCAATCGATCGAAAGTCTGCGTTAATTTCAATAATTCCTCATTCTCCGCACCGTCTTTATATTTTTTTTGGAAATGCACCAGCCATTGCTTCTCAGTCTTCTTCGGAAGTTGAAATATAGATTCTATATCATACCGTTGAAATACGGCAAAGGTCGATTGAGCTTCGAAAAGCACATTACATTTTTTACAACGGCTCTGTATTTGCGCTACCAACATGCGCAACTCCTCTATATCCCGAGGCTCTTTTCCTATTGCGTTCTTTTCCCGCAAAATCCTATTAATGAGAGCTGCACATTCGATATTGATCGAGTCATGATCGGTTTCATTCTCCTCGCCCAACAAAAATATCTCTTTACAATCCGGCAAATGCAGTTTCTCCAAATCCTCCCGCGAATCGCGGCCCCCGTGCAAAATTATCGTACGACGGTCGATAGAAGCATCAAGTTTGGACAACAACTCGTGACGGGCAGAATCGACACTACCCGAAGTCTGAATGACAAACAAATAAGGCGTATGATCCGACTGTTCGGCCACACTCTTTTGATACAACTGTTTGATAAGCCCGATAGCCATCTTATCGAACCCTATAATCACATAATGATTCCTAAATTTATAGCCTATCTGACCCTCCCTCGCACGCTCTACCCGGCGGTCGATAATATTCGAGAAAATAGAGATGAGCAAACCGCCCATCAGTGCAGACCCGGTGATCGAAATAAGGAATGCAAGGAAACGATTCCACGTCCCTTCGACGACATACTGATTGCCGGGATCGGCAAAATGATAATAGACATCGACAAAAATATTACGTGGGTCGTTCTCCTTAATAGTAAGAATACTGCCAGTAAGCCATTCGATTACGATGAACAAAAGAATAGCAGCAACGATAACACCCAGTAAAAAAAGCAATTGCCATTTGATACCCGATGACAAAATTCGGTCTATACCGATAACCGGGTGTCTGAAAAAATCCTTCATCGCCCCGAAAAATTCTTTTAGTCTTTTCATCTCTTCTTCACAATATCGAATCCCAACGCTTGTATCAGTTTAAGCGTCCCTATCGCTGTGTTGCGATCGTAATCTTTTTCTATTTCAGGTAATTCCTCATAAGGCACGAGACAGGGATGAGTCTTCTTCTCGTCGTCCCGTCGCGCTCCGTAAGTCCACCCTTCGGACAAACGAGATTGCGACCACACCTCATGAACATTTTTCGCCATTACCTCGACCAACTCCATAAGTTCCTCCGGTAGTTTTTCCCGGCTGGTATCCGTCGGAGCCGGAATATACTTTTCGCGTTTCATCGTCATACTGTATTATCCAAGTTATTTTCCCCAAAGATAGCATAAGGCAAGTACAGGACAAAATGAACATGCAAAATACTTTCGGTCCCCACCTGCAAAACCTCATGATAACATCACAAAACTCCTCCTCTGCCGTGCCCCGTAGCATTACGGGGTGTTTTGTAACGCAAAATATAGGGGAGGTGGCACGCAGTGACGGAGGGATTAGCTCCAAAAAAAATCCTATATGCCTCTTTTTACCCCCTCTCTTCGTCTCCACCGCTCCTCTGTCTCTCCTCTATACCGCTTCGCAACACAAGGGTGAATGGGAAAGCCTTCTCGTCTTACCGGCAAAATTACACGATAAAAGAGTGTCGCAAAACTCCTCCCCTGTGTTTTGCAACGCAAAATATAGGGGAGGTGGCACGTAGTGACGGAGGGGTTAGTTCTAAAAAAATTCTGGTAAAGATTATCTATCTTATGAAAAAAATCGGGAGCTTCCTTTTACCCACCTTTTCTTTTGTAGAAAAGAAGCAACGACAATCTACCTCACATCTAATGTGCGCCGCATCACAAAATGCTCGTCGAGTTCTTCGGTTTTGAGGTACAGTTCCACTTCGTAACGCCCGGCTGGGAACGGGCTTGTTATACCGTTCGGGCCTTCCAGCCTCATAGAACTGGATACTTCGAAATCTTGTTGAAAAATATCTTTCGAGTCCGGTTCATTAGTGACTGCATCTTGAACACTGGTATAAACTAAGTTACCCTCCATATAGAACTTGAATATCAATTTCAATGAATGCCCTTTTTCAAGCGAGAGCCACTGGAATCCAGCTACTAACTTTTTGCATGTATTGGCTTTGAAAGATTTCTGTTCAATGACTTTTCCCTCGTAGATGTGCAATGCGCAATCATAAGTAACCCATTGTTGCAATCCTTCATCGGTATTGTAAAAATGAAGCACCAATGCCAAAGGTTCTATCCAACCTCGCTCCTTAGGCGATTTCACGACCTCGAATCGCCCACGACCCATTTCTCGATTCTTATAGTAAAGAGTGTAAGTATAAGTGCCGAAAGCATAAGAAGTACCGGAATCGGAGCCCCAGCCACATATTTGCAACCATTGGGATCCATCTCGGGGATTGAGTGTGACTGTGTGGTCGAACGCTTTGATTTTGCCTGTCCTTTCATTCTTGATCTCCACATGGTAAGTAACCTTGCGCACAACGTCCGAATAGCAGGTACATCGGCAACGCATTTGCATATACTTGGGCTCCACGAAGTTGCCTGTATTCCAATCATCGATCACCTCACCTTTGCCATTGACATTACGAAATTCAAAGTGCGAAACAATATGAATCCAACCCATGCTTTCCCAAATGTCTTCCAACGGAGCTATTTCGAGCGGAGCGCTGATAACCACATGATCTTCTTCATCAAGAATATCGAACCGCCATGTACCGACCGCAGTGAAATGATCTCGCTTTTCCGACCCCCACCACGGGAATTGCGCCGACATGTTCTCAACGGGTTTTAACGGGGCATCGAAGTCGTAGGTATGAGTTTTGCCGCTTGGTTCGGTAATGCGTACTTTTATCTTGACGGTACGGTCGATGCGCGATGTCATCTTCACCACAGGCATAATATAGCGCGAGTCGGTATAGTGTTTGCTACTTGGCCGGGTATCGCGTTTGCCATCTTTACCCACTTCGCAAAATTCGAGCGAATGGATTTCGTACCCGCGATCTTTCTTGAACAAATCGAATAATCCCATAGATATCGAGACAAGGTTAATGTGACAATATGCGAATTTATAAAATGTTATAAAATTTGCCAAACTATCTGAGGAAAATTTATAGCGACCCATTTTTCGCATGATACCCAAATACGCAAAAATCAAAGACTGGAAGGGATTCAAAAATTATTTCTCAGAGATGCATTTCTAATATAATATAGCACAAACCGAATTCTATGCAATAGGAATAATCTATTATCTTTGCATTCGTCGAACGAAAACCTTAAACAATAACGCACATGAGAATCAAATGGCTCATAACAATAGTTATCTCATTATGTATTTTCCAAACGAATGCTCAACGTTCGTATTTGTCTCTAAACGACAACTGGCAGTTTCGCTTTTCTCACCAAGTCAGTAAAAATTCGACTCAACGAATCTCATTGCCGCACACATGGAATGCCCCGGATGCCCTATCTGGGAAACTAGACTACAAACGTGGTATCGGCAATTATGAAAAAGACCTGTACATTTCCCCCGAATGGAAAGGCAAAAGATTATTTTTATATTTCGAAGGCGTCAACAGCGTAGCCGACCTTTTTATCAACGGTAAATACCGGGGCGAACACCGGGGTGGATACAGCGCTTTTACTTTTGAAATAACCGACGATGTCGAATACGGGACAGACAACAAAATTCTCGTGCGAGTAAACAACGCCGAGCAATTCGATATAATGCCTCTGGTCGGAGACTTCAACTTCTACGGGGGAATTTACCGCGATGTCAGTTTGATTATAACAGAACCGACGTGTATATCGCTGCTGGATTACGCTTCTCCCGGAGTATATCTTACTCAAAAGTCCGTGACCGAAAAACAAGCCCACATCGCTGCGACTGTAAAATTATCCAATGCCTCCGCAACAAAACAAGTAAATGTAAAAGTCTCCGTCAAAGACCACGATAAAACTATACAAGAAATAAAACGACACGTCACATTGAACGCCCATTCCGAAGGAGAAACCATCATTCCTTTCACCATACAAAATCCCCGTTTATGGAATGGCCGAGAAGACCCGTTCATGTATCGGGCCGAAATATCCTTATGGAAAAATGATAAATTATTGGATAAGGTGATACAACCTTTGGGAATACGATACTATCGTGTAGATCCCGACAATGGCTTTTTCTTGAACGGCAAACATTTACCTTTATACGGAGTTTGCCGGCATCAGGACCGGGCGGAAATCGGCAACGCCTTACGCTCGATGCATCACGAAGAAGACACCGAGCTGATGCTCGAAATGGGAGTCAACGCCGTTCGGTTAGCCCATTACCAACAAGCAGAATACATGTACGACCTAATGGATCAATCGGGTATAATCACATGGGCCGAAATCCCATTCGTCGGCCCCGGAGGATATGCCGACAAAGGATTTATCGACTCCGAGGCTTTCAAGAAAAACGGAGAAGAACAATTGAAAGAACTAATCCGCCAAAATTACAATCACCCCTCAATTTGTTTTTGGGGATTATTCAACGAATTGACCGAACGAGGAGATAATCCCGTTACTTACATTACCGAACTGAACGAACTGGCACACTCGGAAGATCCCACTCGCCTGACAACCTCTGCCAGTAACCAGAACGGAGGGCTCAATTTCATTACCGACTGTATCGCTTGGAACCGCTACGACGGTTGGTACGGAGGTATGCCCGACGCTTTGGCTAAATTTTTAGACCAGACTCACAACCAATACCCCCAGTTGCGCATTGCAATCAGCGAATATGGAGCAGGAGCCAGTATCTATCATCAATCGGATTCTTTAAAACGTCCGAACCCGGCCGGTTGGTGGCATCCCGAAAACTGGCAGACATTCTATCATATCGAGAACTGGAAAATTATTCATGAACGGCCCTTTGTCTGGGGTAGTTTCATATGGAATATGTTCGACTTCGGAGCCGCTCACCGAAGAGAAGGAGACCGTCCGGGAATTAATGATAAAGGACTCGTAACATTCGACCGTAAATATAAAAAAGACGCATTCTACTTTTATAAGGCAAACTGGAACAAAACCGACCCTATGGTACATCTGGCCGAAAAACGTTGCGACACGCGCCCGACCGCTCAACAAAATTTCATGGCATTTACCAACCTGCCAGAAGTAGAACTGTTCGTGAACGGGAAAAGCATGGGAAAACAAAAACCCGACCGATATGCCATCGTCAAATGGGAACAAATAGAGCTTCCTCTCAGAAAGAACACTATTCTTGTGCAGTCGACCACGAAAGATAAAGTCTCAGATACAATGACTCTATGGATAACCGACTCCGCCAAAAATAGAAAAGAATAACACAAAATTTCTACCAATCTAAAATAACTTAACAGCCATTTACAATCGCCATATAAATTATAGTTGCGAAAAATTATGTAATATTGCATTCGTTTACATATGCTCCATTCAAAATAAAGAAAGAGACAACTAAACAAAATCGGCCAATATGAGTAATAATATTGAAAATCTATTTACACAATATTATCAGATATTGCGCGCCTATGCATTACGTTACGTTCAAAACCAAGATGCGGCAGAAGATATTGTACAAGACGTATTCTTCGAATTATGGCTACGGCGTAACGAGATAGATTTCGACCTCCCGATGAAAGCCTATCTATTCAAATCGGTTTTGAATAAATCGAGAAACTATATTTACGACAAACGCGTAAAAGACAAAATAAGTTTCGATTTGGATAACGATATCCAGTTCATAGACGACTACTTACAATCGTTCGTCGTTTATCAGGAAGATTCCCTACTATTGAAAGATTTGGATCGGGAAATAAAAACCTATGTCGAATCTCTGCCCGAGCAATGCCACCGTATATTCATCATGAGTCGTTCCCTCAATTTGAAAAACAAAGACATTGCCTTGCGACTGGGGATAAGCATTAAAACCGTCGAAAAACAAATAACAAAAGCCTTGTCGGGACTAAGAAATCATTTGAAAAAAAATGGATTGCTATCCTTTTTCTTCTTACTGTTTTCAGGATTCGAATAAAAAAATAAATTGCTTCGTATGGACGGACAGAACGAAATAAAAGAAATAGATAGACTCATCTTGAAATATCTCGAAGGAGAGGCTTCGAAAGATGAAAAGATTGCGTTATACCGTTGGATCGAACTTTCGGAGGAAAATAAAACACATTTCAAAGAAGCACAGGAACTATGGCTATCGACCCAAGCCATACTCGCACCGAAAGAAGATACGGAAAAAGCATTACGGCGTTTCCGTTCTAAAATCAAGAACTACAATCGCCGCGGCAAAACATTCCGCAAACCACTCTACTACATTACCCAGTGTGCAGCCATAATAGTGATACTATTAGGCTTGTATTACTTTTTCACAAGAGAATCTAATCCCGAACAATACGCTTGCGTAGAGATGGCAATCGGCAACAAAGGCTGTATTACCCTCCCCGACAGCACGGTAGTTTGGCTCAATTCAGGCAGTAAACTGACATACCCCAGCCGGTTTTCCGATAAAAAAAGAAAAGTCCGGCTCAACGGGCAGGCCTATTTCAAAGTCTTCCACAAAGAAGATCAACCATTCGTTGTCGAAACCAACGATATGGACATAAAAGTTCTCGGGACCAGCTTTGTCGTCAAGAATTACATACGAGACGAAATCATCGAAACGGCATTGGTCGACGGGCATATAGAAGTCTATTTTCCCAATAGCTCGGTTCCTCCCATAACTTTGCAACCTGCCGAGCAAGTCACATACTCCCGCAAGACGAAAGAAACGAAAATATATA
>ERZ773181.2930-NODE-2930-length-10554-cov-5.687494_pt1 | contig 10554 bp, 5 predicted proteins | sample MGYA00581001_ERZ773181 | MGnify/ENA primary metagenome ERZ773181 (study PRJEB29015, sample SAMEA2737780) | human gut metagenome | biome: human gut; feature: human-associated habitat; material: faeces | place: China | collected 2012 ... | reverse complement strand
CGATCTGACGCTCACCTCGCGCGACCATGCCAAGGACAAAAGCGCAGAGGACAAGATCCCCATGTGCGGCGTGCCGTATCATTCCTCGGAGAGCTATATCGCGCGGCTGGTCGCCAAGGGCTACAAGGTCGCCATCTGTGAGCAGATGGAGGACCCTGCCCTCGCCAAGGGTCTTGTCAAGCGCGACATCATCCGTGTTGTCACGCCCGGCACGGTCATTGAAAGCAGCATGCTGTCCGAGGATAAAAACAACTATCTGGCGAGCATTTACTGCAAGCGCACCCGAGGCCGCTGGCGTGCGGGCGTCTGCTTTGCGGACGTTTCCACCGGCGAGGCCTACGCCACCGAGCTGAACGCTGAAAAAATCGGCGGAGCCATCATCACCGAGCTGTGCCGCTATATGCCCAGCGAGATTTTGATCTGCCCGCCGATGCTTGACTTTAAAGATGTCACGACCTACATCAAGCAGCACACAAACGCCCTGGTCGAGCTGCGCGAGGATGCCTGCTTTAAGGACGCCGTCATGGAGCAGACCATGGCCGGCCAGTTCGGCACCGACTGGCGCACGACCCTCGGCTATGAGAAGGACGCGCTTGTCCCGTATGCTGTGGCGGCGCTTCTCAACTACCTGCACGAGACCCAAAAGCACGGCGTTGAGCGCATCAAGACCGTGCAGAACTACGCCGACGCACAGTATATGCGCCTGTCGCCTGTGACCCGCGCAAATCTGGAACTGACCGAGACGATGCGCGGGCGCGAGAAGCGCGGCACGCTGCTCTGGGTGCTCGACAAGACCGAAACCTCGATGGGCAAGCGCCTGCTGCGCTCCTGGATCGAGCAGCCCCTTGTGGACGCCGAGGCCATCAACGCGCGGCTCTGTGCGGTGCAGGCGCTCTATTCTGCCAGCATCGCCCGCGCCGATTTGAAAGAAGCCCTCGGCCATGTCTTTGACATTGAGCGGCTGACGACCCGCATTCTCTACGGCTCCGCCACCCCGCGCGAGGTCAAGGCGCTGGGGGATACCTGCGCCATGCTGCCCCAGGTCAAGGCCCAGGCTGCGGCCTGCGGTGCACCGCTGCTGACGCAGCTGGCTGACCAGATCGACCTGCTCGAGGATGTCTTGCAGAACATCCAGACCGCCCTTGTGGATGACCCGCCCGCCAACATGAAGGACGGCGGCGCCATCCGCGCGGGCTTCAACAGCGAGGTCGATGAGCTGCGCGACATCATGCACGGCGGCAAGGGGTATCTGTCAAACCTTGAGGCCCGCTACCGCGAGGAGACCGGCATCCCCAAGCTGAAGATCGGCTTCAACAAGGTGTTCGGCTACTATATTGAGGTCAGCCGCTCCTACACCGACTCGGTGCCCGATACCTTCACCCGCAAGCAGACGCTGACGACGGGCGAGCGCTACATCACGCCCGAACTGAAGGAGCTAGAAAATAAGATCCTCGGCGCGAACGAGCGCCTGCTGGTTCTGGAACACCAGCTGTTTGCCGACCTGCTTTCGTCGATCTCCGCCGAGGTCGTCCGCATTCAGCGCACGGCATCGGCTGTGGCCCAGCTCGATGTGCTGGCAGGCTTTGCCGAGGCGGCGCTGCAAAACAACTACGTCATGCCAAACGTGGATGAGAGCGGCGTTATGGAGATCAAGGAGGGCCGCCACCCGGTCATTGAACAGATGCTCAAGGGCAGTCTGTTTGTGCCCAACGATACGATGCTCGACGAGGACGAGAACCGGATGCTGCTCATCACCGGCCCGAACATGGCCGGTAAATCTACGTACATGCGTCAGAATGCGCTGATTGCCCTGATGGCGCAGATCGGCAGCTTTGTACCTGCCGCCGCGGCGCATATCGGCGTGGTGGATGCCATCTTCACCCGCGTCGGCGCGTCGGATGACCTCGCCGCCGGGCAGTCGACCTTCATGGTCGAGATGACCGAGGTTGCGGAGATCCTGAAAAACGCGACGAAGGACAGCTTAGTCATTCTGGATGAAATTGGCCGCGGCACTTCGACGTTTGACGGCATGAGCATTGCGCGCAGTGTGGTAGAATTTATCTGCGAGAACATCGGCTGCAAGACGCTGTTCGCCACGCACTACCACGAGCTGACGAGCATGGAGCAGGATATTCACGGCGTCAAAAACTATAATATCGCCGTCAAAAAGCGCGGCGAGGACATCACGTTTTTGCGCCGCATTGTGGCAGGCCCCGCCGACGACAGCTACGGCATCGAGGTCGCGAAGCTCGCGGGTCTGCCCGGCAGCGTGACAAAGCGCGCCCACGCCGTGCTGCGCCAGCTGGAGGCCAGCGCACCGGGACGCAATAACACGATGCAGCTCGATTTTGACACCGTCGAAGCTTACAACAACCCCAGCGTACCCAGCGAGGTCGTCGAAAAGCTCCACAATGTAGACATTGAGACACTGACCCCGCTGGAGGCGCTGAACTTCCTGTACGAGCTGAAAAATACACTGGACAAAGACTAAAGGCAGGTGAAAACCATGGCGGAAATTCGTGTACTGGACAAGCATACCGCAGAGCTGATCGCGGCGGGCGAGGTCGTCGAACGGCCCGCCTCCGTGGCGAAGGAGCTGCTGGAAAATGCCATCGACGCAGGCGCGACGCAGATCACGCTGTCGGCGGTGCGCGGCGGCATCCAGCAGCTGCAAATCGTAGATAACGGTTCAGGCATAGAAGCGGAATATATCGATAAAGCGTTTATCCGCCATGCCACCAGCAAGATCGCGACGGCGGAGGACCTCGGGCACATCCATACCTTGGGCTTCCGCGGCGAGGCACTTGCCTCCATTGCCAGCGTTGCCCGCGTCGAGGTGCTGACCCGCACAGAGGCCGACGAGTACGCCTGCTGCTACCGCATCGAAGGCGGCGAGGAGCGTGGGATGGAGCCCGGCGCGCGCCCCGTCGGCACGACCATCACGGTCAGTGACCTGTTTTACAACACGCCCGCCCGCATGAAGTTTTTGAAAAAGGACGCCAGCGAGGGCACGTTTGTGGCTGAGACCGTCCTGCACGCGGCGCTGTCCCACCCGGAGATCAGCTTCCGCTATCTGCGCGACGGCAAGCAGCAGTATGTGACCCCCGGCGACGGCGACCTGCGCAGTGCGGTCTACGCGGTCCTGGGCCGTGAATTTGCCCGCGACCTGCTGCCCGTGGACGGCGGCAGCGAGCTGTACCATGTGACCGGCCTGGTCACGCCGCCGCGTGCCTGCCGTGCCAGCCGCGGCGCGCAGCATTTCTTTGTTAATGGCCGCTACGTCAAAAACCGCACAATGATGGCGGCGCTCGAAAACGCCTACAAGGGCACGATGATGCAGGGCAAGTTCCCGGGCGCGGTGCTCATGCTGGAGCTGCCGCCTGACATGGTCGATGTCAACGTCCACCCGGCGAAAACCGAAATTCGCTTTGCGAAAGAGAGTGACGTCTTTGACGCTGTCTACCGCGCTGTTCGCGCCGCGCTGGCAACGCCCGGCAGCGGCGAGTGCCGCTTTGAGATGGGCCACACCGCGCCCGAAGAAAAGTCCGGGCAGATCGTGATGCAGCCCGCCGCCCCGGCACCTGCCGCGCGGCCCGCTGCAGCCCAGCCGAAAAAGGGCGGCTTCACGATGCTGTCCGCGGCAGAATACCGTGCTTTGAACGGTCTGACCGCGCCCGTGCCTGCGCGCCCGCTACCGACGGCGCAGGGCGTTCAGAATGCACAGGGCACACAGCCTGTCCCGGGCGTGCTGGAGGCACAGTCCCCGAAGCCCGCCTACACGACGGGGCCCGCACCGAGACCGCTGACCCCGGTCACGCCGGTGACGGCGGTTGAAACGCCCGCGTCGGAACCCGTAACGATTCCCGCCCCGCAGCCGATGCCCCACGCCGTCAGCGATGACACGGTGCTGGACATCCTGCCGGAGCTGCCCGACGAGGCCCCCGCGACAGACCCCGAGACGGATTACGTTCGGAATGACCCGCATGCTTTAAGCGCCCTGCCCGACATGGTCAGCACACGTCCCGAGCAGACGACGCTGACCCCGCCGCCTGCAAGCGAGCCGCTGCGCCTTGTCGGCGAGGTGTTCAAGACCTATATCATCACCGAGCGCGGCAGTGAGCTTTGCCTTATCGACAAGCACGCTGCGCATGAGCGCATTCTGTTTGAGCAGCTGGCCAGGGACTACGGCAGCGTGCCGTCCCAGATGCTGCTTGTCCCCGTGCAGGTCAATCTGACCGCCGCGGAAAAACAGGCCGTTTTGCAGAACCTTGACCTTCTGACCGATGCCGGCATCGAGGCCGAGGACTTCGGCGGCTCGACTGTTGTCGTGCGCGCCGTGCCCGCGGACGTGCCGGTGGACGATGTAGAGGATATGATCGTGGAGCTGGCGGCAAAGCTCGCCGACGGCGGACGCGACGCCCTGCGTGAAAAGACCGAGTGGGTGCTGCATTCCATCGCCTGCCGAGCGGCCATCAAAGCGGGGGACCGCACGAACGCCGCCGAGATGCTCGCGCTGGCCCAGCGCATCATGGACGGCACGGTCCCGCCGTTCTGCCCGCACGGGCGGCCCTGCGTATTGAAAATCACCCGGAAGGAGCTGGAAAAGCAGTTTGGACGACTTGTCTAAACCCCGCGTCGTCGCCGTCGGCGGGCCGACGGCCAGCGGCAAGACCGCACTTTCCGTCGCGCTGGCCAGAGCCTTTGACGGCGAGATCATCAACGCAGACTCGATGCAGATTTACAAAAATCTCGACGTAGGCACGGCGAAGCCGAGCGCGGAGGAGCGGCAGGGGATACCGCATTATCTTTTGGACTTTCTGCCGCCGGAGACCCCCTACAGCGTGGCGGACTTCACCGCCGCCGCTGACCCGCTGATACGGGACATCACGGCCCGCGGCAGACTGCCCCTCGTCGTGGGCGGCACGGGGCTGTATATCACCAGTCTTTTGAGCGGTATGGCGTTTGCCCCGGAAAAGACCGACCCCGCCATCCGCGCCCGATTACAGGCGCGGGCGGACACCGAGGGCGGTGCGGCACTTTACGCCGAGCTGCAAAGGGTCGACCCCGACTACGCCGCTCAGGTCCACCCCAACAACCTGCCGCGCGTCATCCGCGCACTGGAGCTGTTTGAAGCCACAGGCCGCCGCATGAGCGACCAGCGCCGCGAGGCCAGGCCCGCCGAGGCACCCTACCATGCGCTCTGCCTCTGCCTGACCTGCCGGGACCGCGCAGTGCTGTACAGCCGCATTGACCGCCGCGTGGACGAAATGGTCGAAAACGGTGTGCTGGACGAAGCAAGGCAGGTCTACGACCACCGCGATGCCTATCGCACGGCGGCGCAGGCCATCGGCTACAAGGAATTCTTCCCGTACTTTGAGGGCACGGCCAATCTGACCGAATGCACCGAGCGTCTCAAGCAGGCAACGCGCAACTACGCCAAGCGCCAGCTGACCTGGTTCCGCCGTCAGAACGACGCGGTGTGGCTCTATCTGGATGAGGAGGATGTCACCGAGCGCGCCTGCACGCTGGTGCGGGCCTTTTTGCACAACGAAGAATAACGGAAAGGAGGGTGCACCGTGAGCAACCGGCAGGACCGCCCGCTGGCAAAAAAACTTTTACACGCGCTGGGTCTGCTGGCACTGGCACTCTTCCTGCTGTATGTTGCCGTCCAGTTCGTGCTGATCTTCCATCGGTCCTACAAGACCGAGACCGCCATCCGCTACACGCTGGCCGAAAGCCTGAACCTGACCGGAGTTGTGGCGTTTGACGCTGTGGATGTGCCGGGCAGCGGCAATCTCGGCTATCTTGTGCAGGATGGCGAGCGCGTGACGAACGGCACGGTGGTAGCCGAATGCTACACCGATGACACCCAGGGCCTGCAGCGTGAGCGTCTGGACCGGCTCGAGCGCTCCATCACGCTGCTTACGAAGTCGCAGAATTCTGCCGGCAGTGAGCTTTCGGTGCTGACAAACCAGACGAAGCAGGCGTTGTACAACCTGCTGGATAAGCTGGACACTGCCCAGTATACCGGCATCTCCGACGCGCAGGACAGCTTTCTGCTGGCCCAGAACCGTCTGCAGATCAGCACCGGGCAGACGGCGGATTTCTCCCAGTCCATCGCAGCGCTGCAGACCGAGTACGACGGCATCAAGGCACAGCTCGACACGCTGCAGACCGTCACCGCCACAACGAACGGCTATTTCAGCCGCACGGAGGCCTCGCCCGCCATCCGGACGGACTGCCGGGCGCTGGCCGATGCCGACCCGGCCACGCTGCAAAAAATGCTGGCAGACGGCTTCCCGGCAGCGGATACAAACCGCGCCGGACAGATCGCGACGGGCTTCAGCTGGAAATTCTACGCGGTCTGCGATTTGGATACCGCCGCACGGTTCGACGGTTTGTCCACGGTGAAAATCAGCGTACCCGGCAAGCAGAACACCCCGCTTTCCGCCACGGTGGAGGAAGTCACCGAGGACAAGGACAACGGCATTGCCAAGATCGTGCTGCAATGCCAGACCATCAGCGCCGAGGTCCTGGGCCTGGGCTGCGAGACCGTGCAGGTCGATTTAAAAACCTACGAGGGCATCCGCATCGACAAGGCGGCGCTGCATATCGTGAACGGCCAGCGCGGTGTCTATGTCAAGTACGGCAACCTGCAGCGCTTTTTGAAGATCACAACGCTGTATGAGAATGACAGCTACATTCTTGTCCCGGAGGACGGCAAGCTCGGCAGTGCAAATGAGGTGCGCCTCTATGATGAGATCATCGTGCAGGGCACAAATTTGGAGGATGGCAAACTATTGTAACGAAAATACGCCGTTTGTATTGACAAGACTGCCAAAAAAGAAGATAATATTTAATGTATATCGCTGTAATGACGCGCTGACGTAAACGGCGCTTTCTAATCAAAGGAGTTTTACGACCATGTCCATGCTTGACAGTTTGAGAAGCAAGCTCGGTATCGACCCCGATGCAGATTCCTATGTAGATGACACTGAAGAGAATGTTTTCCCCGGCGGGCAGGGGGTTGCAGCTGCGCAGGAGTATACCCAGCAGCAGGAGATCAAACAGCACAGCAATAAGGTCGTGAACATCAACGCGACGACCCAGCTGCAGGTCGTTCTGGTCAAACCGGAGCGCTTTGACGATGCGTCCAGCATTGCGGACCAGCTCAACGCCAAGCATACGGTGGTGCTGAATCTGGAGTCTGCCAGTAAAGAGGTCTCCCGCCGTCTGATCGACTTCCTGTCCGGTGTAGCGTATGCCAACAACGGCCAGATCAAGCGCGTGGCGACCAGCACCTTCATTATTACGCCGTACAACGTTGATATTATGGGTGACCTGCTCGACGAGCTGGAAAACAATGGCGTCTTCTTCTGATACCGCCAATGCGGTGCGCGGCTTTGTGCCGCCGCAGAATGACGACGAGCGCCGCCTGATGCGCCGTGTCGAGGAGCTGTGCCGCGTTGCGGTAAGCCGCGGCATCCCGCGTTATACGGGTTTTCTCTCGGACCGGGAGCAGAGCCTGGCGCAGGCCGCCTGCAACAAGGCCGGGTGCAGCTGCATCCGCTTTTGGGGTGGCTTTGACGCGGCAGAACGCCGGGTGCTCTGTATTGAGCCGCCCGACGCCTGGCAGGAAGAACCGCTGGCCTACCTGCAATGCACCGCTTACGGGGATAAGCTGCCGACCCACCGGGATTATCTCGGTGCGATTCTGGGCCTTGGCCTTGAGCGCAGCTGCGTGGGGGACCTGCTGGCAGACCCCGAGCATGCGGACACATTTTACGCGGTGATCCTCGCCGACAAGCAGGAATTTATAAACGCGGAGTTGACCGGCGCAGGGCACTGCACCGTGCATACTGCGTGCATCGACGCACTGCCCGCCCGTCTGGCCGAAAGCCGCGAGCGCACCCTGCAGGAGGCTACCGTGCCGTCCCTGCGTGCGGACGCGGTGTTGGCAGCCATGCTGCACACCTCCCGCACCCGCGCGGCAGAATATATCGCCGCGGGCCGTGTGGAGATCAACCACCTGCCGTTGAAGGCCGCCCACGAGACCGCCTACGCCGCGGATATTTTCACAGTGCGCGGCGTGGGGCGCTTCAAGCTGGCGGCCATCGGCGGCAAAAGCCGCAAGGATCGTCTGTTCATATCCTTTTACCAATATTGAGCGCAGGATCGCCCGCAGCGCTGCGGGCAGGGAATAACGGGGCCGTGTGCCCCGCATACAGGAGGAAAGCCGTCATGATCTCTTCCGAGGATGTCCGCCACGTCACATTTGACAAAGCGTTCCAGGGCTATCGCCGTGAGGATGTGGATGATTATCTCAAGCAGGTCGCCCAGGCAATGGACGACCTGGCTGCCCAGAATGATGATTTGCAGAAAAAGCTCGTCATGCTGGCCCAGCGCATTGAAAAATACCGAACGATGGAAAACTCCCTGAGTACGTCGATGATCAACGCCCAGCGCATGGGGGACAGTATTATCCGCGAGTCCAAGCAGAAAGCGGCGGAGATCATCCGCTCGGCCAACATCAAGGCGGAGGACCGTGAGCAGCGCGCCCGCGATGACGTCGAGCTGGCCAAGCAGGAGATCGTCACGCTCAAGGGTGAGGCAGACAGCTTCAAGCGTTCGCTGATCGAGATGTACCGCAAGCATATCAACCTTATCAATAAACTGCCCGATTACACCAGACGGCCCGAGGATGAACCCGTTCCGCCGCCGTCCCCGGCCCCGGAGCAGGCCGCTGCCCCTGCGGCAGAGCCGCAGCCCGCTGTGCAGGCCCCGGTCTACACGGCCCCCGCAGCCCAGCCTGTGCCGGAGCCGGCCCCGGTACAGCAGGCAGCCCAGATGCCCGCCATGCAGGAGACGGCCTACTATGAGCCGCCCACAGCCCAGCCCGTGCCGGAGCCGACGGAAAGTGCCCGGGCTCAGGGCGAAAAGGTAGATACGGTGGAATTTGCCATCGCGCCGCACCCGGAGGAACCGGAGGAAGCCGAGCCCGCCCCAATCCCCGTGGAGGAGCCCGCCATCGACGAGACGCGGCTCCAGGATGTCTCCGGCTTGTATGACGAGCCGGAGGCCAAGCCTGCCCGCCGCCGCAAGGCCGGTACGACCAGGCGCACGACCCGCAAAAAGGCAAGTGACGAACCGCAGGAGGAGCTGAATTCCCCGGCGTTCGATAACTTTGAAGGCGTTGACTTTGACAGCTGACGCCCGATGTGATATAACTAAAGAATCCAATAAATAGAGGAGAGTAGGAAACTTTGGCGCAGAACTACAACGACACCATCCATAAGATGCAGACCCCGTTTGAAATGCGGGCCGGTCTGCCGAAGAAGGAACCCAAAATGCTCGAGGACTGGGAGCAGAACCATGTCTATGAGCAGATGATTAAGAACAACGAGGGCAAGCCGCAGTACATCCTACACGACGGCCCTCCGTATGCCAACGGCAATATCCACATGGGTACGGCGCTGAACAAGATCATCAAGGACATCATCATCCGCTATAAGAACATGTCCGGCTTCCAGGCACCCTACGTGCCCGGCTATGACACCCACGGTCTGCCCATTGAGCTGAAGGCGCTGAGCTCCCTCGGCGACAAGAAGGCCGGTGTCTCCAAGCTGGAGCTGCGCCAGATCTGCAAGGAGTTTGCCACCGAGCACATCGGCGTCATGAACGAGCAGTTCAAGCGTCTGGGCGTGCAGGGCGACTTTGAGAACCCCTACCTGACCCTGCGCCCCGAGTTTGAGGCACGCCAGGTCGAGATCTTCGGCGAGATGGCCAAGAAGGGCTACATCTACAAGGGCATGAAGGCCGTGTACTGGTGCCCCGAGGACCGCACCGCCCTGGCCGAGGCTGAGATCGAGTACGCCGAGGACGAGTGCGATTCCATCTATGTCCGCTTCAAGCTGACCGACGACCCCAACGGCGTGCTGGCCAAGCATAACATCCCGCTGGACAAGGCATGGATCGTCATCTGGACGACCACCACCTGGACGCTGCCCGCCAACGTCGCAACCTGCCTGAACCCCAATCTGGAATATGCCTTCGTCAAGATCGGTGACGCCTACCACATCATGGCCCGCGAGCTCGTTGAGTCCACGATGAAGGGCTGCCATATCGACGAGTACGAGGTCCTGCCCGAGACTGTTCTCGGCAGTGAGCTCGAGCTCATGCAGTATCAGCATCCGTTCCTTGACCGCAAGGGTCTGGTCATTCTGGGCGACCACGTCACGCTGGAAGGCGGCACGGGCTGCGTCCACACCGCTCCCGGCCATGGTGTTGAGGACTTTGAGGTCTGCGTCAATCACTATCCGCAGGTTCCCGTTGTCGTTCCCGTGGACGACGCGGGCCGCCTGACCGCCGAGGCGGGCGAGAAGTTTGCCGGTCTCAAGGTCTGGGACGCCAACAAGGTCATTCTGGAGCACATCAAGGAGAGCGGCCACCTGATGGGTGTGCAGCACATCACCCACCAGTACCCGCACTGCTGGCGCTGCCACCATCCCATCATCTTCCGTGCTACCGAGCAGTGGTTCTGCTCCATCGATGCTT
>ERZ773181.2919-NODE-2919-length-10584-cov-8.213316_pt1 | contig 10584 bp, 14 predicted proteins | sample MGYA00581001_ERZ773181 | MGnify/ENA primary metagenome ERZ773181 (study PRJEB29015, sample SAMEA2737780) | human gut metagenome | biome: human gut; feature: human-associated habitat; material: faeces | place: China | collected 2012 ... | reverse complement strand
TAAGTATGAGAAAAGATATTACAATTGAAAAACTAATGTTAGGAGGTGAAAAAGTAAATTCCACCCCATTACATCATTAATATAAAACTTACTTTTATTTTTCAATTACAACATAATCATTAATCTTATCATTATCAAAATCCTAAACTACTAGTTTTTCTCCTTCATCTCTAATATAAAAATCACTACCAATTTTTATATTAATATTATCAAGTGTAGTAATATTTTCTATACCAAGTGCATCTTTCTCTTCTTTGTTATTATTAACGCTAATAATGATACATACAAGCACACCACACCATACAACAAATAAAACTAAAATACTAATTAGCAATCTCTTTTTATTCTTTTTAATATTATTTATTTCCCATGTAATATAATCTTTCACTTAAATTATTTGCAACAAAATCTATTTCATCATATTCTTCATCTAAAATATCTGCATCATCTAAATACCTATCTATAAGAAGTAATACTTCTGCTATTGTTTTACACTTTGCAACATCAATATTACATTTATTTAAAACACTAATCTCATAATCATTTATTACAATGTTATCTCCATATTTTTTTAATTCATCCATTATATTCACTCATTTCTAAACAGAATTTTAGCATTAGTTAATGTAAAAATCAATACAATTCGGTTATTTGTAGACTTTTTATTCGGTTATTTGTAGACTTTTTATTCGGTTATTTGTAGATTTTTTATTCGGTTATTTGTGAGTTTTCCATCAAAAAAATGCACCACTATGAAGTGATAAAATAAATGTAGACAGTCTAAAAAAGACACAGTCTACATTTTTTTGTTATCATAAATAAAAAAGGAGGATTTTTTATGAGTAAGAATAATATGAAGTCACCAGAAGAAAAAGAAATAATTGTAAAGCGATATTTAAATGGCGAATCAACTACAAAATTGGCAGACGAATTTAATGTTTCTAGAAGAAGAATTTATTATTGGGTAAAAGATTATGAAGAAAAAGGATTAGATGGATTAATATCAAATACTGGTAAAGCATCTAAACACCATAAAAATATGGGATTATATTTAAGAAAACCAAAATCAAGAGAAGAAGAATTAGAAATAGAATTGATGAAGAAAGATATTGAGATAGCTCGATTAAAAAAAGGTTACAACGTGAAAGGAGTTGGTCAAGAAAAGGAATTCATTACTACATTCAACAAGAATATAAAATAATAAATGAATATAAAGACATATATTCTATAAAATTATTATGTGAATATATGTCTGTAAGTAGATCTGGTTATTATAAATGGAAATACAGGCAAGAACATCCAACAACTAAAATGATATCAAGACAATCAGATATAGATTTAATAAAAGAGATTCATAAAAAGCATCCGTCTCATGGTTATAGATGGATAAATGCCTATGCTAGAAATAAATATGGTGTAGTTTGGTCTAATAATCATGTTCATTTATGTTGTAAATATGAAAATATTAAATCTCAAGGAAAACATTATCAATGGAAGAAACCTGATGAAGAACATGAAAAATTTAATAATCTTGTATGGAATGGATGGAAATATTTAAGTAGACCATATGAAGTAATTGTATCCGATATGACTGCTTTTAATTTAAAGGTGTTTATTATGAGCTTACTTTGTATTTTGACGCTTGGAACAAAGAAATAGTTGGGTATGGACTAGTTTCTCGTAAAGGTGATACTAAATCATATTATGACGGTTTAAATCAAGTTTTAAGTAAAATAAAAGAAGAACAAATCAAAGAACCTATAATCTTACATACAGATCAAGGTGCAGTTTATTCTTCCACTAGTTATAACAATCTTCTAAATGAATTTAATATTCAAAGATCCATGTCTAGAGCTGGAACTCCTACAGACAACCCCGTTAATGAATCACTAAACGGATGGATTAAAGAAGAATTGTTTATTGATTTTGATTTAAAACATTCTAATGATGTTCCAAATCTAATAAAATTATACATTGATTATTATAATTATGAAAGACCTAGTTACGCATTAAATTATAAAACCCCAATCCAATATAAAATCGAATCAGGGTTTTAAATGTCTTTTTAAACTGTCTACTTTTTCTTGACTAGTTCACTAAAGTGCATTTTAAATTATTTAATTGTAATAAACTTTTTATTACGGTCTTCATCAGCTTTTGAAACACTGATTGTTAAAATACCATCTTTAAATTCTGCTTCCATAGTATCTTCATCAATATCATCTAGATGAAAACTTCTTTCAAGTCTTCCATAAACTTTTCTTTCACGATGTAAATACTTCTTATTATCTTCATGTTTTTCATGATGTTCTGCTTTAACAACAATATTACCTTTATTACATTCTACTTTAATATCATTTTTATTATATCCTGGAACATCTAATTCAATAAATACCTTATTATCTTTTTCAAAGATATCACATCTCATTAACTTATTTTCTTTTTCTAAATCACTTAACATATCGTCAAAAAACATTCTACTTGGTAACATAAATATCATCTTCCTTTCATATTTTCAAAATCTTTATTATTACTTTGAAAATGTTTTTCTATTGATGTTTTCCATCAACAATAACAATATACCACTTTTATTAGCACTTGTCAACAACAAGTGCTAACTTTTACAAAATTTTATATTATCTTTTGTAAATCAAAAACTCAACCATACAAATATGTAATCTATTAACTCTTATTTTTTCCATCAAATGATATTCCCATAATATTAAATCAGTTAAATTAACACCATCATCCACTAAAACTTCAATTGAAATCTTATAAAAATTCTTAACATTTACTAAATTACTATTCGAATAATATATTCCATCGCCTTCATTAATAATTTTTTCAACTGCCTTTATTATCTTTTTATTTTGATCATTTTGACCATTCAACATAACAAATGCATTTAACATTACATTAACACTTTTTAACATAATCATTAAACTTAAATAAAGTGATCCAAACATATCAAAAACAGGAATAAAAGAACTAATTGCAATAAATATAATTGAAACTAAACTTAAATAAAAATCATATGCTGTATAATGAGCCATATCCATAAGCATTTCACTTTGAATATCTTTTGCATTTTTAAATAAATTACGAGCAAACATTACTAAAGATACAAGAACTATTAAAATAATAAATAATATTTTCAAATCAGTTCTAACATAATTTAAACTAAAAGATTTAATAAATACAAATAAACCAAGGAACAAAATAATTAATCCATAAAACACTAAACTTAAAAGTGGCCACTTTCCATATCCAAAAGCTTCAGTTCTACTAGCTCTTCTTCCTCTTGCAACAGAACCAGAATATGCCAAGAAATCCTGAGACATGTTACATAATGTATAATACCCACTAACCATCAAAGTATACGAGTTAAATACCAATCCTGCATAAATTTTTAAAAATGTTACTAAAGAATTAATTATAATTCCAAATACTGTTAATCTTCTTTCCCTTTTCATAATACCTCTATTTATCAAATATAATATAATCTTTTTTTCTTGGAAATGGTGGTGGCAATATCATATCTCTATAACCTAACACAACATTACCAATACCTTCATAATTATCATCTAACCCCCATTTTCTCATAAGTTTTTTTCCAAACTCAGTTTCAAATGTTTCTTTAGCACGATGAACCCAACAACTATCAACACCTAAACTAAATGCTGCATTAATAATATTAGATATAACTGCAGAACCATCATTAATATATGTGCCAATATTTTTATCAGCAAAAACTATAATTAAAGTTGGTGCATTATAAAACGGATTAAGACCTACCTTATTAACAAAACTTCCATTAACTTTAGCAATTTCCTCAATCAATTCTCTATTTTGAACAACAACAATTTTAGCACTTTGTTTATTTTTACCACTTGGTGCATATGTACCACATTTTAATATTTCATCTAAAATTTCTTTAGGTACTTGTACATCTTTAAACTTTCTAATACTTCTTCTTGAACATAAAATATTTGTTACTTCATTCATTAAAATCATCTCCTAATATAATAATATCACAAAAATTGCATTTAGGGTATTGATTTTTTTAATTTTTTTTGGTAATATAAGAAATACCAAGACATGGTGCAATTGGTGAAGTGGTTAACACGCCGGATTGTGGCTCCGGTATGCAAGGGTTCGATTCCCTTATTGTGCCCCATTTGGAATATTAAAACAAGTAAGATTAATTTCTTACTTGTTTTTTTATATAAATAAAGTAAAATTAACTTCATCTTGATACATTACTTCCCACCAATACGATATATATCACAATATCTAAAATATTGTTTTAAACAATCAGCTACGATTTTTAATAAATTATCACCATATTCATGACCATACATATTATTAACAACACCTAAACCATTAACATCAACAAATGCAACACCACACATTTTATGCATTTTTTTCTTCACTTAATACTTCATCATAAACACTTCTATTATATACATGTAATAAACTATCTATATTCTTTTATGTTTTTAGGTTTTCCACCAAAATAATATTTTTAAATATATTATTTAATATAGTACCTAAAAAAGCTTCAAACATTTCTTTATCTTGAAACTTCTTCTTCGGATTCTTAACAACAATCTTAGTATTAACTAAATCAACATGAAAAATTAAATCATTTTCATCTTCATTAATATTTAACTTAACTACCAAGTCTCCCTTTCTTTTAAAGTTATCTGTTACAACTTTACAAGCATCACAAAAATCTTTTATTAACTTAAAGACATTTTCAAAATAACTAGCATCATAATTTCTATTAATAATCATATTACTAAGTAAAATTTAAAAATATTGTTCATTCATTTTCTTCACCTACGCCTAGATTATATAATAAAATATAGAAAAAAACATGCAAAATATATATCACTTATTTTCCACCCATTTAAAATATTCACTTAAATTAATGCTACTCTTTGGTTTACTATAACTTTTTAACAATATCTTATCTTTATCTAAAATATTATATTCATTCATAAATTTATTTTTAACATCATTTAATAATTCATCTAAAGAGTTATATTCATAAATACCTCGAAACTTTTCCCATGCATGTTCAAACCAAATATACTTATCATCTTCTTTTACTACCAAAAATGTATGACTTTGTAAAACCTCACCATAATAACAAATAAAATATGATGTAATATCTCTATTATATAAATAATGCCTTTCTAATTCAACTTGATCAAAACAAACTCCCGTCTTAGTTTTCAACATATCTTTATAACTTTGTAAAACATAATCATCATCAAATGTATCAAAACTATAACATACATTACCTGCATTATTCATATAACCATATTTAATATCACTTAAAAGATTCATTACTTCTTCTAAACTATAATAATTCCATAAACCTAAGTTACCTTTTGCTTTAATTGGTTTTATAACTTCAACATTCTCTAATTTCCATGCATATCTTCCTGGCTTATAATAACCACTTTTATATTCCCAAGGATTTTTCTTTACTTCATTAATAAACTCATCATCCATACAAATTGAATCTACTAAATTAGCTTTACAAATAATATAACCAGGTAAAACTTTACCTACCATTTTCCATAATTCATCACAAGCCTCTTTTTTACCTAAACTTGCATGAATAAAAATTTCTCCACGATACTTAGTATCATAACTTCTTGTTTCATAATGCTTAACCTTATTTTTTATTAAACTTGCATACGGTTCTTTAATACTTAATGTCTTCATATTTACCCCATATCTGTTAAATCTACACCTTCACTAACAATTAAATCTTTAAATACTTCTTTAAATCTTTCTATTTCTTTAACCTTTACATCATCATAAATATTTTTAGCATTACAAATAGCTTTATAAAAATCTTTAATAGTTACTTGTCTTCTATTGTCATATAAAGCATATGTAAAAGCATTAGCAACTATTGTCAAGCATATATCTGGATATCTACTGGCAATTTCATAAACTCTTTTATATTCATCAGTCATCTCAACTATAAAAGACATAATCTTTTCAGTTATAAATGGTTGATAATTAATTTTAACTCCAATTTGCCTTTCCAACTTAGGTATTGTTCCCATTAATATTTTAACAACAGTTTTTTTATCAGCTTCTAAAACATCAATTTTTTGAAATCTTCTTAAAAAAGCTCTATCCCTTAAAATATATTGTTCATATTCTTCTGTTGTAGTTGCACCAATCATTTTAATTTGACCACGATCTAATCCAGCTTTAAGCATATTTGCAAAATCCATACCTCCAGCTTTATTAACAAGCAAATGAGTTTCATCAATAAAAATAATTGTATTAAGTCTATCAGATAATTCTCTTACTAATAAATCAATTCTATTTTCAATATTACCTTCACTCATAGTTTCACCAATTAAACTTGTAATATTTACTTTAATCAAAGAATAATTCTTTAAAGCATCAGGTACCATTCCCTTTTGAATACGATATGCAATACCTTCTACAATGGCAGTTTTCCCAATACCAGGTTTACCAACAAGTAATGCACTTTTTTCAGGTGTAAGCAAAGTTAAAATAACTTGTTTTATTTCATTATCTCTACCAATCGCTGGGTCTGTTATATACTCTTTTGTTGTTAAATCAACACCATAACGCTCCAACATACTTATTTTTTCATTATTCATTATCTTCACATCCTTTATAATTTTCTATTACATAATCAACTAAATCTTTAGCACTATTTCTATTTATATATTTAGCTTGATTATTAATCATTTCTTCTTGTAATGTTTTATCAAGAAGTATTTTTTTAGTTAAACAAACTACTTCATCTAAAGTTTTTGCTCGCACTGCCATTTTATTATTTTCAAAAAATGAAGCATTATAATTTTCAACTCCAGGTATTGGCATCATTAATACAAATGGCTTTCTCATCATAGTAATCTCTGTTGATGTAAGTCCTCCAGGTTTTGCAATTATTACATTTGCTTTGTTCATATATTCATTCATATTATTAATGAAACCTTTTACTATTAAATTATCATTATCTATAGAATCTAATTTATTTTTAAGTTCAATATTACTTCCACATACAGCCACTAAATAAGCATCAATATCATTAAGTATCTTTAAAACACAATTTTCCATTTCACCAAAACCCATACTACCTGATGTAAGTAAAATAATATCTTTATCACTTGGTAAATCCAAATCATTTTTCACTTCAAAAAAACTTGATGCAACAGGTATACCTATAGGTAATAAAATATCTTTATTTATTCCTTTTTCTACAAATCTATCTATTAACTTATTACTTGGAATAACAAATACGTCAGGATTAGTTTCATTCCAAAAAGGAATACATTCATAATCTGTAGCAACATTAATGAACTTAATATTTCTTTTTTTCTTAAGCTCCGTTAAAGCCATACAAGGAAATACATGTGTACCTATTGCTAAATCATAACTATTATCAAGTAAAAATTTATCTAATTTTTTAACAACCATTTTATTAAAAGCATACACAGGACTCTTTATTCCTGTTTTATTATAAAGCTCTCCAAGTTTATATACTGTTTTAAAAATATTACCATTGCCTTTCGTAGAACCCAAATATAATTTTTCAGCTCTACTACTTGCTTTATCTCCAGCTAGAAGCATATAATCTTCTACATCAGCATGAATACCATACTTATTAAATTCTTCAGCAATATATTTTGCACAACTATTATGTCCTCCACCTGTACTACAAGTAAAAACTACTATTTTCATTTAATCACCCCAACTATTGTTATACATATTTTTTAAATATTCTTTATTAAAAGTTTTATCTAAAACCTCTTCATATTTGTATTTTGCATCAATTCCTTTTTCCTTATCACGTGCTCTTTTTATTGCAAGACCCGTAAGTATAATATCAAAAACCAAAAATATTGTTAAAAAAGTTACCAAAAATTTACCAATATCTTTATCAATCTTATTAATCAGTTTAATTAATTTTGGATATATTAGTTTAATCCATACAATTGCAAGTAATCCCCAGAAAAGTGAATACCTTACACAAATTCTTCCATTTAGATTCAGTGGTTTTTTCGAATAATCCCAAGCAGTAAAACCTAGAACCAATTCCATTCCAAAGCTCATTATATATTCTAAAACTGAACCACCAATAAAACCAATTAAAAATATTTTCCACCATTTTGCATCCTTATATTTATATAAGAGAACTGATAAAGTTAAGGCACCTAAGCCATACGCCATATTAAAAGGACCAATCACCACAGCAGAATGGTTGATAAAATAACCTCTTTTCAAAAAAGAAAATATTACTTCAACTACCCAACCAAATACTGAACCAATAATAAATATCCAAAAAAGATAATAAATCCGGTTAACATTCTTTTTACTCATACTACATCACAATTAAATTATACCAAAACAAACCAAAAAACAGAAGACCTAATTGCTTCTGTTATCATATTTTTTTAAAAAATAATTAATAATTGGTTTAGTATCTATTTTTTCAAATCCTAGATTATTTAAAACTTCCAAAGAATTATAACATCCACCATTAACATAAATATTTTTAATTAAGTAATCTGTTATCTTTTTAATTTCTCCATTTTTAAGTATTTCATTGACATCACCTAAGTCTCTTTGTAAAGCTTCTAAAAACATTCCATCATAAATAGTACCAAGTAAATAAGATGGGAAATAACCAAATTCACCTTCTGACCAATGAACATCTTGAAGAATTCCATCACTATCACTCAAAGGTTTTACACCTAAATACTTCATCATTAATTCATTCCATACATTAGGTAATTCATCTACACTTATTTTGTCATTAAACAAATCTCTTTCTATTTCATATCTTATTATAATGTGCATAACATATGTTAGTTCATCAGCTTCAGTTCTAATTAAACTAGCACTTGTTGTATTTAACATTTGACAAAATTCATCAACATTTACATCTAACCTTAACATTTTCTTTACATCATCATAAATTGGCATCCAAAAGTTTTTGTTTCTACCAAGGATATTTTCATAAAATCTAGATTGACCTTCATGTAAACCAAATAATCCAATATTAACAATTCCGTATTTATAAAGTGTCTTATTTACATTTTGTTCAAAAATACCATGTCCACCTTCATGAATGATTGTGGAAACAAAATCAACCGGATCATCACCATATTTAAAAGCAATTCTTACATCATTATTACCAATTTTTTCAGTAAAACCATGCGGGTATATACCTAAAGTGCCACGATTATTATCAAAACCAATATAATTTAGTAAATATTTTGCAGTATCAACAAGTTCACTTTCATTATATTTGATTGACAACTTTTTCTTATTCTTTTTACCAGGCATAATTGGAATTAATGCATTCTTTAATTCATTAAATAATTTATCTATTACTTCACTTGTTATACCACTTTCAAATTCATTAAGCATCGTATCATATAAATTTTTACCATCACTTATATAACCATAATATTCTTTAGTTAAATTGATAACTTTCTTTAAATATGGTTTAAACATTTCATAATCATTATTATCTTTTGCTTTTTCCCACATAACATTGCTTTTATTTAAGTATTTTTGATAATTAACAAAAAATTCACTAGGTATTTTTTTAAATTTAACTAAATCTTTATATAAATCATTAATATATCTTTTCTCTATCTCAGATAAATTATCAAATTCATTTTCTATAACGTTCTTTAATAAAGACTCATACTCATTGCTTGTATTTAATTTAAATAATTTTTCATCTAAAGATCCAATTACTTCGATTAAATCATCTTTACTTTCAACTGGTGCATTAACTCTTAATTCCCAGTTAAGCAAATTCAAAGTATACTCTAAGTTTTTAATATCATTTAAATAGTTTATTAAATTATCCATAACACCAACTCCTTATTAATATTGTTCAAAAATAATCTAATATACAAAAAAAACTGAGTCTCCCCAGTTTAATTTCAATATGGTGCCCAAGGCCGGACTTGAACCGGCACGAGCTTTAACACTCGCAGGATTTTCGTACCACTATAACTTTCGTTACCAAACAAAATTGTTTGTAGTCTGGACTTTCTCTTTACCATATCATATGACTTAGGTATTGCCCGTCAAGTCTCTACACCTTATTTACGATTTCTATAATTATCGGTAAGTGCATGACAATTAGGACACAACAATTTTAAATTTTCAAATGAATTGTCCTTATTATCACCATTAATATGATGTAATTCCAAAGGAATATCAACACCATTCCACTTTTCCAAACCACAAGCTTCACATTTTAAAGGTTTTAACTTATCTCTTAAAATTCGTTTCTTAAGCTTATAGCTATTTATAGGAATTTCATTATTAAAATATTTTTCAATTGGTTTTACATCAGCTGGAGTATTATTTACATTCCAACCTTGACCTAAAAAGTGACTCGTATCAATATGATATAAATTAATATACTTATCAAGAACACGATAATTACCACCATAAGGTTTCAAATTCAACTTAATTAAACATTCGCGTTTACTTCTAGAATTTTTAACCGCATCGGCAATTTCACTTTTACAATATTTTAATTTCAAAATC
>ERZ773181.2917-NODE-2917-length-10591-cov-3.980733_pt1 | contig 10591 bp, 6 predicted proteins | sample MGYA00581001_ERZ773181 | MGnify/ENA primary metagenome ERZ773181 (study PRJEB29015, sample SAMEA2737780) | human gut metagenome | biome: human gut; feature: human-associated habitat; material: faeces | place: China | collected 2012 ... | reverse complement strand
CGGAGCAATATGATGCGGCAATATGGTATTGCTCTGGCAGGTCTGCTGGTAATCGGAGGCCTGGCAGCCTTTTTACTGTCCAAATATCTGACCCGCCCCATAGAACAGTTAAACCGCACTGCGGGAAGGATTGCAGGGGGGGATTTTGAGAAGAGGGCTGTCTATCAGGGCACAGACGAGATCGGAGAACTGTCCCGGAGCTTTAACCGGATGACGGACAGACTGGTACGTCAGATGGAGGAAAAAGAGCTGGAAGCAAAACAGAAGGAGGATTTTACGGCGGCGTTTGCCCATGAACTCAAGACACCGCTGACTTCCATCATCGGATATGCGGATATGCTGAACTCCTATGAACTGACAGAGCAGGAGCGGGGCGAAGCCACCTATTATATTTTCAGTCAGGGAAAACGTCTGGAAAGCCTGTCTCACAAATTGCTGGAGCTGGTGGGAATGGACAGACAGGAATTAGAATTCAAGAAGCTTCCGACGAAAGAACTGGAGGAAAATATCCGGGATACGATGCGGATCCCCTTTGAACGCAAAGGGATCCGCGGAAAGATCGATCTGCAAAAGGGTGTGATCTTGGGTGACAGGGATCTGCTTTTGTCACTGTTATATAATCTGCTGGATAATGCGGTAAAGGCTGTGGAAGAAGGCGGATTTATTCTGATGAAAGGAAGTAAGCTTCCACAGGGCTATGAGATCAAGGTCGTAGACAACGGCAGGGGGATCCCTAAGGAAGAGATTGCGAGGATCACGGAGGCTTTTTATATGGTGGATAAGTCCAGATCCCGCAAGGAGGGCGGAGCCGGCATCGGAATGGCTCTCTGTCAGAAGATCATCACCCTGCATCAGGGGGAACTGAAGATTGACAGCAAGCTTGGAGAAGGCACGGTAATGCGGTTATATTTTCCCGGGGAAATACAGGCTGTCAACAATAAAAGCAACAGGGGAGCAAAAGGCGGAATATGAAAAAACAGGAGAATAAGAACCGGCGGCATTTCCTGCTATGTATGGGCGGACTGCTTATGATGATCGTATTTGCATTCGCAGGACCGGAAGGAATGTTGCGATTGCAGGACAAAAGCAGGCTGACTAGGTCAGTCAGTATATCGAATACCGGAACGGATTATACCGTCTGGAAGGAAGAGTATGAGACCGACACCGTGCGCAGACTTCAAAATCTGGCAGACGGTATTGCTTTGGGAAAACAGTACTATATCTCTGAACAGGATTATGAAGCTGCAACGGATGGTGAAATATATAGTCTGATCGATGAATATATTTTAAATACGGAATGGAATTACATTTTTCAGGATATGGGAGCAATCCCGGAGGATTATTTTTACAAAAATATGGATACAGATAATATTTCCATCAAAAGATATATTTTGTATGATGAGAAGCTGTCGGATGGAGTTGCGATCATGGCCTATGATATCTGTATGCAAATGAAGGAAGGGGAGGTTACGGGAGTCAGTATAGAGTGTGTCGTGGACTCCGAGACCGGAACACTCTATGCCATGAAGGTTGTGCTGGAAGATGAGACAGAACCGGTTACATGGGATGATATCGGTGCGGATGCCCCTTATTATGCTATCACCGATTATATGCAGTCCTATCTGCATGATTATTATTCCGAAACCTATATGGAAATGGAAGGAGAGGTGCCTTATGATACCAATGCACAGATCATGTGGGATAAAGAGGCTGAAATAAAGGCAGAAATAGAAGCTGAAGCAGAAGTGAAGGAGCAGACAGCCACGGAAAACGAAGACGGTGAGTATACAAGTGACCTGGAATACGGAGAGCATAAACTGCATCTGATCGCAACACTGCTCAATGCTTCCGAAGGACAACTGGAGAAAGGTGTCGGATACCTGTTCGGGATTCGAGAGATCGCAGAAAAAATCCCGGGGTTTCTGCCGGATAGCCAGTAAATAACAGTAATATCACCGGTATAAAACAGAAAAATAAAGAATATAGTTTAGAAAAATATGTCAGGGAGACAGACTTTTTATGATCACAGAGGTAACAGGCTTTTTACAGCAGACAGACCGGATCGTATGGGGACCCTGGCTTATTTTTTTATTATTGGGCTGTGGCTGCTATCTGATGATCAGTCTGCGCTTTTTTCCCTTGAGAAATCTGTTGGCGGCACTTGGGCTGGTGTTCCATCCTAAGAGCCGGAAAGGCACAGATGGGGAAGGGGTTTCTCCTTTTTCAGCTCTGACTACAGAACTGGCGGCAACAATAGGCACGGGAAATATCGTAGGCGTGGCTACTGCCATGGTGCTGGGAGGACCGGGAGCATTGTTCTGGATGCTTTTGTCCGGGATCATCGGGCTGTCGACCAAACTGGTGGAAAGTACGCTGTGTGTCAGATATCGTGTAAGAGATCACAAAGGAAAACCGGTGGGTGGTCCCATGTATGTTCTTCAAAATGCATTTCCGTATAGACGTATGGGGCGGATCCTTGCGGTACTGTTTGCCATATTCGCAGTACTAGCCTCCTTTGGCATGGGGAATATGACGCAGGGGAATTCTATTGCGGAGGCACTGGCAGTGACTTTTGGAGTCGACCGGACAGTGACAGGACTGGTGATTGGTATCTTTACAATTCTGGTGATCCTTGGAGGAATCGATAAAATAGCAAGGGTCACGGAATATCTGGTGCCCTGTATGGCAGTATTTTATCTGTTCGGAACAGGCATGGTGATCTTTACGCATTTCCATAATCTACCGGCAGGAATTCTGCAGATTTTATGCGGTGCTTTCTGCCCGGAAGCTATGGCAGGAGGGAGCATTGGATTCTTATGTTCCGGCAGGCAGGCCATGCGCTATGGTGTCTCCCGTGGTGTATTTTCCAACGAAGCGGGACTCGGAGCAGCCGGTATCAGCGCGGCTTGTGCAGATACACCGGATGCGGTACGGCAAGGCTATATCAGCATGACGGGAGTTTTTATCGATACCATTGTGATCTGTTCTCTGACGGGGCTTGCCATAGCATCCAGCGGTATGCTGGGACAGAGGGATGCGCAGGGGGAGCTTTTGAACGGAACAGCGCTTATGATCGCTGTATTTTCCGCCACATTTGGCAGGGCGGGGGAATGGATGCTTACGATCTCTATCGCATTGTTTGCGTTTGCTACAATTATTGCATGGGAATATCAGGGAGAGAAAGCTTTTGAATACCTGGCGGGAAATAGTCGTCGGACAGGGTGGTACCGTATGTGCTATGGAATGCTTGCTTTTTTTGGGGCGGTCTGTTCGCTGGAAGCGGTATGGGATTTCTCGGATATCTGTAACGGTCTGATGGCGGTGCCGAATCTACTGGCGGTAGTGATGCTGTCGAAGGGAATCTGCCGGGAAATAAGAACCTATAAGCTCTGAACGATCACACCGAAATTACCTTTTAAATAAAATTAAATATTGAAGCGATGCGGCCACCATGATATGATGAATAAAATATGGCTATTCGAATTTGAGAGTAGAACATGCCCGGATAAGTTGTATTTGTGTAGAAACGTTAGGAGTGAGATTATGACTAAGACGATAGAGAATTTTTTGCGATATGTGAAGATCGATACCCAGTCCAGTGAAGAAAGCACTACGATCCCCAGCACCATGAAGCAGCATGATCTGGCAGGTGTGCTTGTCAGTGAACTGGAGACTATGGGCGCCACAGAGATCACTTATGATCGGGAGCACTGTTATGTCTATGCCACCGTTCCTGCATCCGCAGGCTGCGAAAATGCACCGGTACTGGGATTTATTGCCCATATGGATACATCGCCTGCGGTGACGGATACCAATGTGAAGCCCCGGATCGTAGAGCATTATGACGGAAAAGATATCGTACTGAATGCAGCAGAGAACATCGTTATGAAGACAGCGGATTTCCCGGAGCTGTTAAATTATGTGGGAAAAGATCTGATCGTGACAGACGGAACGACGCTGCTTGGAGCAGATGACAAAGCAGGTGTTGCTGAGATCATGACCATGGCGGAAGACTTGTTAAATCATCCTGAGAAAAAGCACGGCAAGATCCGCATTGGTTTCACCCCGGATGAGGAAGTCGGTGCCGGAGCGGATCATTTTGATGTGAAACTGTTTGGTGCAGATTATGCGTATACCGTAGACGGTGGTGCACTGGGCGAACTGGAATATGAGAATTTTAATGCCGCCGGGGCAAAGCTTCATGTCTATGGCAGGAGTGTGCATCCCGGTTCCGCCAAAGGCAAAATGAAAAATGCCATTCTCATCGCGCAGGAGTTCCAGAAGCTGCTGCCGGTAGAGCAGAATCCAATGTATACCGAAGGCTATGAGGGCTTCTTCCATCTGGATGCTATAAGCGGCAATGTGGAGGAAGTTACTGCGGACTATATTATCCGTGATCATAACAGACAGCTGTTTGAACAGAAAAAAGAGCTGTTTTTGTCCTGTGCGGATTTCCTGAACCGGAAGTATGGGGAAGGCACCGCTATAGTGGATATGAAAGATTCTTACTATAACATGCGGGAGATCATGGAGCAGCATATGCACCTGATCGATAACGCGAAAGCTGCCATGGAAGAGCTGGGGATCGAACCCAGGGTATCTCCCATCCGCGGCGGTACCGACGGCGCCAGACTGTCCTTCATGGGACTGCCCTGCCCGAACCTGTGCACCGGCGGAGAAAATTATCACGGCAGATATGAGTATGCCTGTGTACAGTCCATGGAAAAAACGACCGGACTATTGATCGCCATTGCAGCAAAATACGCAGACAGATAATAGATACAGATATTTAGAAAGGCAATATTTTTTATATGACAAATGTAACACAAATGAACGAAACCGACAGACAGTATTATTTTATGGAGAAAGCCTCCGGTCATGTGGCAAAGCTTGGAGAAGAACTGGGCAGAAGGCCTACCTGCTGTGTGACTACTTTTGGATGTCAGATGAATGCCAGGGATTCGGAAAAACTGGTGGGAATCCTGGAAAAAGTCGGCTATGAGATCATTGAAGATGAGAATGCGGACTTTGTGATCTATAATACCTGTACGGTGAGAGATAACGCCAACCAGCGTGTCTATGGAAGACTGGGAGTATTAAACGGCTATAAAAGGAAAAATCCTCATATGAAGATCGCATTGTGCGGCTGTATGATGCAGGAACCCACCGTGATCGAGAAGATTAAAAACAGTTACCGCTTCGTGGATCTGATCTTCGGAACTCATAATATTTTCAAATTCGCAGAGCTGTTATGCTCCCTGTTTGAAAGTGAAGGAATGGTCATTGATATCTGGAAGGATACGGACAAGATCGTGGAAGATCTGCCGGTAGAGAGAAAATATTCTTTCAAATCAGGTATCAATATTATGTTCGGCTGCAATAATTTCTGCAGCTATTGTATTGTCCCCTATGTCCGCGGCAGAGAGCGAAGCCGTAATCCGAAGGATATCATCCGGGAGATCGAGGGTCTGGTGGCAGACGGCGTTGTGGAGATCATGCTGCTGGGACAGAATGTAAATTCCTACGGTAAAAATCTGGAAGAGCCCATTACCTTTGCACAGCTTTTGCAGGAAGTAGAAAGAATCGAAGGATTGGAGAGGATCCGTTTCATGACCTCCCACCCCAAGGATCTGTCGGATGAGCTGATCGAGGTGATGAAGCATTCCAAGAAGATCTGCAGACATCTCCATCTTCCTTTGCAATCCGGTTCCACGAAGATATTAACAGCAATGAACCGCCGTTATACCAAGGAACAGTATCTGGAGCTGGCGGAGAAGATCCGTAAGGAGATTCCGGATATGGCGATCACTACGGATATTATTGTAGGATTCCCCGGAGAGACGAAAGAAGACGTAGACGAGACCATCGATGTGATCCGTCGCGTAAAATACGACAATGCTTTTACCTTTATTTATTCCAAACGAACCGGAACACCGGCGGCAGCCATGGAACAGGTGCCAGAGGAACTGGTAAAGGAGCAGTTTGACCGGGTGCTTAAGACCGTGCAGGAGACAGCCAGAGAACAGGTATCCAGGTATCAGGGACAGATCTGCGATGTGCTGGTAGAAGAGATCAATGAAAATGACAGTTCCTTAGTGACCGGAAGAATGTCAAATAATACGCTGGTACATTTTCCGGGAGATGCATCGCTGGTGGGAAAACTTGTGAATGTTTCGCTGGATGAATGCCATGGATTTTATTATATGGGACATATGGTTCAGTCATGATTATGACAGACGAATAAATTGTAAAAGGGAATCGAAATGGGAGAACAAGAGAAGAAAAAGAGAATAGAACTGGAACAGGAACAGAACATGTCCTGGAAAATGTATCAGATCCTGACGATAACGGCGTGTACTGCAAATCTGATCGGAACAATCTGCAATTTCTGCATTCACGGTACGAAACTACCGACCATACTCTGCGGGATATGCCTGCTGATGATCGTGACCATCGGCATTGCTGGATGGACTACGAAAAAGGTGCAAGTACCGGCGGCCTTGATCATATTAATACTTGTATGGTTTGAATTTCCTTATTTGTATTATTGCTACGGTGATGCATCTATCGTATATCTGATCCTGGGGGTTGTTGGACTTGCGATATTTTTTCCGAGAAATGTGGTGATCGTTTCTTTTGCAGTTACACTGCTGGAATATCTGGTGATTATGATGAGCAGCTTTGAACGGCCTTCCGTATGGAGAAATATGGATGAAGCGGGTAAAATAGGAACTACGCTTGGGTCCTTTGTTATTGTGGGAGTGTCTGTATTTGCCATGATATTTGAATTGCTCAGAAGTTACGAGGAACAACGAAAGCAATTGCTGAGTCTGAGTGAGGATCTGAACTTTGCAGCGAACCATGATCCTCTGACCAGACTGTACAACCGGCGCTATCTTGTGAATCAGGTGAATGAATGGATACGCAAGCCGGAGAAGAGCTTCTGGATCGTATTGATGGATGTAGATGAATTCAAGGCAGTCAATGATACCTATGGGCATGGATACGGTGATGATGTACTGCGGGAAGCCGGCAGACTGATGCTGGAAGAAATGATGGGAAAAGGAATCGCAGCCCGGTTCGGCGGCGAGGAGTTTATGCTGGTGTTTGAACAGGATGATCGGGAACAAGTGTTACATTCATTCCGGAATATCCAGGAAGGCTTAAGGAGATATTCCCAGAATACCAGACAGATAGATATTACCATCAGCGGTGGAATGGAACGTTATGAGGCTGATAAACAGCTGGATCTATTGTTTACTTCTGTGGACCGGAAATTATATACTGCCAAAAATAACGGTAAAAACCGTATTGTAGAATAGGTTTAAAATAATAAAAAAGTCTTGCAAAGCTAAAAAAATAGAGCTATGATAAGACCCGTGTGATTTTATAAAAATTTTATAATTTCACACGGGTCTTTTTACTGAGGAGATTATATTGAGGAGAATGTTATGGAAAAATTGAAACCGAAGCTTTTCTCAGTGATGAAAAGCTACACGAAAGAACAGTTTGTAAAAGATGTGATCGCAGGTATCATTGTGGCGATCATTGCTCTGCCCTTATCCATTGCACTGGCACTGGCTTCCGGAGTAACACCGGAAAAGGGTATCTATACAGCAATCACCGCAGGCTTTGTGATCTCTTTCTTAGGGGGCAGCCGCGTACAGATCGCAGGTCCTACTGCGGCATTTGCCACCATTGTTGCAGGAATTGTAGCGAAGAACGGCATGGACGGTCTGATCATCGCGACATTGTTAGCGGGTGTGATCCTGATCCTGATGGGATTTTTACGACTTGGCAATCTGATCAAGTTTATCCCCTATACGATCACCACCGGTTTTACTTCCGGTATTGCTGTGACGATCTTTATCGGACAGATCAAGGACTTCCTGGGACTGACCATTGTCAGCGAAGAGCCGCTGATCGAGACCATGGATAAACTGAAAGCAGTATTTCAGTTCATCTCCACCACAAATGTGCAGGCACTGCTTGTAGGTGTGATCAGTCTCCTGATCCTGATCCTGTGGCAGTATCTGCCGGGCTTTTGCAAGAAGATTCCCCCTTCTCTGATCGCAGTACTGGTGGGAAGTGCCATGGTTGCACTACTTAACATGAATGTAAATACGATCGGAGATCTGTATGAGATTTCCAATAAGCTTCCTTCAATTTCTCTGCCCGCCTTCAGCCTGAAGACGGTACAGAACGTCCTGCCGGATGCTTTTACCATCGCGATTCTGGCTGCCATTGAGTCATTGCTTTCCTGCGTGGTAGCGGACAGTATGGTGAACAGCAGACATCGCTCCAATATGGAACTGATCGCCCAGGGCGCCGGCAACATTACTTCCGCATTGTTCGGTGGGATCCCCGCCACCGGAGCCATTGCGAGAACTGCTGCCAATGTGAAAAACGGCGGACGTACCCCCATTGCCGGTATGGTGCATTCCGTGACACTTTTGTTGATCCTGGTAGTACTGATGCCTTATGCGGCACTGATCCCCATGCCCACCATTGCAGCCATTCTGTTCATGGTGGCTTACAATATGTGCGACTGGCGTAAATTCATAGGTCTGTGCAAGACCGCACCCAAGAGTGACATTATCGTTCTGGTGACCACATTTGTACTGACTGTCGTATTTGATCTGGTAGTAGCGATAGAGGTAGGTATTTTACTGGCAGCCATTCTTTTCATGAAGCGTATGAGTGATGTGACGGAAGTGGAAGGCTGGAAATATGTGGATGATGAGGATGATGCGGACAGCGTGTCCTTAAGAGTCGTACCTCACAATACCATGGTATATGAAGTGAGCGGTCCCTTATTCTTCGGTGCAGCGGACAAGATCCTGAAGATCACATTAGATGAGAAGATGAACTGCCTGGTACTGCGTATGCGCAGCGTGAGCGCTATCGATGCCACAGCTATGCATAATCTGGAACAGCTATATACAGACTGCAAGAAGAAAAATATCCAGATCATTCTGTCCCATGTAGGGGAACAGCCCATGCACGTCATGGAGAAGAGCGGTTTTCTGGACAAGGTCGGCAGAGAGAATGTGTGTGCACATATTGATGATGCACTGGAGCGCGCCGCACGGTTGGGATAAGGGACAAAAACTATCATTTGTGGACGGGTTCTTTAATTTACAACCTCAATATTTTGTGCTAAGATAGATGCGGATACGCAAGCTTTTGCGTGTCCGCTTTGTCGTGGATCCTTTTACAGAACAGGAGAAGATCATGGCTGAATTGACACCAATGATGCAAAAATATATGGAGACCAAGGAGCAGTATAAGGACTGCATCCTTTTTTATCGCCTGGGAGACTTTTATGAAATGTTCTTTGACGATGCTATAGTAGCATCCAAAGAGCTGGAAATTGCACTGACCGGAAAAAGCTGTGGACTGGAGGAACGTGCTCCTATGTGTGGTATTCCCTATCATGCGGTGGAGACATATCTGGCCAGACTGGTCAGCAGGGGCTATAAAGTAGCCATCTGCGAACAGGTGGAGGACCCAAAGCTGGCAAAGGGACTGGTGAAGAGAGAGGTTATCCGTGTGGTGACCCCGGGGACCAACCTGGATGTCCAGTCATTGGAAGCCAGCAAGAACAATTACCTGATGTGCATTGCCTATACCTCGGATGGAATCGGCATTTCCGCAGCGGATGTCACTACCGGAGATTATTATGTGACAGAGGTAGAAGACCTGCGGAAACTGAAGGACGAACTGATGAAATATGAGCCCTCGGAGATCATCTGCAATGAGGCCTTTCTGGTCAGCGGATATGATGTGGAGGACTTGAAGTCCCGGTTACATATGTCGGTCAGCTCACTGGAGTCTCACATGTTCGATGATGACGGCTGCCGGCGGATCCTTATGAGACATTTTAAGGTGAATACTCTGATCGGCCTCGGTGTTGAGGAATTTCCTACAGGAATTCTGGCAGCAGGAGCATTACTGCAATATTTATATGATACCCAGAAGACGGATCTGGAACATTTTACTCATATTTCTCCCTATCTTACCAGCAAATACATGCTGTTGGACAGTTCCACCAGAAGAAATCTGGAACTGACAGAGACACTGCGGGAAAAGCAGAAGAGAGGGTCTCTGTTGTGGGTACTGGACAAGACGAAGACGGCCATGGGCGGCAGATTGCTGCGAAACTATATTGAGCAGCCTCTGATTGATAAGGAAGAAATGGAGAAACGCCTGGATGCAATCCAGGAACTGAATCAGGATTCCATCTCCCGGGACGAGATCAGAGAGTACCTGAATCCGGTTTACGATCTGGAACGACTGCTCAGCAAAGTAACTTATAAGACGGCAAACCCCAGAGATCTGATCGCTTTTCGTAACTCTCTGCAGATGCTGCCGCCTATCAAGACGGTGTTGGCGGGCTTCCAGAAAGAGGAGCTGGCAGCCATCCGGGAAGAAATCGATGGACTGGAGGACATTTATCAGCTGATTGACGAGGCGATCGTTGAGGAACCGCCCATATCTATTCGTGAAGGCGGAATGATCAAGGATCAGTTCGATGAGACTATAGATCATCTGCGTGCAGCCAAACATGACGGCAAACAATGGCTGGTCC
>ERZ773181.2915-NODE-2915-length-10593-cov-3.747106_pt1 | contig 10593 bp, 7 predicted proteins | sample MGYA00581001_ERZ773181 | MGnify/ENA primary metagenome ERZ773181 (study PRJEB29015, sample SAMEA2737780) | human gut metagenome | biome: human gut; feature: human-associated habitat; material: faeces | place: China | collected 2012 ... | reverse complement strand
GGAAGTTACTTAGCCGCAGCTCTCCGCCGGGGCGGATGATAAGCTCCGGATCGGGGATCCCGGCGGAGTAGAGATGTCTTTCCAGGTTCTCCTCCGTCATCTCCTCCCCCGCGGCGGCACATTCCCGGGCCGCGTGGAGGATCTCATCCCGCCCGCCGTAGTTGATGCACAGGTTTGCCTGGAAGCCCTCCACCCGGTCCGCCACCTCATTGGCTTTATGGGCCAGGGCCTGCAGCTCCGGGCTCAGGGCCGAGAGATCACCGAAAAAGCGCAGCTTCATTTGGTCCCGCTCCATGGTGTCAATGGCCTCCTGCATATACTTTTTCAGCAGGCTCATGAGGGTGCTTACCTCATCGGCGGGCCGCTTCCAGTTCTCCGTGGAGAAGGCGTAAATGGTCAGATATTCCACGCCCAGGGCCTTGCAGTACAGGGCGATTTTGCGGAACGTCTCCGCGCCCACCTTATGTCCGGCAGTACGAGGAAGCCCGCGCTTCTTCGCCCAACGACCGTTGCCGTCCATAATGATAGCGATGTGGCGGGGAAGGCGGCTTTTATCCACCTGCCCCGCCTTATGAGAGACTTTTTTGGAAAACAGCCCCATCAGACAGACATCAGTTCCTTTTCCTTGATCTCCAGGAGCTTATCCAGCTCCTTGCAGTTGTCGTCGGTAATCTTCTGCAGGTCCTTTTCCGCCAGCTTCAGCTCATCCTCGGTGATCTCAGAGGCCTTCTGCATCTTCTTAAACCTATCCATGGCGTCCCGGCGGATGTTGCGCACGGCCACCTTGCCGTTTTCAGAATACTTGTGGATCTGCTTCACCAGCTCCTTGCGGCGCTCCTCGGTGAGCTGGGGGAAGGACAGGCGGATGCACTTGCCGTCGTTCTGGGGATTGATGCCCAGGTCGGACTCCAGAATGGCCTTTTCAATGGCCCGCAGCAAAGACCCGTCCCAGGGGGTGATGACCAGGGTCCGGGGATCCGGAGACGCCACACTGCCCACCTGCTGGATGGGCGTAGGGGTGCCGTAATAGTCCACGGAAATGCGATTGAGCACAGCGGCATTGGCCCGGCCCGCCCGCACGGCAGCGAAGTCATTCTTCACGGACTCGATGCTCTTCTTCATTTTTTCCTCGTAAACCTTGTATTCGTCTTTCAGCATGGGGTTAAGCCTCCTTTACGATCGTTCCGATTTTTTCTCCGCGCAGGGCGCGGATGATGTTGTAGGGATCCTTCAGGGCAAATACCAAAACAGGGATGTGATTATCCATAGACAGGCTGGTGGCGGTGCTATCCATCACGGACAGATGCTGCGCCAGCACATCGTCATAGGTAATAGAGTCGAATTTCTTTGCATTGGCAAACTTGGCCGGATCGCAGTTATAAACGCCGTCGATATTTTTGGCCAGCAGGATGACGTCCGCGCCGATCTCCGCCGCCCGCAGCACCGCCGCGGTATCCGTGGAGAAGAAGGGACTGCCGATGCCGCAGCCGAAGATAACCACCCGTCCCTTTTCCAGATGCCGGATGGCCCGGGCCCGGATATAGGGCTCAGCTACCTCCTTAATTTCCAGGGCGGTCTGCACCCGCACATCCACGCCCTTCTGCTCCAGCACGTCGGCCATAGCCATGCAGTTCATAGCCGTGGCCAGCATGCCCATGTGGTCGGCCCGGGTGCGCTCAATGTAGCCCTCGCCATTCTTTACGCCGCGCCAAAAGTTGCCGCCGCCGATAACGATGCCCACCTGAACACCCATCTCCACGCATTCCTTAATGACATCCGCCACCCGGCCCATAACGCCAAAGTCCAGGCCAAAGTGCTTTTCTCCCGCCAGGGCTTCCCCGCTGATCTTCAGCAGCACCCGTTTATATTTCGGCTCGTCCATACAAATCCTCCTGTTTTTATTCTCCACAGTATTTTACAATACTTCCCGCCTTTTGTAAATGAAATTTTCGCAAAAGGCGGCTCTTGTTTTTCTTCGCTCGATGGATATAATGAGATTATCAAAATCTGTCATTGCAGCCTGTCACTGCGAAATCAGTTTGCAAAAGCGGCAGCGGCAATCCGTTTTCTTAAAATGAAAAAGGTGAGAAATTCAAAAGATAAAAAGGAGAAAAACACCTCATGGAGCTTCGCCATGTCCTGGGCAGCACCTATGTGGCTGTGGCCGCCACAGCCCTGCTGCCTATTTATAAATTAAATGACACCGATATTGTCCTGCTGGACACAGGCTATGCCAAGCTGGACCGCAGCGGCCTGACCCACCTGCTGGAGGACAACGGCTTCCATCTCAAGGGCATTCTCTGCTCCCACGCCCATTTTGACCACACGGGCAACGTTCGCTATCTCCAGCAGCGGTATGGCGCCATTGCTGCTGCGCAGATCATTGAGGCGGGCATCTCCGTGAATCCCGACGCCTACCGGGCCAACTACGTGGCCCTGACCTACGGCCGCAGCCGGGCTTATTTCCTGGAAGAATGCTTCACCGCCGATGTAATCATCTCCGCCGACGCCACGGAGCTGGATTTTTGCGGCGTGAAATTCGGCATCCTGCAGCTCCCCGGCCACAGCGCCGGCCACATCGGCATCATCACCCCGGACGGTGTAGCCTACCTTGGGGATTGTCTCATTAGCCGCTCGGAGATTGAGGGGGCCAAGCTCCCCACCTCCATGTTCATCGCCCGGGACTTAGAGAGCAAGCGCAGCCTTTATGCCCTCCATTGTCCCGCCTATATTGTGGCTCACAAGGAGGTGCTGACAGACATCACAGACCTCATCGGCGAGAACATCCGCTTTCTTGAAAGCAAGGCCCAGGAGATGCTGGATTGCCTCCGGGACGGCATGACCTTCGATGAGTGGATCTATGCTTTCTGCAAAAGGGAGAATGTCCGCACCCACAACCTGCTGAAATTCAGCGTTGCAGAGCGGAATTTCTCCAACTTTGCCGATTGGATGGAGGACGAGGGCACCGTGGAGGTCCGGCTGGAATTCTGCGCCAAAAAATACTATCACGGGCAGGTGAAATAAAGCTGAGCACTACAGAGGCCCCTTTACAATAGCACAAGAAAAGACCGGCAGAAATCTGCCGGTCTCTTTTTGTATAGCGGACATCTGCCTATCCATGCTCCGTTATGGGCGGGATAAAGCTCTCAATGGCATAGCGCAGCTTAGGGTGACGGATGACGAAGTGGATGGCCGGCGCCTTGCCCTTGGACACCATGACCCACCGCCCCTGGTGGATCAGGATCTGCAGGTTGCGGAACGCCTGGCTTCCGCTCATCTCCCAGCTATAATTCGGATTCTGAGCGGCAAAGGCCTTCGTATCGTTCAAATGCGCCGTATATTCCTCTTGGCTGTACGGAATGTCGGCTTCGCAGAACACCCCCGACAGCTCCAGCACCGGCGGCTTCTCCCTGAATTCCTCCGGCGTAAAGGCCGGACTCTCGTCCTCCACCGTTCCCTCTGCCAGGATGGCCAAGATTCTTTGTCTCTGCGCCGCGGCATACTTTTTTATTCTTTGCTTTTGTTCCGCATCAATGCCGTTCCGGGCCAAAATACGTTCCAGGAGGTCCTCACTGGCCGTATACAGCGGCAATGTGGAGAGAATGCTGCGGCGGTGCCCCGGCTTTCTGGTGTCGGCCAGCAGAAAAGTATTCCTCTCGCTTTCCCGGTCACTGCGATAGATGTCCATAAGGGGGTATGCGTTATCCAGCAGGGCCCGGGCCCGCATGGCGTAATGATCCAGCTCCCGCTTGTTTTTGGTCAGGTAATACCGTCCCTCAGCGTGGCGCCCGGCGATGGCTTCACCGCTGAGAGCCGCCGCTCCGGACACCTTCAGCAGGTGTAAAAAGGGGCCGCCGGGCGCGTTTTTCAGATAGTATGGGGAAATTTGCCCGGTCATGTACATGGGGATCCAGCTCTCCAGCCCCAGCATCATATCCTCAAAGGATCGGTCCAGGTTGTGGATCTGGTTCAGGTGCAGGCCCTTTTTCAGCATCATGGCCATACCGAACATCCACTTTTTGGGGAACTCCGGATCCTTGGCCATTTCGCCCATGGGCATATCGCTGTACATGGTCACCGGCTCCATGGACCGGCTGAGCACCGTGGCCTTGAGAAAGTCCAGCTCGCTGTCCATCATCTCCCCCAGGCCGTAATAATAGCGGGCCGTGGGCAACTGGAAGGGCATAGAGGGCACCTTCAGCTCGTCAAAATGGATGGCCTTGATATACTCGTTCAAGTCGAACTCGTCCAGCTTGCTTAAAAAGTCGGTGATGTCGCCCTCGCTGCGGGCAGGCTGCTCCTGCATCAGCCAACTGCACAGGCGCGTATAGCGAAAGGAGAGGTCTGCTATATCCTCCGCCGGGCAGGCCAGCAGCTCCGCCAGGGCCTCCAGCTCCCGGGGCGAAGCGACCTCCCGGGCCACAAAGGAGGCCACGGCCCCGGCAAACTGCCGGGAGTCGGCAGGCCGCCGGCTCCCGTTGCGAATACGGAAGATGGTGGAGGGATCATAATTGGTGTACTGGCACAGCCGGGTAAGGTTGATGCCCATGGCCGCCACCAGGGTGTTAAAATTGCGGCGTAGCTGCTCCTTGTCCGTGGCTACAAAGTCCTCGCAGGCAGCAAATGCCGCCCGCACAGCGTCGGCGGTAAGGTCTCCATAGCCTCTTTGCTCGGCAATCTCCCCCAGGGCGCGACACAGGCCCTCAAAGGCCGGAGTACCCAGCTCCGGGACCCGTTCTCCGTTTTTATATCGGCTGAAGGAGGCGGCAGATATGCCGGCCAAGGCGCACAGTTCCTTTCCTGTGCAGGAGAGCCGGCAGAGGTATTCACTTAATTGCTGGCAGAATTTCATGGCTTTTCTCCGGATAGTTTTGTTTTTAGTCATTATACACGAGGCGCAGCCAAAAGGAAAGTACTTCATGGCGCATAATTCCAAAAGTGTCAATTGACACTTCGGGAAACGCCCTGTAGTCCGCCTTGCTCTATGCTATAATTGCAAATAATAACATGTGTGGGAAAGGAAGAAAGGAATGGAAAAAGCTGGAAAAGCAAAATTTCTGTTTGTCCCCCGGCTGTTCCTGTGCGCAGCACTGCTGGCTGTTGCACTGTGCGGGTGCTCCGCCTCCCCCGGCGAGGCCAAGAAGCCGGACCCGGACAGCGGGCAAAGCACAGCTACCCAGGCAGAGCCGGTAAATCTGGAACAGGCGCTTCTCAAGGCGCGCGGTAAGCCGTATGACCAATCGGACTACACAAAATTTCTCGGCGGTGAGGGCATTATAAACGAATACGCCGAATTCGATTGTAATCTGGATCACGGCTACAGTAAAACCGTCAACGATCTCGTGGTGGCTGACGGGAAGCTGTATCAGGCAAATTTCAACTCTGTTTTGGCAAACGGCAAGAACATACAGGAGGTCGGCACCCTGCCCGGAAAAAACATCCGATACTGGCGTCTGACCCATGACGGTGAAATGGGCGAGATCTACTTAAATGACGGCTCCGGCTATAAGCTCAGCAGCCCGCCGTTTGCGGCCTCACCGATGGATAAGGCGCAGCATCCGCTGTTCCGAAGTGTTTACCGCTATGCTTCCGACGGAAAGACGCTGGAGGATCATACGGCAGAATACTTAAATGCCGATAAGGTCTACTCCGGCGATCCGATGATCGCCGTTGCCGGCGGTAAAGTCAGCCTGCTTTTTTCGGGCAAATATCTTGATAAGGGTACGACCGGCTGGAATTGGTATCGGGACATGGATCGGCGGGAGTACATTGCCTTTGATTTGGAGCTGTCCGAGCTTGCCGGCAAAACACCGATCCGGCTGTTTAATCGGAACATTCTGATGACCAATTGTGCCTTTTATGAGATCGTGTATGCCTCGGAGCCTTTGGACGACAGCGACACAAAAGCGCAGCTTGCGCTGGACGGTTCGGTGTCTCCCTACTATCCTGCAGCACAGCATCTCAACTGCAATGTAAAGCTAAGAAAGCTTGATCTGCTCACCGCTTTTTACGGTGATGTCCGCAACATCAGCACAAGCCACGTGATCACCGAGGACTATACGATGCTCCCCATCGCCGAGGTGCTTACAGACGGATACGGTGCGTATCAAAAATACGATCCCTGCCGTTTCTATTGGGACTATGATCAGAAATAAGGAAAAGGAGAGAAACACGATGAATGCAAAACGAATCACGGCACTTGCGCTGGCCTTGGTCATGACCTTGCTTCTTGCCGCCTGCGGCAGCAAAACCGTTGTGAACGATGACGGCACAAAAACCGAACAAACAGAACGCGGAGTCAAGGTGACGCAAACGGCGGCAAAAGCCGTGCAGACCGAAAAATACGAAACCGCCGATTTCAGCATGACCATCCCAAAGGGCTGGACGGTAACGACCGGCGGCACCAACATCTACCACAGCATCCGGGTATACGACCCAGCTGAGCCGCTAAACCAGATGTTTGTACTGCTGAAGGCAGACATCCTGCTCCATAGTCAGGCGGGCAAAGAAGCATGGCAGCAGAACTACAGCATGGGGAATACCCAAGCGGCCCTTTTCACCAAGGCCGCTGTGCTTGATAACCCATCCACAGAGGGCTTTTTCAAAATATTCTCACAGTATACGGCATTTGCATCGGAGGTGGAGCCTGCTTATTCCGGATATGCCTTCCCCCAGTTCAATGACTTCACCGTCACCGACCGCTATCCCTCTGCCAGCCCATTGAAGTCCTCCGCCCTGGGCGATGAGCAGCTTCGCGCGACATTCACGGATAACGGCAAAGAGGGCGAGGGCCTATTTGCCGCCAGTGTGGTGGACTTTGGCAGCTTTGCCATCTCCAACGGCAATGTGGTAGGCTATCAGCTCCAGGCGGTGGACGGCGGCTACTATATGGCTTACAACATCGTTGCTGTTACCGCCGCAAAGGACACCTTTATCGAGTGGGAAGCTGTGCTGACCGATTGCTTCAAAACCCTGCAGTATTCCGACAGCTTTGTCAGTACCACCAATCAGGCAAGCAATGAAAAGGTTGCCCTTGCTCAGCAGATCAGCCAGAACTTCAATGCAACCATGGATGGCTTTATGTCCTCCTGGGAAAGCCGCAACAGAAGCCAGGACATTATGAGCCAGAAGCAGAGCGACGCCACCCTCGGCTACGAGCGCGTTTACGATACCGAGACCGGTGAAATATACAAGGCTACGAACGGCTTTACCGATGTGTACGACGGCAAACGCTACAAGCCCGTCACCGACGACAATATGTATGCCGAACCGATAAGCGGGTATATTGAAAAGCAATCCTGAAGAAAGCCGGAGAACTGTCCAGCCTGCGGTGCTGATGTTAAATAAAGCAGTGTCTTCTGCTCCGAATACGGAGAAAAATTGTAAGAAAGGAATGTGAGAACATGAAGATCAACACACAAAAAGCAAGATTGCTGAGGGTCCTGCTGGCGCTCTGCATGATGCTGTCGCTGGTGCCGATGACGGCGGCTACGGCCTTCACTGCCAATACAACCACCGTCACTAACGAAACAGAGTTGACGGCGGCGCTGAATAATGCGGATTGTACTGAGATCAAGCTTGGCAGCAATATTGAAACCACTGGGAAACTGTATGTGGAACGCACCGTGACCTTGGATCTGAACGGACATACCCTGAGCTGTAGTTCGGAAAATACGGGTATAATCTGGGTGAGGAAAAACGGGAACCTGGCGATAAAGGACAGCGGTACCGGTGGCAAGATCGATGGACAGGAAAAAAACTGCGGCATTTTCATTAAGGGCGGTGTTCTGACCCTGGAGAGTGGCAGTATCGTAAACTGCTATGAAAAGATAATCGATGAGTACAGTGGAGACGGTGCTGCCGTAGATTTGGAAACCAACGGTCAATTCATTATGAACGGCGGTGCAATTGAGGACTGCCGGGCTGGTGATGACGGCGGTGCAATTGATATAGGCAGCGGCTGTACTTTCATTATGAACGGCGGTGCCATCAAGAACTGTAAGGCAACTAAAAATGGCGGTGCAGTCATCGTCAAAGACAAAGCCAAATTTGAGATGAACGATGGTCTGATCGAAGGATGCTCTGTCACAACTACCGATGGCACTGGCGGCGGCGTATATATTGCGAATGTCGGTCGTTTTGTCATGAGCGGCGGTACGATAAAAGATTGTACCCGATACTTTTCTGATTACTACGGCTATATAGGAAATGGGGTAGCTGGAGAGACTTTTTCTAAGGCAGAGATCATTTTGAAAGGCGGCACCTTTGATAACTGCGGCACATTTGGATGCACCATTGATACCCATACCGTCACTTTTGACTCTGACGGCGGCAGCGATGTGGATCAGCAGGAGATATGCAATACCTCTGCCATCAAGCCCTCCGATCCGAAGAAAGACGGCTATGATTTTGCCGGCTGGTATTTAGGCGATACGCAGTACACCTTTGATACCAAGATCACCACTGACATTACCCTGAAAGCCCATTGGACACCCACATCAGCGTCGACTGCCATCACTGCGGCAACGATCCAGGATGTGAACTTCAACTATCAGCCGGGTGATGCCCCGCGGGCCACGGCTGCCGTAGCTGCCGCCGATCAGGGCAAGTACCGGATTGCAGATGAATACTGGCAGGAGTTAAATGAAAACGATGTGGCCGTGGCTGTTTGGCATTCCGACGACGGGGCATACAGCACCTTGCCGACCATTACAGCGTTTGAAAGCGGGAAAAAATATGTATATTCCGTTCTGCTGATGCCGGAAAGGGGTTATGACTTCGCCAGAGAAGTCGCCGCTACGGTGAACGGAAGCACGGTGACAGCGGTTCCCGGCACAGACGGATATCTGAGTCTCCCCAATGTTAAAACGATGATACCGACCGAGTCGGACAATCCAGCGGCAATTGACTTGATTGAGATAAACGATGTCACCGTCAGCTTTAAGAACGGAGATAAGCCGGTATTCACGGGATCGGTATCTGAAAACGCAGCTTACGCATTCAGATGTGAGTGGTGGAGCCTGGACAGCGACACAGGTATTCTTTCTACGGAGCCGGAATGGGGAGGCGATATTTATAAAAACAAAATCACCGCTTTTGAAGCCGGAAAGGCCTATCATTACGGTGTATATGTGACTGCCTATACCGCCGACATCTCCCCCGATGCCACGCTAAAGATCAACGGCCAGGAAGTAAACTACACTCGCATAGGCGATGACGGCGATACGCAGAGCTTTTGGGTCGAGACGGAGCTGACGATGATACCCACGGCAGCTTCCCATACGCATAGTTACGGTACGGCGTGGAAGTGTGACGGAACAAATCACTGGCACGAATGTGCCTGCGGGGACACGGCGGACACGGCGGCGCACACCTTCAAGTGGGTTACCGACAAGGAAGCCACCGCAACCGAGAAGGGCTCTAAGCATGAGGAATGCACTGTCTGCGGCTACAAGAAAGCGGCCGTTGAAATTCCCGCGACCGGTTCCGGAAGCGGCTCGGCCAGTCAGCCCACGAAGCCCGGCAGCACCGGCTCTCCCCAGACCGGTGACAGCAGCTCCGTTTTGTGGCTGGCGATTCTGTGCATCAGCGGCGGTGTCCTGACTGTGCTTGGCATTGCAAGCAGGAAGAAAAGTAAAAATGCCTTGAAATAAGGCTTTTATAAAGGAGGAACTCTTATGGATAACCAAAACAAAAACACAAGGAGGAAAATCAATATGAAACTGAAAAGGGTGCTTTTGATGCTGCTGGTGACGGTATTGAGCGTTTCCGGCATCGTGACTGCGAATGCCGTCACGGTCAAGGACGACGGAAAATATACGCTGATACTCACCTGCGGCCTTAACGGTATGGACGGCAAGGTCGACGGCGATTATGCAAAAATAATAAAGTTTGATGCTGCCGACGGCGACACAACGGTAAGCTTATCCGAATTGACTGCGGGCGTTCTTCCGTTCAACGGCAGCACCAAATTCGCCTATTGGGCAACGAATTGGACGGGCGAAACAAAAGTCGCAGAGGATATACCTTTGTCGGATTTCAATTCGGAGGGTACATTTTGGGCAAACGACGGTGAGGTGGCATACACCAACGGTCTTACGATTTATGCGACCTTCTCCGAAGAAGTGCTAAAGGGAACAGGCACATATTACCTGACGCTTGACGGCGTCGGCGGCAAAGTAAACGGCAAGTATGAAATGACCCTGACAAGCAGCTCGGGCGAGTATAAGACGGTTGATTTAACCAAATACACCCCCGTAAGAGACGGCTATACCTTTGTCGGCTGGGCTTTGAACGGCGAGTTTGTAACCTCCGTGCCGGCGGATTGCTTCAAAGAAAAGGATGCTGTGACGGTTCTCGCAACCTATACCAAAAACACCTTTGACAACGACGGTATCGTAGTAACTCTCAATGCTAACGGAGGACAGCTCAACGGTAAGGAGTCTAACACATACGACTATGTAGGCGGCAGAGACTCCGGCGCATTAATGTCACTTTTGCCCTATGTTCCCGTAAGAGAGGGGTATACCTTTAACGGCTGGAACACAAAAAGCGACGGCAGCGGAACTATGGAGAAGTATATTTATTGGAGAA
>ERZ773181.2913-NODE-2913-length-10600-cov-2.846278_pt1 | contig 10600 bp, 6 predicted proteins | sample MGYA00581001_ERZ773181 | MGnify/ENA primary metagenome ERZ773181 (study PRJEB29015, sample SAMEA2737780) | human gut metagenome | biome: human gut; feature: human-associated habitat; material: faeces | place: China | collected 2012 ... | reverse complement strand
CAGGAATCAAAAAATTTGCAGGCGATTTTTCTATGAAACTTGCAGTAACACTTGCTGCCGGAGCAGTTACCGGAGCAGATTGGGGTATGTTACTGCAACAGCTTGAAAACTTTATTAGATAAGAGATGGAGAAAGCAAGATGAATAAAACAGCGATAAAAAATTTTGCCATATGGGCAAGACGAAAACTGATATCAGATATTACATATAAGGCAAGTATGCTGGGTATTACTGAAGACGGTATTGCGGACAAATTGCCACAGTCAACGAATGACTTGCATTTTTACGACATTGGAACGAAAGATTATGTAGAGATTTCTGGTAAAGAAATTGCACAACGAAGTGCATTAGTGAGTGCTATTAAGCAAAAAGAAAAAGATGTTCAGAACTATACAGATGCATTTCAATATGTAGTTGAAGAAGTTGCATATACTTGGTTCAATCGTTTGATTGCGATTCGCTTTATGGAAGTCAACTGGCATATTTTTCGTTACTTATGCAGGCAAGAAAATATAATAGACGAATATTAAATTCAGCAATAAATATCAATCTTGCATGTATAGAAGATGCAGAAAAGATAGATTCTGCTGTATTGGATAGACTTGGCAGAGAAAAGATAACTGCTCAAAAGCTTATAGATATTTTTAAAAATGCTAAAGAATATGGTAGCTTGTTGTATCTTGACGGTAAAACAGAAATCAATGAATTATCTGTTAAATTGAACGATTTAGATGATAAAAACGAATATCACAATTTAATTGATTACATGGATAATTCTATGATTATTAGTACATTGAAACCTTTGCTGAAACAAGCGGAGATATTATCAAACAAATATGATGTTGTAATTACAAATCCACCGTACATGGCAACAAAGTATATGACTCCTAAATTAAAAGAGTATGTATCTGATAGATTCAAAGAATATAAATCAGATTTATTTGCTTCATTTCTGATAAGGTGCAGTGATTTTTGTATTTCTGATGGTCATATAGGTATGCTCACTCCATATGTGTGGATGTTTATTCAATCTTATGTTGAGTTGAGAAAGTACATTTACAACAATATGACATTTTCTTCGCTGATTCAATTAGAGTTTAATGCTTTTGAATCGGCGTGCGTGCCTGTTGCTGCATTTACATTTAGAAATAAAAAGACAACATTGCCATTTGAAGCCATTCGCTTATCTGAATTTAAAGGTATAAATGTTCAAGAAGTGAAAACGTTAGAAGCTATTAAGGATAGAAATTGTGGTTTTCGATTTACAGCACAACAAGAAGAGTTCAGCAATATACCAGGAAGTCCAGTTGCATATTGGGTATCACATAATATGTTTAATGCGTTTAAAACGAAAAAATTGGGAGATTTAGCTAAGCCAAGACAAGGTATGGCTACATCAGATAACAAAAAATTTTTAAGAGCTTGGTATGAAGTCGAAAGTGAAAAAATATGTTATTCGGCTCATAATACTAATGAAGCATTGGCGAGTCATAAAAAGTGGTTCCCTTATAATAAGGGCGGAGGATATAGAAAGTGGTATGGAAATAATGAGTTTCTTGTAAATTGGGAAAATGATGGGGCTGAAATTAAGGCATTAGCTCAGAAATTATATGGATGTGTTACCAGAACTATTAAAAATTTGCAATTTTTCTTCAATGATTCGATTACTTGGACTTTTATTGCTATTACACCAGGATTTAGATATTGTAATTATGGATTCGCGTTTGATGTTGCAGGTTCATCGATTTTTATTGATGACAATATAAAAAAATATACACTTGGATTTCTTTGCAGTTGTGTTGCAAATAGTATGCTGAATATCTTAAATCCTACAATGAATATACAAGCAAATGACATAAAATCATTACCTTTAATTATTGACACAGAGAGAAAAAAGGAAGTTGAGAGTATAGTCGAAAACAATATTCTTCTTTGCAAAGAGGACTGGGATTTATCTGAAACCTCTTGGGATTTTGTGAAAAATGGATTGATAGATGGAGAAAAAATTGTAGAAACCTCTTGCAAAAAATTTGTTCAAAAATGTATTAATAGATTTTCAGAGCTTAAGAAAAATGAGGAAAAACTTAATCAAATATTTTTGGATATTTATGGGCTGACGAAAGATATTGCGTATGAAGTCCCTGATGATACAATAAGTGTGTCGTTAGTTTCAGAAGAAGATAGTATAAAATCTTTAATCTCTTATGCAGTTGGTTGTATGTTTGGACGCTATTCTCATGATGAAGATGGGCTTGCTTATGCAGGTGGAGAATGGGATAACAGCAAATATAACACCTTTATTCCAGATGAGGATAATTGTATTCCAATTACAGACGAGGAATATTTTGAAGATGATATTGTCGGTTTGTTTTGTGCTTGGCTGAAAAAGGTTTATGGAGAAGATACCCTTGAAGAAAATCTTGATTTTATTGCCAATGTACTTGGTAATAAAGGTAAGACAAGCCGTGAAGTAATCAGAAATTATTTCCTGACGGATTTCATCAAAGACCATATTAAGACTTACCAGAAGCGTCCGATTTACTGGCTCTTTGACAGCGGTAAGCAGAATGGGTTTAAGGCTCTTGTTTATATGCACCGTTGGAACGCAGACACCATTGGTAATGTTCGAGTTGAGTACCTGCATCGCATTCAGCGTGTGTATGAAAAAGAGATTACCCGTATGCAGGAAATCATCGACAATAGCCACGATAACAAGGAAATTTCCAATGCTACAAAGCGTAAAGAAAAACTCCAGAAACAGATTAAGGAAACCAAAGACTATGATGCTAAAATCGCTCATTTGGCTCTTTCACGTATCGACATTGACCTTGATGACGGTGTAAAAGTTAATTATGAAAAAGTACAAACCGCCGATGGAAAGAAAATGCAGATTTTAGCGAAAATATAGAGGAAATGACTAATGGCAGATGTTAACATAGTTAAATTGAAAATATCGGATGGAAACGGAAAAAGTGTTGAAAAGCAATATCAGTTTTCAGAAGCAATATTTGAATTGACAGATGATTTAGTTAAAGAAGTTATGCAAGAAAAGAAAATTGAAAATATAACTTCTTGTACATTAAGTGTTGGCTTATACAGTGCGGCACTTATTATAAAGAGCTATTCACTGACGAAAAATGTTTATATAGATGGCTTTTATAATATAAATTCAGTTATTAGCATTTTACAAGCAGCGAATATCAATATATATATAGAAAAACAGACAATAGATAAGTTACAGATAGATTGTGCTGAAGTGCTATTAGCAGATTGTCAAGTTAATCAATTTGATGCGGGACTCAGTAAATTTTCTCCTGATGAAAACAATTTAAGTAATTTTGAGTTTGAACAGATTGACATTAGAGATTGTGATATTCATTTTATGCAGATGTTTAATAATTGCAAACGATTTAATATTCAGCGAAGTAACATTAACATACTTAATATGAATGGAACTATGAGAACAAAAGCAGCAGTTATGGAAAATCTGTTAATATGGCAAAATAGTAATATTGGAACGATGACAATGCAATATTCTATTAAGAACTTTAAGATAGAAGAAAGCACTGTGTCAAGGATGATAGCGAAGGCAGGGTGTTATCATAAGAATACCGATATTGATATTGCAGGTATACTCGATTCGTACTATTTCACAAAAGAAAATTTTTCACAAATGAATGTTGGAACATGGAGTATTGTATCAAAGTCAGCATCTAATCAAGGATTACTTAATGAACGTGCAGAAGCACAATATCATATTGTAAAAGAATCTTATGAACAAGCAAACGGTATTAAAAAGTTTTTTGGAAAACTAATAGATTTTTGTACTGGTTATGGATATAAGCCAATTCGAGCATTGAAAACTTGTCTGTTAATGATATTAGTGTCATGGGGGTTACTTGAAAGTGTAGATGTTGCATTATTCCGGTTAGGAAACATTATACCTAATAGAAGCATTTGGGACAATTTATTTATAGCACTTACAGCAATTATAGGTCAGAGCGGAATGACTATCAATGATGGCTTTCCATATTGGGTGTCTTATGGAGAATATATTTGTGCGGTAATATTATTTGCGATGTTTGTGAATGCACTTTATGTGAGATATAAGGATTAAGGCGGTACACTAATGGCAGAATTAAACTTAAAACAGATTACAGACAAATTAAATAGTGAGTTTGCAAGTGATGTCCGTAAACTTGTGTTTTGGTATGATGCCAATGCGGAGTTTCAGGAGGATATTGACAGCATTGAACTGGAAAATGCCAAGGTTCTGCATCTTGAGCCGGACAACCAGTTTTACATCAAATACTTCTTGGAACGAGAGGATACGACAACCAATTATCTTGTGTACGCTCCTTTTGCAAAACCGAACATAAGGGACAACCATCTTGCAGATACAATTCGATATTCCAAAGAATTTTTTGCTGACCGTGCTTCCTTGCTTACGCTTGATTTGGGGATTGATGAACGGTACAAGCCTGTCATTCAGCATTATATTAAATTCTTTGCGAATAAAGACAGAACGCAGAAATTCTATAATTTGGAAATAGAGAATTTCAACAGAAGTACAATAGAAGTTGCTCTGATGAGTGTGCTTTGCAAGGATAAGACTGCTTCTTTTGAAGAAGTGTTGCGTTCAATTTTGACAGAAGATGGATTGCAGGATAACAAATACCTTGCAGAGTTTGAAAAGTATGATTTGCTTTCTGCATTCTGGCAGCAGGCAGATGTGGCATTTGGATATAATGACCCGAAGCCAACACTTGAAAAACTCGTTATCACGATGTTTGTTACTTATGCGGCTAAGAGTATTCATACGGATATGCCGCAGGCTTGGAAACCATTTATTTCTTATAAATTTGGTAATATCATTGCGTTTATGGATAATCTAATGAACAGCTATCTGTATGGTACACGTTTTGATGAGATTTCAGAGATTATCTATAGTGCAATCAACGGTAAAAATTATCTTGAGAAGATGGAAGTGGAAACACTTATAGATTGCAATATCTTTGCAGGTGTTGATGAACTTCTGATTAGTTGGATTATCGGCAGACTTGAGAATGAGGATATAGGAGCAAAGTTGAATGGAAAGACGATTCCGGAACTTTGCGTAGAACGCAGGAAGCAACATTTTGGAAAGAACTTCCGCAGCGAGTATTTCATTCTTCAAAATGCCTTTGATATGATTGCTGAAGGTAAGTATCAGCCAGTCAGTGGTATCAAAAACTTGGTTAAGGAATATACGGAGACAACCTATAAGATTGACCGTTATTATAGATACTTCTATTTTTACTTTGATAAATTGGAAGATACTACGCAGTTTGAAAAAATCAGGGAACTGGTTGAGAATATTTATACCAATGAGTATCTGAACCGGATAACAGTGAACTGGAACAATGAGCTTGCAGACGCAGATGGAGAAACAGGACTTACGTTGCAGAGGGATTTCTTTGCAAGGCACATCAATTACTCAAAGGATAGAGTAGTAGTTATTATATCCGATGCACTCCGTTATGAGGTTGCACATACGCTGTTTGAAAAAATGCAGGCAGATGAGAAGTGCAATGCTTCTATCGGAGCAATGCAAGGCGTTCTTCCATCTTATACACCGTTAGGTATGGCTTCATTACTTCCGCATAAGACGATTGAATATAGTTCATCTTATGATGTACTGGTAGACGGAAAAGCGTGCAGTTCCACGGAGCAGAGGGAAGCTATTCTGAAAGAGTATAAAGTAAACAGTAAATGTGTTCAGTTCGATTCAATGAAAACAATGAAGCAGGCAGACCTTCGTTCTATCTTTACCGGACAGGACGTTGTGTATATTTATCATAACCAGATAGATGCCCGTGGAGATAAAGCGGCTTCTGAAAATGAAGTGTTTACCTCCTGCGAAGAAGCAATCGAAGAAATTTATACTTTGATAAAGAGGATTGCATCGCAGGCAAATACCTATCATTTTATTGTGACGGCAGACCACGGATTTATTTATAAGAGAGATAAAATTCAGGCAACGGATAAGATTGCCGGAGCTGCTTCAAAATCAAACAGCGTTGGACAGCGTTATTCCATATCTGACGAAGAAATCAATGTAGATGGTGTTTGCCATACAACGGTTGGTAAGGTGCTTGGTAGTGTCGATGAGCGTATTGTATCGTTCCCTCTTGCTTCAGATATTTTCAAGGTTGCAGGAGCTGGACAGAATTATGTTCATGGCGGTTGCTCTCCGCAGGAAATGCTTGTACCAATGATTGATGTGAAAGTAGATAAGGGCAAAAAGGAAACAAGTCTTGCAGAGATTGCTTTTGTAAGCCTGACTTCAAAGATTACAAATCTTATCACGACACTGGATTTTGTTCAGACAGAGCCGGTAAGTGATGTTGTGAAAGAAACAAGTTACCGAGTATATTTCATTTCTGATAGTAACGAGAAGATTTCTAATGAGAATATTGTTATTGCAGATAAGAAAGATAAAGATACGACGAAGCGTATGTTCAGACTCCGCTTTAACTTTAAGAACAAGAAATACGATAAATCACAGAAATACTACTTGGTTGCTTATGACGATAAGAATGATATAGAAGTTCTTCGTCACGAGATTATTATGGATATTGCATTTGCCGATGATTTTGGATTCTTCGGGTAATATCTGAAAAGGGGGTATCGCCTTATGGGAAGATGGGGCTTTTCTGATGCCTTAGCCTTTGCAGTTGCAATGACTGTTCGGGATATGAGCAGAGAGAAAGAGAAAAGACTGATTAAAACACAGAAGTTTTATCAGGAATGTTATGAAAAGATAGCCAGTGATAGCGAACGGGCATTCAATATTGTATCAAAAGTTGTAACAAAGGCGTCACACCGATATATTCCGAACGAGATAGCTTCGGGCAGTACCTACCTTGCGTTATATGCGTTTGCTCTTGTCATTGAAAGACAGGGCAGAGTGACAAAAGAGCAGAGTAAAATTATTAGGATTTACTTCAATAATATGAGCTTTCCATTTTCGGAGAGTGCATATTTAAGTGCAGCGAGAACCGGAGGAGAGGTTGGCAATTTCCGAAATGTCATATCTATAAGTAAGAGTTATGCAGGTGGCTTTTGGGTCAACTTCTTTCGGGCATTATACAAATCCGGAACGCAGAAAGATTTGCAGGATATGATTGATTATACGACGTCAATCATTATGCGGTTTTCGATTCTTGGAAATCCTGACAGTAATATTTCCAATGCAATCTGTCAGAACTTTATTGACAGTGTAAATTATCAGATTAACCAAGTGCGTGAGATTTCCATTAAGGAAGTGGACTGGCTTGGTGTGATACCGATAGAAGACCGTTTGGAAGAAATGAAGTTTTTCTATGAGGATTTGATTGACAGGTCAAACATTACAAACGACATTTCAAAAGAAGAATTGCTTCCGTATTTGGAACTTCAGATTTTGAATTGTATCTGCGATGTTGTAATGATGACGAAACAGCCAAAGTCCGTGAAATTGAGAATGATGAATGATGCCGTCAGACTTTCAGGCATACATACTGGTGTAACACCGGAACAATATGTAAGAGAGATTGCTAACAATACGGAGATGGGGCAGTTTTATAAAACAATGTTCTCATCAGGTAATCCATTGGGTTCATTTTGGCTCGTGATTTTTACAATGGGTGGACAGCTCTATGGAACGGACGCAACTGATGAACCGATTGGGATTGTCAATAATATTTTTTCTATCCTGATTCAGATTGAGAATTATCTTGATGAAAAGTATAACTTCTTAGGAAAAGACAGCATAGCGAAAGAATATATGTTGCATATCATTGAGCAGCTTGCCGATAAGTGCAATGAGGAGGATTAGATTATAATGGATAACATTGAAAAAGATATAGCTCAGGGCTATGCCGATTTTGCAGATGATGAAGGAAGCATAGAAGAAGTGGAAGCAGAGGAAAATATTGTAACTGAGAATAGCACATCATTTAGCTTTGAAGAAACCACCAATTTTTCTGAGATGAGCGATATAAACAGAAAGCTCCGTACTTATTTTGATGGAAAGATTGTCCGTAAGGATTTGACGAAATCCATCAAAGAGGGTGCGAATGTTCCGGTTTATGTGCTTGAATTTTTACTTGGACAGTATTGCAGTTCTGATGACCCGTCTATCATCGAAGAAGGTGTGGCGAATGTAAAAAGAATACTGGCAGATAATTATGTACGACCAGACGAAGCACAGAAAATCCTTTCGTTGCTCCGTCAGAGGGGAAGTCATACAGTCATTGATAAGATTACGGTCAATCTGAATATTAAAAAAGATACTTATGAAGCAGAGTTTTCTAACCTTGGAATTAAAGCAATTCCGATTAGCGAAGATTATCCGAGCAAATTTGACCGTCTGCTTTGTGGAGGTATCTGGTGTATTGTTCAGCTTGAATATGAATACATAGAGGAAGATAAGAATGCTTCTCCTATCCATATCCGTAAACTTACACCAATTCAGATGCCGCACGTTGACATCAATGAACTGAAACAAGGGAGAAAGGCGTTTACAAAAGATGAATGGATAAGCGTAATGCTCCGTTCCATCGGTATGGAACCGGATACACTGACCGAAAGAGAAAAGTGGTTGCTTCTTGCCCGTATGTTACCGCTCGTAGAAAACAATTTTAATTTGTGTGAACTCGGACCGAGAAGTACAGGTAAATCTCATTTATACAAAGAAATTTCACCGAACAGTATTCTTGTTTCCGGTGGTCAGACAACAGTAGCAAATCTGTTCTACAATATGGCGAGAAAGACAGTTGGTCTTGTCGGTTTGTGGGATTGTGTCGCTTTTGATGAGGTTGCAGGTATCAATTTCAAAGATAAAGACGGTATCCAGATAATGAAAGATTATATGGCTTCCGGTTCTTTTGCCCGTGGAAAAGAAGAAAAGTCTGCTTCTGCATCAATGGTATTTGTGGGTAATATCAATCAGAGTGTTGATGTGCTGTTGAAAACATCGAGTCTGTTTGCTCCGTTCCCGCCGGAAATGGGAACAGATACAGCATTCCTTGACCGTATGCACTGCTATATTCCGGGTTGGGAAATTCCAAAATTCAGACCGCAGCACTTTACAAATGATTATGGTTTTATCAGTGACTATTTGGCAGAGTTCATCCGAGAGCTCCGTAAGGAGCAGTATGGAGATGCACTTGACCACTACTTCCGCTTGGGGAGAAATCTGAATCAGCGTGATACAATTGCGGTTCGTCGTATGATAGACGGTTATCTGAAGTTGATGTACCCAAATGGTGAGTTTACCAAAGAAGAACTGGAAGAAATTATTCAGATTGCATTGGAAATGCGTCGCCGTGTCAAGGAGCAATTGAAGAAGCTGGGTGGTATGGAGTTTTATGATGTGAACTTCTCCTATATAGATTTAGAAGATATGTCAGAACATTATGTTTCTGTACCAGAACAGGGTGGCGGTAAGCTGATACCGGATGGAATGTGTAATCCGGGACAGGTTTATACCGTATCCAGAGGAAAAAGTGGCATGATTGGTGTATTCCGTTTGGAAAGTCAGATGCTTCCAGGCAATGGCAAAATTGAACGGACTGGCTTAGGCAGTGATTCTAAATGCAAGGAAGCGGTGAACACGGCATTTAATTATCTGAAAGCCAACGGCAATCGGATCAGTGGCTCTATCAGCACATCGACCAAAGACTACATCATCAATTATCAGGATTTGCAGGGTATCGGCATGACAGATAAACTGGCACTTCCAACATTGATTGCACTTTGTTCGATTGCCCTTGGAAAGCCTGTTGTCAGCAACTTGGCAGTGTTGGGAGATATAACAATTAGTGGCACAATGATAAAGGTGGATGAACTTGCCAATACACTTCAGGTGTGTCTGGATAGCGGCGCAAAGAAGGTGCTGATTCCAAGTACCTCATTTGTTGATTTTGCAAGCGTTCCGGCTGATCTGATGAGTGCATTTCAGCTGATTCCGTACCAGAGTGCGGAAGATGCGGTGTTTAAGGCATTGGGGGTAGAATGATTGAAGAAAGACTTAATTAAACTTATAGATTCACGAAAAGAAATAGAAAAAATGTTTCATCCGTTTGGTGGCGGTATGGGAACATCCTTTGAACGGATCAGTGATGTGCCTGAATTCCAAAATTGGCTTCAAGAGATAAAATTGGAATTACAGGGAATTTATGATCGAACTCATGACACTTTTGTGTGGGAAACTATCAATTTCTGTGGCAAGCGTCTGGATGGTTTTACGGAGAAAAAGTATTTTATTGAGCTTGTCGGAAAACTTCAGGCTATTAGAAAAAATATTGATAAATATTATCCGGACGAGGAGAAAGAGTCAGGATTGTCACATTCACAAGGAGGTGCTTCTGGTATGAAAAAGAAACCGCTTATATTTATAAGTCATTCTTCTAAGAATAAGGATCAAGTTGCAAAAATTGCGGATTTACTTCGTTCAATCAATTTAAGTCCTCGCAGAGATATTTTTTGTAGCTCCCTACCAGGATATGGAATACCAAATGGAGCCAATATTTTTGACTTTTTAAGGGAACGGTTCCTTAATTATGACTTGCATATTA
>ERZ773181.2911-NODE-2911-length-10617-cov-3.028120_pt1 | contig 10617 bp, 18 predicted proteins | sample MGYA00581001_ERZ773181 | MGnify/ENA primary metagenome ERZ773181 (study PRJEB29015, sample SAMEA2737780) | human gut metagenome | biome: human gut; feature: human-associated habitat; material: faeces | place: China | collected 2012 ... | reverse complement strand
AAATTAGTGGAGAGCCGGATACGCTGAGAGGTGTAAGTCCGGTTCGGGGGCGAGCATTTGGAAACCTACCATAGAAATATGATAAGGCGCTGGGTGCTTAGCCTACACAAAACGGTTAGAAAGTACTTCGGTGAGGCTGTGGTTGTCACTCAAGAGTTGGATGATATCGTGTCAAGTCCCATTATCAAGGACACCATCATCAACAATGCCGATTGCAAGATTCTATTGGATCAGCGAAAGTATATCAACAAGTTTGACTCCGTACAGTCCCTGCTCGGACTGACCGACAAAGAAAAAGGACAAATCCTGTCTATCAATCAGGCTAACGATCCGGCAAGGAAGTATAAGGAAGTTTGGATTGGTCTGGGTGGTGTCCAGTCTGCTGTCTATGCAACAGAGACCTCTGTCGAGGAGTATCTCACCTATACCACAGAAGAAACCGAAAAGTTGGAAGTCACACAAATGACCGAGAAGCTGGGCGGTAATATGGAGCAGGCGATCCGCGTGTTGGCTAAAGAGAAGAAAAAGAAAAAATAAACGATTAAAATCAAGAAGCAATGAAAAAGAGAATTTTAAGCATGTTGTTTGTCCTGTCGCCCTTTATGGTACCGGCAAGCGTGCAGGCACAATGGGTGGTCAGCGATCCGGGCAACCTCGTCCAGGGTATCGTGAACAGTGTCAATGAAATGGTGGAAACATCTGAAACGGCTCAAAATGCACTTTCCACATGGAAAGAGACCTCAAAGATTTTCGAACAGGGGCGTGAGTATTATGATAAACTGCGTAAGGTGAATGACTTGATCAGCGGCAGTGAGAAAGTAAAAGAGTCCGTCCTGATGCTCAGTGACATTTCTGAAATTTATGTAAACAATTTCGGCAAGATGCTGACCGACAAGAATTTCAGCCAGCGGGAACTGAATGCGATAGCTGCCGGTTATAACACCATCATGAAGAAGAGCAGCCGCAGCATTGCAGAGCTGAAGAATATCATCAACCCCACCGGCATGTCCATGAACGACAAGGAACGCATCGACCTGGTGAACCGGGTATACAGGGAAATGACACATTACAAGGAATTGGCCAACTACTACACCCGCAAGAACCTGCATGTATCCTACCTGCGTGCCAAGGAGAAGAACGAGCAGCAACAGGTATTCGACCTGTACGGCAAGGATGAGCGTTATTGGTAGTCTACAATTTTAAAAGAATCAATTATGGTATTATTATCCATTTCATTTGAAAATATGCACCAGATTCTTCGGAATCTCTATGATACGATGACCAAACTCTGCCACCCGATGATGGACATGGCGATGGCACTCGCTGCATTAGGAGCTTTGTTCTATATCGCTTACCGTGTCTGGCAGTCTCTCTCCCGTGCGGAGCCCATCGATGTCTTTTCGATGTTACGGCCTTTTGTCCTGGGCATGTGTATCCTTTTCTTTGACGTGATGGTGCTGGGAACTCTCAACGGTATCTTTAGCCCCATCGTTCAGGGAACCGGAATGCTGCTCCGTGACCAGACCTTCGACTTGCAGAAGTACCAGCAGGAGAAGGACAAGCTCCGTGCGGACATGATGGCTAAGACGATGATGACCGGACGTGTCTTTGCTTACAATGAGGAGCTGGATGCGGAACTGGATAACATGGGCTGGAGTGAGGAGGAACATACGGCCTTGCAGACCATGTATGAGGTTTCGTATGCCTTCTCCCTGCAAGGTATTGTCCAGATGGTCATGCGCAAATTGCTGGAGATTCTCTTCCAGTCTGCCTCGCTGGTCATCGACACGATCCGTACCTTCTTTTTGATAGTCTTGAGCATTTTGGGGCCGATAGCCTTTGCCCTGAGTGTTTTTGACGGGCTGCAGAACACGCTCATCCAATGGCTGGCACGCTATATCAGTGTCTATCTCTGGCTGCCGGTATCAGACCTATTCGGGGCGATGCTTGCCAAGATACAGACGCTCATCCTGCAGGAAGAGATGAACCTGATGGCCGATCCGATGAGTATCATCGACGTAGACGGTTCCTCGGCCATCTATCTGATATTCATGGTCATCGGCATTATCGGATATTTTTGTGTGCCGACTGTTTCGAACTGGATTGTCCAAGCGGGAGGTATGAGTGCCTATAACCGGAATGTCAACAATACGACATCCAAGGTGACCAATGTAGCCGGTGCTGCGGCGGGTGCTTCGACGGGAAATGTCGGTGCCGTATTATTGAAAAAGTAGAAATTGAAAAAACATAAAATTATGGAATTTAAAAGTTTAAAAAACATCGAATCCTCGTTCAGGCAGATCCGCCTGTTCACGTTGGTCTTTCTGGGTATTTGTGCCTCACTGACTACGTATGCCATCTGAAAGTCCTACCTCTTTGCTAACCAGCAACGGGAGAAAGTATATGTATTGGATCAGGGCAAGTCACTCATAGTGGCGTTATCCCAGGATGCGGCATTGAACCGTCCGGTGGAGGCCCGCGAGCATGTGCGCCGCATGCATGAACTGTTCTTTACGCTGGCTCCCGATAAGGCCGCTATCGAATCCAATATCAACCGGGCCATGTATCTGGCGGACAAGAGTCTTTATAGTTATTACCGGGATTGGAACGAGAAAGGCTATTATAATCGTCTGATCAGCGGTAATATTAACCAGACTGTCCTGGTAGACAGCATGCAGTGTGATTTCGATAACTATCCGTACCGGATCACCACCTTTGCCCGGCAGATGATTATCCGAAACAGCAATATCACCGAGCGTTCCCTGGTCACCCGTTGCTTCCTGCAGAGTACGGTCAGGTCGGATAATAATCCGCAAGGCTTCATGGCGGAACGCTTTGAGATTTTGGAAAACAGGGATATAAGGACCGTTGAACGCTAATATATTAAGGTAATGAAAAGCAGGAAGATAAAGACAGAGATCAGCGAAAAACTGAAGAACGTTTGCGAGGAGCTGTCCGAAAAAGAGCGTAAGGGAGTGCTTGTGGGCATGCTGGCTATCAGTACCGTTCTATGTGCTATCACCGTAACACGCGCTTTCGGGCGTTTTCTCTCCCACGGCACACAAAAGGAGTTGCCGTTTGTCCATCCGGCGGACTCCATCCACCGGGCGGATAAAGACAGTATAATGTATCACCCTAAAACCCACGAGTAATGGAAGATAAAGATTTGGAAAAGCCCGAAGCGGCAGAAGAAACGGCGGTACAGCCGGAAAACGGCAGAGCCTTGAAGGAAGAACCTGAAAAAGAGAAGAAGGTGCTCACACCGGAAGAGATGGAAAAAAGAAGGAAGTTCATTGTGATTCCGGCCTTTGTGCTGGTCTTCCTGGGAGTCATGTACTGAATATTTGCCCCCACCGGCAAGGAAAACGGGACGGAAGCTCCCGGAAATTCAGGATTCAATGTGAACGTACCCGAACCTACCACTGCCAAACTGGTGGATAAGAAGACCGCTGCCTATGAGAAGCAACAGGCGGAAGTGGAGGAAGAAAGCCGGATGAAGTCGTTGGAGCAGCTTGCCGGGACATTAATGAACGAAGGAAAGGGGGCATCCGATACCGGTGAAAAAGAAAAGGACGGAGACCGGTTGCAACAGTCCGTTAATACCTACGAGCAAATCTCCGGGCAGTTGAATGACTTCTATGAGACTCCCAAAGAGACGGCAAACAGCGATTTGGAAAGAAAAGTAGATGAACTGAACAAAAAGCTGGAAGAGGCGGAAAAGGAGAAGAACAAGGCGGCTACCCGAGAAGAACTGATGGAGCGGTCCTACAAGATGGCGGCAAAGTATCTGAACCCGGATAAGGATACGGTCCAGGAGAAAGCTGTCGGAAAAGAACCCACGGAAACTGTTCCGGTTCAGCGGGCGGAGTATCAGACGACCTCCGGCCTTTCACAACCTGTTACGGATTCCGCCTATATCGCTTCGCTTACTGTCGAGAGGAATTACGGTTTTAATACTGCTGTCGGGAGCAGCTACCAAATGGGGACGAATACCATCGCCGCCTGCATTTCGGAGAACCAGATCATTGAACAGGGAGGCAGGGTAAAACTCCGGTTGCTGCAACCTCTACAAGCCGGCAACATTACCGTTCCGGAGAACAGTCTGGTAACAGGTGCGGCGGTCATACAGGGAGAGCGTCTGGATATCCTGATCAGCAGCATCGAGTATGCCGGGAATATCATTCCTGTTCAGTTGGCGACTTACGATATAGACGGGCAGAAAGGTATTTTCGTTCCCGGATCGGAAACCCGCAATGCGGCAAAGGATGCGGCTGGAACGGTCAGCGAGAGCATGGGAAACAGCGTTTCGTTTGCACGTTCTGCCGGACAGCAGGTGGTCATGGACCTGACGCGCGGAGTCATGCAGGGCGGCACGCGGTTGATCGCCGGACGGGTTCGCGCGGTCAAGGTGACACTGAAAGCCGGATATAAGGTGCTGCTGGTCACAAAGAGACAATAACGGATTATTCACTTTAATAAAAAAGACAAGACAATGAAAATAGTTATAGCATTCTTGATGGCTGTTCTGGCCTCGGTATCCGGTTTTTCACAGGAGGAAAGGCCGGTAAATCCCGTCAGGATTCTGACGGCGGGCCAGCATATCATCCCTTATAAAATAGAGGTCACTTTTGGGAAGACGGTGCATATCCTCTTCCCTTCGGAAGTGCGCTACGTGGATTTGGGCAGTAACAATATCATCGCAGGCAAGGCTGACGGAGTCGAGAACGTGGTACGTGTCAAAGCGGCGGTGAAGGAGTTTCCGGGAGAGACGAACTTCTCCGTGATTACAGGAGACGGCTCTTTCTTTTCCTTCAATGTCGTTTATAAGGAAGAGCCTTCCACACTGAATATCAATATGGACCAGTGGATGAACCCGGACGAGGGAGAAAAGAAAGGAGGCAGCTCCATCCGTGTCACGGAACTGGGCGAGGAAGATCCGACGGTCATTGCCAGCGTGATGTACACCATCCACCGGCTGGACCGTAGGGACGTGAAGCATATCGGATGCAGGCAGTTCGGGATGCAGGCTCTTTTAAAGGGCATTTATGTGCATAAGGACCTGATCTTCTTCCATGTTTCCCTGACGAACAATTCCAATGTGCCTTTCGATGTGGATTTCGTGCGGTTTAAGATAGTGGATAAGAAGATAGCCAAAAGGACGGCTCAGCAGGAAACTTATATTGAACCGGTACGCACGCTCAATGCCCTGACACGCATCGAAGGAAAGAGCACGGGACGGATCGTGTATGCCTTTCCGAAAATTGTCATTCCTGACGACAAGTTGCTGGAAGTGGAAATTTACGAGAAAGGGGGAGGCCGTCACCAGCGGTTCTATATGGAGAACAGTGATCTGGTGGATGCGCGTATTGTGAATGAATTAATCGGTGAGTAATCATGAAAAGAGTTTTATTTATTATGTTATGCATTTGTCTGCCCTTTGTGGCAGGCAAATCTTTTGCCCAGCGTTACCTGCCGGGGCAGAAAGGTATCCAGCTTACGTTAGGCGGTGTAGACGACTTCGGTTCAAATGTGAAGCATCTGCATGGTAATTTCCAGGTCGGACTGGCTCTGAGTCGGTATAACCGGAACCATTCCCGCTGGCTGTTCGGGGCGGATTATGTGAAAAAGCACTATTCCTATAAGGATGTTGCGATCCCCAAAGCGCAGTTTACCGGGGAGGTAGGTTATTTCGTGCCGTTCATCTCGGACCGTGGTAAGAACGTGTTCTTCTCTGCCGGTCTTTCCGCTCTGGCGGGTTATGAGACGACCAACTGGAACTGCAAGCTGCTCTATGACGGGGCGACTTTAAAGAATGACGGATGCTTCATTTATGGTTTTGCCCCGGCTTTCGAGATGGAGGCGTTCCTTTCCGACAGGCTGGTTTTTCTTTTCAATGTCCGCCAGAGGATATTCTTCGGATCATCCGTGGGGAATTTCCACACGGTGGCAGCTGTCGGTGTCAAGTACATTTTCAATTAGCAGCAACAGTATGGAACAAGGCAATTGGAACGTGGATGAGATGCTTCATTGGCTGGATATGAAAATAAACCGGGAAGACCGGAACATACGTGAACAAAGCAAGAAGATGAATGGGAATTTCCTGCACTTTTTCGAATGGAATGCGGAGAGCCTGTATAAGTCTCATTTTATGTCCGGGTGTTATAAGATACTCCGGCAGGCGGTGGACGGGGCAAAGGGCATGGATACGGTTTGGAATATTGTTGAGGACAACATTGCTTACTGTGAGAACAAACTGTTGAACGGTCAGGTGGATTGTAACAGTTCCAGCCGGACAACGAATGTTGCCCATTTCCTGAAGTTGGAGTGTATGCAGCAGTTAGTTAGGGATTACCGGGAATTCGCGAATATCCTTGCGCAAACGCCTCCCGAAGAGAATTTGCAACAGACGGCTAATAAAACAGAAAAGAAGAGAGAAGAGCCGCCTGAAAGAAAGATAAAAACGGGCATCAGGCGTTAGCCGACAACGGACTCAATCAAGTAAATTATTCATTTAGTAATACGTAAAATCATGAAGATGAAATTAATAATAAGTGGTATCATGCTCACATTGCTTTGCCTGCTGGGTGGCTGTGATGATAAATTGGAAGTACAGCAGGCTTATGATTTCTCGCTAACGTCCTGGTATCTCCAGAAGACCATTTCCCCGGATGAGACCGTGGAGATTCGTCTGACACTCAATCGTAGCGGAAACTATGAGGAAGCCGGCTATCAAATCGGTTATATACAGATGGAGGGTAGCGGCGAGGTGTACGACAAGAAGAAGGTCTATCTGGTGAACCGGGAGATGCAACCGTTGGATTCGATAGCGGAGTTGGATGACAGCGATCCCTGCCGCCAGGTATTCACGCTCTTCTATCATAACCGAAGCAGCAAGAATGCGGAGATTAAATTCGTGATAGCGGATAATTTCCATCAGGAAAGAGAACTGGATATATCCTTTCAGAGCAAAACTGAAACGGACATGGAACTATAAATCGGACAACAATGGATAAAAGTGATTTAAGGATCGAACAATTGCAGCAATATCTTGACAAGAAGAAAGGGGTTGTGGAAAGCGATATAAAAGAGTATAACCAGCAACTGGGAAAAAACTATCTTCATTTCTTTGACTGGCATGCCGATGACTTGTATAAGGCCTGTTATATGGATAAGAATTATAAGGCCATTCAGGAGGCGATTGATGCCGCTGAAACGCCGAAGGATATTGAAGGGATTTTGAAGCGTTATACCCTGTATATAGAAGATGATCTCCTGAACGGTCCGCTTGTCAAGAAAAGTACCAGCCCGATGTCGAATATGGCCCATTCCCTGGAGATAGAATGCAAACAGAAATTGCTGAAGGACCTCCGGTATTTAAACAGGCTTCTTCAGAGTGAGACTGTAAGTGAAAGGATAAGGCCGCAAGAAGCACCCCGACAAGAGATTGTGCCTGTGAAAGAAAAGAAGAAAACGGGACCACGGTTGAGATAGTATCAATTGAAAGCAATAAAAAAGCTACTGAATTTTTGTTTCAGTAGCTTTTTTATTTATCCCAGTCTTATATTCCGGCTATACCAGATAAGCCTCAAAAAGATAATGTATGAATAACCGACCCTTTTCCGTCCAAACGGTCAACATGGCCGTGCCGGTTTCTCCTGTGCGGCTTTCCCATACATGGGTCCGGGTTGCTGTATAGCCTTGATTCTGGTAAGGAGCTTTGAGCAGCCACTGACCGGATTGACGGAACTGGATGCCTGCCCATCGGAGCCGCTTGTTCAACATTCCGGCAGTCATTCCCAATTCTTTCGCTATCTGTGTGGTCGTGTAGGTGCTTTGGGATTGCAGGACTTTGTCGTAATACTGAACTTTTGGGGCCTGTAGCTTGAGTTTCAGGATAGCATAGTTGTTCTCCTTCTCCAATGCTGAAATACGGCTGTCTCGCTCTTTTATACGGTTCTGTGCGAGCAATATGGCACGCGCAAGCAGTTCATTATCCGTTTCGCCATTCTTCTTAAGAAGATAGCCACCGTTCTTTAGTGTTTCGGGAACCAGTTCATCAAATATCCAGCTTTCGAATTTCTCAGCGGAAGGCAGCTTGCTACCGGCAATCAGCCGGTATACGTTCCCTTCGCTGATGTACTTGATTTTCTGGACGGCACTGCGTGTAGGGGTGTCGTAAACCACGACACCCATTGGTTTACAATGTCTTACGACGGCATCTCTCGGATTGGAGTAGCCAAGTGCGGCGGCAACATCCGAGGCGCAGAACCATATTTTCCCGTCAATTTCCAGTGTCCGGATGCGTCCGAACTCGGGATGTTCAAATATCGATACTTTATTCATGACTGTTTAATTTATAGGTTTCTTCTATTGCTTTAAATATCTCGTAGACTACCTGGGGGACGATAGCGTTCCCGTATCCTTTAATGGATGCCTGTCTTCACCGAGAAAAGGAGATACCGTCCAGTCGGGGGGGAAGCCCATCATCTCGGCTACAAACAGGGGATTCAGCTGGAAACTCTTTCCAGTCCGGGCGAAGAAATCCGGAAGGCTGTTCTTCTGTGGTATCTTTCCCCGTTTCTTCAGGTTCTCCAGTGAAGGTGCGCCTTTCCAATCCCGCGCTGTCGGTGTCGGCATCACTTGTCCTTCTGCCAGCCATTGTAGGATCGATTCTTCCAGATTGTTCCCGTCCGTGTTTTCCAGCTCAGTATTGTCCGGTATCGGTTCCGGTAGTATCCCGTAAAAGTCCAGAAAATCCGTCAGGCCGTTGGGATTCTTCTCTCCGGCTATCTGGGCATGGGGTGAGGATAAATTCATCGATTTCCATTTCCTGACTCTTTCGGCATGGTGTATCTCTGTTGCCACTGGCGTTGGCAGAAGCATTCCATGGATTATCTCCGGTAGTCCCTGCTGCCTGCTGCCCGGCCCCCTGCGCTTGTAGTCCTGTGCCGTCACGGTGGGCAATAAACCAAACTCTATCCCGTCTGTGAGGTGCACCGACGGAACAAGCCGGTATAAGTACCGGCTGGACGGAATATCCTTCACGTTCAAGATCACGGCAAATGGTTTCAACAACATATTGCTGCCGTCTTTTAAATACAGGCTCACTCTCTCCGAATAGAGTGGACTGACTTCCCACTTCAGTCTCCTGGCCGGGCTGTACCATCGTGAGGATGCCAGCAACGTTCTCACCAATGACCCAATCGGGCCTGATCTCATGTATGGCCCTGAGCATATGAGGCCAGAGGTAACGGTTATCATCCGCTCCTTTTCTTTGGCCTGCGACAGAGAATGGTTGACAAGGAAAACCTCCTGTAAGGACATTGATTTTTCCTCTCCATTCTCTGAAATCTGTCGTTGCGACATCTGTATAACTTTTTGCATCTTTAAACCAGTAATTTAAAATGGTATTACAAAAATCGTCTATCTCACAATGGAAGGCATTCTGCCATCCCATTCATTCGGCAGCCAGGTCTGGGGCGCCGAATCCACTAAACAGAGAAGCGTGTACCAGACGCTTCCGCTGTTTCTTGTCTTGCTCTTCTTCTTTCATTGTTTATTCATTATTTAGAGGTTCGAGATTCATTACTTTTTTGTCGATCTTACGATAGATGCTCCCCATCTCCAGCATATTTTCCAATCGGAGCAGGTCCGTGATTTCATAGACGGTCATCCCTTTCTGTGTCGTGAAGCGGATATATCCTTTCTGTCGCTGTATCTCCACTTCCTCGGGAGTCATGTGCAGGACTTCACAGATTTCCTGCAAGGTCAGGGTCAGGCTTACTTCCTTAACTGTGTAGATGTAAGTCAGGATGTTCAGCATCTGGAGGCATTTGCGGTGTGATTTGACGAGTGCTGCGAATTTGTTTCGTTCTATGACGATTACTTTAGCTTGATTTTCCATGTGAATTTTTATTTATGAGTTAATAGAATCGGATATGAAATCTTCGTTTAGACATTCTTCTCTCAGGAATTTATATACGTCAGAAGCCCAGAAGTAAATCTTGCCGCTGAGTTTGAAAAATGGGAGTTTCCCGGAATTACGCCAGCGGATCAGTGTCCGGTCGCATACTTTCAGCATCAGGCGCATATCCCGGCTGTCCAGCATTTGCTTACCGTTGAAACTGGTTACTGCTTCCAGAGCCGTTTCCAGCTTGGCAATCAGTTTTCGTTGTTCCTCAAAGTTTTCCTTTATCATTGCTTTGAGTATCTCAATATCATTTCTGTTCTCTTCCATACAATATTCCTTTGTTCTAATGGGTTATTTTTCTTTCTTCGGTTGCAAAGTTTTCAAAATTAGGCATGAAAAAATAGGGCTGACGGTAACCGCCAGCCCCACATTTTCCTTGTAACTCACTTGGTATCAATGTGAATTTTCAGAATATTTTTTCTTCATCAGGATAGAAAGGGGAATACACGCAATTCTCCTTCTTAAAAAAGAGACTGATAGAATGACAGAGGATATCGGATAAAAAAAGGGCTGACAATTAATTGTCAACCCTTCTATAAATATGCTATGATTAACTTGGAAGCATCAAAAACATTGCTTACCTTTGTGTTACAGAGATATTTGAAATTATGCAGAGCAATGCAATGTGTAGCTGGACTTCCACTACT
>ERZ773181.2896-NODE-2896-length-10659-cov-2.631460_pt1 | contig 10659 bp, 6 predicted proteins | sample MGYA00581001_ERZ773181 | MGnify/ENA primary metagenome ERZ773181 (study PRJEB29015, sample SAMEA2737780) | human gut metagenome | biome: human gut; feature: human-associated habitat; material: faeces | place: China | collected 2012 ... | reverse complement strand
CATGCGGTCGGGCCCTTGCCCTTTTTCCGGCGGAGCGAACGATCCGCCCCTATTTCAGCGGGAACTCGTGCGAGTGCGTCACCGTACCTTCCGGCCCGTAGATGCGGGCCGTGATCTTGCCGTCGCCGACGTCGCATTTGAGCAGGCTCGCGTTGTCGTTCACCAGCACCGGAAAACGTACCTTGTCGTTGGCAGGATGGAACGAATAGCGGTGCGTGTGTCCCGACAGCATCACGTCGATGTCCGCATCGTTCAGGATCGGCAGAAACAGCTCTTCGAGATGGATGTTGCCGTGCCAGGTGCCGTTCCCGAGCGGGATGTGCAGCAGCACGATGCGGGCCGAAGCGTTGCGGAACTCCTCCGAGGCGACCGTTTCGCGCAGCCAGGCGGCCTCCTCCTCGCGGTAGGCGTCGTAAGCCCCCAGTCCGCCGTATTCGATGTCCGAGTCGGGTTTGTCCTCGCCGCAGTCGAGCAGAAGCACCGCTACCGAGCCGGCCATGTAGAGCTTGTAGTAGTTGCCCCCGACCTTGGGGAAGTACTCCGGCAGGTGGTCGGCGTAGATGCCGCGTGTCTCGTGGTTGCCGCGGTTGTAGAGGATCGGCGTCTCGGAGGCGAAGGCCCCGACCGAGGCGTCGATGAAGTCGCGGTAGAGCTGTTCGGGACTTTCGGTGCTGTTCGACATGTCGCCGTTGAAGGCCACGAAGTCGATCTGTGCGAAGTCGATCGGGCGGCAGAGCCCGGCCATGTAGTCGGCCCGCCCGTGGATGTCGTTCAGAACGACGAACGAGAGGTCGCATCCCGACGTGGGGAGGGTGCTGAACGCGAACGGCTGGCGCGAGTAGACGTTCGATGCCGCGATGTCGCCGTAATAGACCTTGTCGTTGTATTTCCACTCGCGCACCTCCTGTGAGAAGATGCGGTAGCGGTATTTCGTGTCGGGCCGAAGCCCTTTCAGGCGGATGCTGTGCAGCGTCTTGCGGGCCTGTTTGCGCCCGGCCACGGTTTCGTAGCGGCGTTCGTGCTCCGCGGCGTAGAAACTGCGTCCGTCGTCCTCGGCCACCTCGACCCACGAAAGGGCGGGTTTGCTGGTGGCCCAGACCACCGTGACGCCGTCCGAGGTCAGGTCGCAGAGCCAGGGGCCGTGCGTGATCTTGAAATCCTGCGCCGTGAGGGTCGTACACGCGGCCAGCGCCAGGATCGTCGATAGGATTTTTTTCATGTTCGTCTGTTTTTTGGAAGATTTTCGTTTCCGGAACCGCCCTTTCGGAGCGGCCTCGTAGCGGAGATGGTAAGAAATCCGGACCGACCATTTGTCTGGCGGCCGGTCCGGACCGTGCATGCGGGAGCCGCCCTTCGGCCCGGGATCACTCTTCCCCTCCGCCGTCTTCGCCGGAGATGTCCTCTTCGGTCTGGAAGCGGATGTCGGCGATCACGGGACGGTGATCCGAAGCATCGACGCCGCCGACCTGCTGGTCGCCGCGCGATACGACCTGGCAGTTCTGTACGCCGAAGTGCTCGATCGGGGCGTACATGATGTAGTCGATCTTGCGGGAGGGATCGTCCGACGGGAAGGTGTATTGGTCGATCGGCCCCGTGTTCGTCAGGAACGAGGTCATCGTGGCGATGACGTTCGAACTCGGGATGGCGTTCAGGTCGCCGCAGAGGATCAGGTCGCCCTCCAACTCCGTGTCGCGGATGCGGCGTATCTCGGTGGCCTGCACCAGCCGACTGGCGTCGCCCGAGAGGTGGTCGAGGTGCGTCGACGCGACGTAGAGATCCTTGCCGTCGATCTGAACGCGGATCACGCACAGCGAACGGTCTTCGCCGGGCTGTTCGGCGGCGCACGGCAGGCGGTAGCTGCGCTTTTCGAGGATCGGGTATTTCGATAGCACGGCGTCGCCGTACTCGCCGCCGTCACGGTCGATAGCCTTCGAGAAGTGCCACTCCATGCCGAGCTTTTCGGCCAGATCGCGGGCCTGGTGCACGTCCTTGCCCGTGCGGTTGGTGAACACGTCGACTTCGTTCAGGGTCACGAAATCGGGGTTTTGGCGGCGGATCACTTCGGCGATCGCGTCCAGGTCGGCCGCATTCGCGGGGCTCGTGGCGCGGGCGCCGTAGATGTTGTAGGTCATCACGCGCAGGCTCTGGCCCTTGGGCGGGATGACCGCCCGGTCGCCGTATTTGTCGTTGTAGTTCTCGTCCTTGTTGCAGGCCGCGACGACGAGCAGCAACGCCGCGGCTGTCAGTATTCTTTTCATAGTCGGTTTTTCGTTTTAGCGGTTCGTAGTGCGGATCAGAACGCCTTGATGTCGGCGATGCAGGTCTGGTACATGTCGGCCTGCGTGGCGGTGACCGTTATGCGGAAGTAACGCGCCGTCGCCTTGTGGTCAAGGTAGACTTCGTTCTCGATCCGGTTTTCGACGGTGAAGGTGCCGACGCGGGTCCAGGAGGCGTTGTCGTCGCTCACGTCCACGTTGAAGATGCGCGGGTTGCCGCTGGCCTTGGGCGTGTCGGACGTGAACGGATCCGCACGGCCGCGGATCGTGAATCCGTGCAGCTCCTCGCTTTTGCCCATGTCGATCGTGATCCAGTGGGGCGGGCCCGGTTTCGCGTTGCGCCACTGCGTTCCCCAATAGGTGCAGGGGGCGTCGTCGATCGCCGAGAAGGCTTTGCCGTTGTCGTCGTATCCGGTCTGTGCCTCGGGTTCCTCGGTCGAGAAGGCTTCCACGCTCCAGCCGCTCCGGTCGATGGGGCGGAACGGATTGGTCGTGTAGGTGCCGTTGATACGCAGGTAGGCCGTGCCGAGCGTCGGGCTGACCGGCAGGTCGGGCGTCACGCGCTCGATCGTTATCGGCAGCAGGAACGTGCCCACGCCGTCGAATGCGGCGCTGTTGAGCCGGATCGTCACGGGCGACGAGATGTATTTCCCGTTGGGGATCACCGCCCGGGTGTCGTCGATCGTGTAACAGGCTTCGGGCATGGCCGCATAGGAGGTCTGCTTCTCCTCGTTGTAGGCATCGACCAGCTCGGCAGCCGTGCGGAATTCGACCGTGATGTCGCTTCCCGGGTCGCGGATGCAGCTTAGATTGGCGTAGACGGAGAACACGGTGTCGCGTTCGAGCGGGAAGGTCAGCGTGCTCTTCGAGTCGTTCTCCACGGCGTTGACCGTGTAGACGAGCGTGTAGGCGTCGGGGTTGTCGACGTTCAGGTCGCCGTCGACCGGATTTTCGCAGGCGGCGACGAACGAGCAGCCTGCCAGAAGCGCCAGATATTTCGTGTGGTTCATGTTCGGATGTTTTTTAGGGTTTACCAGCCGGGGTTCTGCACGATCTGCGGGTCGCGGTTGATTTCGGACTGCGGAATGGGGAAGAGGTAGAATTCGGGCCGGAAGACGCGGGTCTCGAACACGGTCTTCTCGTAGAACGCCTCGTCGGTGAAGCTGTTGCCGGCGTCGACGTTCATGCCGTAGAACGGGCCGCCGTCGGTCTGTTCGGCGATCAGCCAGCGGCGCGTGTCGAAGTAGCGGAGCTGTTCGAAGCAGAGTTCGATGCGGCGTTCCAGCCGGATCTGCTCGCGCATGAGCTCCTGCGAGAGGCCCGACTGCACGGGCCCGAGGCCGCCGCGTTCGCGGATCAGGTTGAGGTACTTTTCGATGTCCGGATTTCCCGGATCGTACTCGTTGAGCGCTTCGACGTAGTTGAGCAGCATCTCGGCATAGCGCATCATCAGGAACGGCCGCTTGATATAATTGTTGTTCAGCGGATTGCTCGATGGCGATACGTTCTTGATGGCGATGTAGCCCGAGCGGGGGTAGTCCCATGTGCCCTTTTTGCCCGAACCGCCCGTGTAGTAGAGCTGGATGCGGGTCTTCTGGTCGCCGATCCAATAGGCGCCGTTGAAGCAGATGTTCACGTAGAATCGAGGTTCGCGGTTGACGAACATGTTGCGCGTGCCGGCCGGAGCGAAGACCCAGCCTGATTTGGCATCCTTGTACTCCTGGGTCGAGAATCCCTTTTCCTGCTCGGCGGTGATGGCCGAGCCGTCGTTCATGCGGAACGCGTCGACGAGCTGCTGCGTCGCGCCCATGCTCTCGTAGCCGCTGAACTGGCGGGGCGACGCCGAACGCTCCCAGCTCGAAAGATTGTTGTAGATGCGAACCATCATCACCTCGCTGTTCCAGTTTTCCAGGAAGACGTTGCGGCACGACATGTAGGGATCGAGCGTCCCGTCGGTGTGGTACTCCTTGTAGAGGTCGAAGATGTTCAGGTCGATGATCGCCTTGGCCGCGTCCGCCGCCCGTTTCCATTTTTCGGGATCTCTCTCGGTCGCGAAGAGGTGCTTGCCGTCGTTGTTCACGACGTTGGCGTAGGCCGGATTGCCGTTGAACTGCGGGCTGGCCGCCAGCAGCAGCACGCGGCTTTTGAGCCCCATGCACATGGCCAGCGTCGCGCGGCCGTAGTCCTTGTCGGCCTGCGAGGTGAAGTGCAGCGGCAGGCGTTCGTTGTCGATGATGTCGTCCAGTTCGCCGACGATATAGTCCACGCACTCGTCGTAGGAGTTGCGGGGCAGGTTCATCTTGACGTCGTCGCGGTCGAGGTCGCCGGGCAGCACCTCGTCGCCCAGCAGCACGCAGGGGCCGTACTGGCGCAGGAGGTTGTAGTAGAACCAGGCGCGCAGGAAGCGGGCTTCGTTCTTGTACTGTTCGACCACGAGCGGACCGCGCGTCGGGTCGTTGAGCATCTCCTGGTTGTCGCCGATGTGCTGGATGAAGTAGGTGGCCGAACGGATGCCGCGGTAGAAGTGGCTCCAGAATTCGTAGTAGTCCGACGAGGCGCTCCAATTGCCGAGGTTTATCTGGTAGGAGTTGTAGTCCTCGCGGTCGTAGGTGACGTCCAGATCGTCCGAGCAGGGATCCCACGGAATGGGGCTCGTGCGATGGGCTTCGTTCAGAATGTAGCTGTAAACGGTGGCGAGGTATTTCTCCGAATAGGAAGTGCGCTGGAAGACCTGTTCGATGGTGATTCGGTCGTCGGGCACCTGATCGAAGAAGTCGTCGTTGCAGGCGGTCAGGCAGGCGGCCGAAGCCAGCGCGAGCAGTGTTATTTTGAATTTCATGGCTGATCGGTGTTTAGAAATTGAAGTTTACGCCCAGACTGACGGAGGCGATGTTCGGATAGCGGGCGCCGCGTCCGTCGCCGAGTTCCACGTCCCAAATCTTGAACGAGCTGAACGTGAGAAGGTTTACGCCCTGTATGAAGATGCGGGCATTGTCCAGATGAATCCGTTTCATCCAGTGGTCGGGCAGCCGGTAGGAGAGTTCGATGTTCTTCAGGCGCAGGTAGTCGGTATCTTTGAGCCACCAGGTGCTTTCTTCGTAGTTCATGTTGATGTTTCCGATCGAGAGACGGGGATAGAAGGCATTCTGGCGGGGATTCTCCTCGGTCCAACGGTCGGTGATGTTGCTCAGCAGGTTGCCGCGGCTCGACCCCTGCGAGAAGGGCAGCACGCCTTCGCCGCTGAGCATGGCGTCCACATGGGCGGCACCCTGGAACATGGCCGTGAGCGAGAGGTTCTTCCAGCCCAACGAGAAGCCGAAGCCGTACATGATCTCGGGTACGCTGCCCCAGCCGATGGGCACCTTGTCGTATTCGTCGATCTTGCCGTCGCCGTTTATGTCCTTGTACTTGATGTCGCCGGGACGGGTGTCGCCGGTCTGCACGGGCGATGCCGCGATCTCCCCGTAGCTCTCGAACAGCCCGAGCGCCACCAGACCGAAGCGTTGCCCGACCTTGTTGCCGATGGTGTTCTGCCACGGATAGACGACCGTGCTGTCATCTTCGAGTACCTTGTTGCGGTTGAACGAGTAGTTGCCCATCAGGCTCAGCGACCAATCCCCCCCCCACGAATTGGCATAGTTTACCGAGAGTTCGAAGCCCTTGTTCTCGACCTTTCCGATATTGCCGTAGGGGTTGTTGATCATTCCGACGTAGGAAGGAATGCTCGAACGGCGGAGGTAGATGCCCTCGCGGGACTCCTTGAAGTAGTCGAATTGGAGGTTGAGCTTGTTATTCAACAGGCGCATGTCCACGCCGATGTCGGTCTTGTCGGCCACCTCCCACGTCACGTCTACGGCATATTCGTCGATGGCCGTCGTTCCGTAGTTCTGATCCATGTTCTTGCCGAAGGTGTAGCTCGTCGAGCTGCTGTCGGTTACGGTGGCCAGGTAGGCGAATCGGCGGCCGCTGATCTGGCTGTTTCCGACCTGACCCCACGTGCCGCGGACTTTCAGGTATTGGATGACGTTCGTGAGTGGCTCGAAGAATGACTCGTTGGAGATCACCCAGCCCAGACCCACCGAGGGGAAGAAACCGTAGCGGTTCTTGGGGGTGAAGTTCTCCGAGCCGTTGTATCCGAAGTTGAATTCGGCGAAGTAGCGGTCGTCGAATCCGTAGGTGAAGCGTCCGGCCAGACCGCGGAAGCGGTAAGGCAGGGCCTCCTCGACGTTGGTCGCCTTCGTGTTGATCTCGTCGCTCTGGTTGAAGAGCAGCATACCCGACACGTCGTGTCGCCCGAAGGTGTTCTTGTAATTGAGTGCCGCTTCGAGGTAGATCGTGCGGTCGCCCTTGGCGCTGAGGCTGTAAGCGAGGTTCTCGGTGCCTTGCCGGGTCTGTTCGTAGATCAGGTTGCCGTTGGCGTCGCGCCCCGTGGCGTGGTAGGTGTTGGGCGATTTGGTGAAACGGTTGCTCGTGTAATTGTAGGTGTCGAACGAGAACATGCCGGTGATCGACAGACCCTTGTAGAGTTGTTGCGTGATGCGCAGGTTCGAATAGACCTGGCTGCGCCATTGGTTGGCGTAGCCCGTGGCGCCGAGTTCGGCCACGGGGTTGAGTTCTCCGCCCGAGAAGGCCCCGAGCTTGCCGTCGGGATAGAGCGGGGCGATGTAGGTGGGCTGGGTGAAGTAGGCCGATTCGAAGATCGTGGACTGCGCCGAGGCGGGGTAGTTGGCGTTGGCCAGGTAGCCCTGGATGCCGAGCTTGATCTCGGTGGTGCGGAACGGATTGAGCGTCAGGTTTGTCGTGACGTTGTAACGCCGGTAGTAGGTGTTCGAGTTGTAATCGGAGAGTTTCGTGTCCTTGTACATGCCGTCCTCGTCGTAATAGGCCAGTCCGATGTAGTATACGGCCTTGTCCGATCCGCCCGACACGTTGACGTTCGCCGAGCGGTTGTGGCTGTAATCGCGCAGGATCTCGTCCATCCAGTCCACGTTGGGATAGAGGTAGGGATCGGCATGCGTGCGGGTCTTCTCGATCACCTCGCGGCTGTATAGCGCTCCGCCGCCGCGGGTCATCGAGGCTTCGTTCGACATCTCCATGTAGGTGGCGCCGTCGACGAAGTCGGTGATTTTCGTCGGAGTCGTGATGCCCTCGGTGTAGCGCACGGTGAACTTCGGTCGTCCTTTCGATCCGCTCTTGGTGTTGATGATGATGACGCCGTTCGCGCCGCGCACGCCGTATACGGCCGTCGCCGAGGCGTCTTTGAGGATCGAGAAGCTCTCGATGTCCTCCGGATCGACGTTGGCGAACGAGCGGGGCACGCCGTCCACGAGCGTCAGCGGTGCGCTCATGCTGGCCGTCAGGGTCGAGATGCCGCGGATGTAGATGTCCGCGTCGTCGAAGCCCGGTTCGCTGGTTCGCTGCACGGAGACCAGACCGGCGACGCGGCCGGCGAGCCCCTGCGTGAGGTTGGCCACGGGTACTTTGAGTTCCTTGACCTGTATGCTCTGTTGCGAGCCGATGACGCTGATCTTCTTCTGCACGCCGTATCCGACCACCTCCACGGCGTCGAGTATGGCGTCGTTCTGCTCGAGCACGATGTCGAGCAGGCCGCGTCCGGCGACGGCCACATCCTGCGTCTTGTAGCCCACGTAGCTGAACTCCAACACGTCGTCGGTCTGTACGTCGATCAGGTAGTTTCCGTTGATGTCGGTGGCCGTACCGACGCTGGGCCGCTCCTTCACGAAGACCGTCACGCCGATCAGGGGTTCGCCGTTTGTGTCCTTGACCGAACCCATGACGCGCAGCGGGGTCTGCTTTTCGGCTTTGCCCGCCGCTGCGGCCTTGCCGATGACGATCTGCCGTCCGGAGAGTTTCCATGTGTTTTCCGTTCCTGCGAAAAGCACTTCGAGCACATTTCCGACGGGTTGGTCCGAGACGCTGATCGATACCCGGCGCGAAGCGTCGAGGATGCTGTCGTAATAGACGAAAATATAGTTGCTTTGGTCTTCGATGCGGGCGAATACCTCTTTGAGGGGGACGTTCTGCAAGTCGAGCGAGATACGTGCATTCGGGGAGGAGGTCTGTGCGGCGACGGAGCCGGACAACCCGATTGCAGCCAGCAAAAACAGGACTTTTATCCGTAGCAGACGGGATAATTGCTTATTATCGGGTACAGAGGCCCCGATATTGCCATTTTTGTTGTACATTTGCAATGAATTGAAGTTTAGAATAGGATAGTTTTTAGATTTCATTTCGTGCCGGGCGGTGTTGGAGGACGCTGCCCGGCTTTTTTCAGTTCGGCTCGTGATTTTCCATAGGCATTCGGTTTGGGTTGTCGTCGTATGTTTGCGCCGAGGAGAGCCGGAATCCCTCCTCGGATACTCGGAACCGGATCGGTGCCGTGAGCGAGAGAATCCGCAGCACCTCGCAGGGATCGTCGTTGAGTTCGAGCTTTCCCGAAATGGTCATGGCACCGACTTCGGGGGAGTAGTCGAACGTCCGGTTGTAGTATCGGGCAAGCCGTGCGAGTACGTCGGAGAGCAGCGTGTTGTCGAAGCGGTAGTATCCGTGAATCCAGCTGATGTAGTCTTCGGCGCGTACCTCGCGGATGCGGAACGTGCCGGCCGTATCGAGCGAAGCGCGCTGGTCGGGTTCGATCCGGATGCCGTGCTCGGGGGCGTCGGCCGGCGCGACGTTCACCGATCCCGAGCGGAGCACTACCTCCTGGGTTCGGTCGCGTCCGTAGGAGGAGACGTAGAACCGGGTTCCCAGCACGCGGACGTCCATCTTTCCGGTGTGTACGGTGAAAGGACGTGCGGCGTCGTGGGCTACCTCGATGTAGATTTCGCCTTCGGCGTAGATCTCGCGGCGGTCATCGTCGAATGCCGAGGGGTAGATCAGCCGCGATCCGGCATTCACCCACACGCGGGTGCCGTCGGCCAGCGTTAAGGTCGTCTGCTTGCCGTAGGGTACGAGCAGCTGGTTGAATGCGGCCACCTCCTTTTTCGTGATCGGCTTTCGGGCATCTTCGTTGATGTGGATCTCGGCGGCATCGTAGCGGATCGAGGATTTCTTCTCCTCGAGCCGCACCGTTTTCTGTTCCGAGAGAATGAGCTGCACCTCCTTTTCGGTGTATACGGGGGCCTCTGCCGTCTGGACGAACTCCCGAATGTCGGGGATTTGCTGTCCTGTCTTGCCGCGGAGGAAAAATCCGGTGACCAGCAGCACGGTGCAGGCGGCTGCACAGGCGATTCCGACGAGACGCCGCCGGACGGCCGGCGCCGCGGGACACTCCTCCGGTTCTGCGATCCGTTCCGTGAGACGGCGGTAGGCCGCTTCGGCGTCGAAGAGGGTGTCGGGCAAGTGTCTCTCGCCCCATGCGTCGTAGGCGTCGAGGTAGCTGCGGCGGTGTTCCTCCGAAAAGCGGAGCCAGTCGAGGAGTTCGGCCTGCTCGGCATCGGAGAGACGTTCGCCGTCGAGGTGGCGTGCGATCAGTCGGTCGATATGTCGGTTTTGTGCGTTCATCTATCTTATTCACGGATAGGAGGGCCGAATCCCTACCTTCCCGACCGGAAAAAGATTCCGATCCGTCCGAAACGGGAAGCCGCACCTGCCGCAACTCCCCGCCGTATCGGGAAGACGTCGCTCGTGTGGAAAGCATACGGGGACGTACCGATTCTCTATTTCTTCCGTCGTCCGTAGGTTCGGGGAGGAGGACGAGGATTACCGGCTCGAAATAGCAAGTAAGCAGGGTATTCCGGCCATGGGCAGAGCTGGACGTATCGCCGAGATATTCGAGTATCTGGTGAAACTCTCTGCCCCCCCCCTCTTTTTACGTTCTTTATCGACGAGTTTCTGGAATTTTTCTGCGTGAACAAATCGGGTTACGGCGGCATCAGCATTGCGTCGGATTATGAACTTATTCCCATACAGAAAATGAGAAACGAATCACCCCGTCGCAAATGCGGCAGGAGCGAAAGCGTGAGAGGAATGCACGATTACTCTTCTTTTTCCGGACAGCCTCGATTGTCCGAAAGGGCTATGAAGAGGCCGTCTGACAAGTTTTAGACGGTATTTTTGCTTATTTGTATTCCATCGTTGATAATAGAATATTTTCCCCGATATTTTGTGTGACCCGATACGATTCGTATATCTGAATGGTGATAAGGAGTAAGCGCAGGCCATGGCAGAGATGATTATAGATATGGCTGTCGTCGATCCCTTCATGTTTGCAGGATAAGAAATACGAAGGGAGGCTAAAAACGGCCTCCCTTCGTATTCTATATCGTTCATTTTCTGGTAAGAACAGGTTTCAGCATAAAGTTGAACACGTAGTCCCGATACGGCATTCTGTATTGCGGGAGCGGCAGGCGTCCCCAACTGT
>ERZ773181.2889-NODE-2889-length-10698-cov-3.328855_pt1 | contig 10698 bp, 8 predicted proteins | sample MGYA00581001_ERZ773181 | MGnify/ENA primary metagenome ERZ773181 (study PRJEB29015, sample SAMEA2737780) | human gut metagenome | biome: human gut; feature: human-associated habitat; material: faeces | place: China | collected 2012 ... | reverse complement strand
TGCAGGTATAAAAAATATTTCGCTGGATTTAATGCTTGGAATTCCGTATCAGACTAAGGAAAACGTTAAAAATTTTATTGATTTTTGCACTGAAAACGAAATTAAACATGTTTCAGCATATCTTCTCAAAATTGAAAAAGGCACGAAATTTTATATTAATCGTAATAATTTGAATTTGCCAAGTGATGACGAAAGTGCTGAAATTTACGAATTTGCTGTGGATTATTTGTCTAAAAAAGGATATCATCAGTATGAAGTTTCGAATTTTTCCATGCCAAATTTTGAAAGCAAGCACAACTTAAAATACTGGAATTTGGAAGAATATATCGGAATCGGACCGTCGGCACATTCACTGTTTGAGGGGCGAAGGTTTTATTACAAAAATTCTTTAAAAGATTTTGCCGACTGTCCGCAAACGCACCGGGAGGGAGAATTTGAGCCTGAAATTGAATACATAATGCTAAGAATGAGACTTTCAGAAGGACTTAATTTTGAAAAATTCAAGAAAAAATTTGAGAAAGATGTTCCTCAAAAATATTTAAACAACGCTGAGAAATATGTTGGATTTGGTTTGTTGATTTCGGATAAAAACGGAATACGTCTTACTAAAAAGGGATTTTTGCTTTCAAACTTTGTTATAGGAGGAATTTTGGAGTAAATTTTAGTTTATATTGCTTAAAATATTTTTTTGATTTATTTTTATTTTTTTCTTGACAAAATTATCAGAATAGTGATATAATGATAGAGCATTGTGAATACATAAGAATATGTGTTTTGTGGTTGCGACGATGGCGGCATAGCTCAGTTGGCTAGAGCATTCGGTTCATACCCGGAGTGTCGATGGTTCGAATCCATCTGCCGCTACCAGTTATTTAAATTTGGCCCGGTGGTCAAGCGGTTAAGACACCGCCCTTTCACGGCGGTAACACGAGTTCGATTCTCGTCCGGGTCACCATTTGTTTATTAAACAAGGGTTTTTGTATTGGCGTCTTTTAGAGATGCTGAGCAGAGGGAAAATTTTATTTTAGTTGTGCGAACACTCCTATATAGTCTTTACATTTAGTATAGCTGTGGTTGAGATATTTTTAATACCTTGACCGTAGCTATTGTATTAGTGACTGATTTAGGTTATTAACTTGTAACAAGAGAATTTTGTATGGATAGAATGTAAATTCAAAAAAGTTATATATCTTTAAATAAAGAACTCGAGTTAAAACCTGATTGTTAGGTATTTGAGTCTTTTAAAACGATATAGTTTGATTTGTGGCTTTTTGAATATATGTTTTAGCTGAATAATCGCTTTGTTTGTATTTTGTAGATTTTTATTATTCAGATTTTGATTTTACTTTAAAAATATTTCGCTTTAAATTTTTAGTTATAGGTTATAGATTTAATTATTTTCAGGTGAGTGGTATGTACAAATTAAAATCAATAAATAATTCCAATATCCCTCTTTTCAAATACATAGTTGACGGCAGTAAAAAAATCGAAGGAAGGATTGCGTCTGATTATGTCAGAGGATTCAAAGTAGGAGAAGAGTTATTGCTTCAAGGTTTAGGCGAGTTTGTTGTGGTAAGAATAAATTATTTGAATTTTTACAAAAGTTTCGAGGAAATGCTAAATGCTGAAGGATTTGAAAACATGATTCCTTTTGCCAAATCTTTTGATGAAGCCTTGAAAGTTTATAATGGTTTTCCCGGTTCTGAACGAGTGAAATCCGATGGTTGTTGTGCTATTGGCATAAAGTATCTAAGAGGAGAGCTTTTAAACTGATTTTTTGATAATTCGGACGCATAGCTCAGCTGGTTAGAGCGTTCGCCTCACACGCGAGAGGTCAAGGGTTCGAGTCCCTTTGTGTCCACCAAGTTTCCGTTAAACGAACACTTAAATTTGTCTAGTGGATTTTTTAATTTTATTATGTAAAGTGCTGTTCGTATTTGGGGGAATTTATTTCAGTACTGAATATTATTTAAATCTTTTCAGTTTGAATTCGAAGAGTAAATTTTTATCATATTCCATTGGACAAACGCTTAAATTCGTCTAATGGATTTCTTGATTTTATTATTTGTAAAAATGTTTATATTAAAAACAATTTGCTTCATTAAATGTGCCTTACACAAAATTTGTGTAAGGTTTTTTTGTACCAAAAATTATTCGATTAAACTTGAAAGACCGTAGCCGCCCAATATGTATTTATAAATTAAATATAAAATAACGACATTATTTATAACATATTTATAATTTTTTTGAATATGCATATTTATTTTTCAAATATAGTTCCATATTGCTGAAAGTAATGCTAGATTGTATTCTTAATAATGCGATGGTATACTTTTATTGAAGTATTTTAACATGGAGAAAAGTTAAAGCATGCTCAATTTTATTAATAATAATGCAAAGAAAGTTTATAAATTAACTAAAATTTTATATTTAATTTTATCAATAGAGAGTTTTTTGATTGTAGGTCTTTTGATTATTTATGATTCCAAATCAATTCATGTACTTTTGACATTTTTGACGCTTGGATTAGGATTACTTTTTAATACTTTGTATTTTAATATTATTACAAAAAATGCAGAAGTTAATGCATTTTTAATTGCTAAATATTCTTGTATATCGATGATGATTTTATTTGACAGTTTTTTATTTATTGTAATCGGTGAACATAATTATACGTCAGCAATTTTTATATATATTGTAACTTTGTTTCTTTCTCTATGCTATATTTTATTAAATTGTTTAAAACATTAGAGTTGTGCTATACTTTTAGAACGTAGTATTTATTTACACTAATAAAAAATTTTAAATTAATAAACCCTCCTTTGAAGCTCTAAAAGCTGTCGGAAGAAGGGTTTAATTTTATTAATTATTATTATTTTCGTATATAAAATTTGACAAATCTGCTTTGGCTTTATTCATATCATTTATGACTAATACCATCTTTTGAGAATATGTTTCATCTCTAACGTTGTCATTTGTCGGTAGACGAAATTCTTCTAAATTATAATTCAAATAAGACAAAGATTTGGTTGCAAGCCTGCTTATTTCCGCAGTTTTGAAATTTGTTGTAACCATAGGTCCTACCGTAGAAATCAGTTCTGTGATTTGAGCTAAATTTGCGGTTTTAAGCTTTGAAACAATAGCTTTTATCACGTTTCTTTGACGAGTGGTTCTGTCGTAATCCGAACCTATACTGTTGCGATCACGAGAATAATGAAGTGCTTGCAATCCGGTTAAATGTTTCATTCCTGAACCTTTTAAAGTATGTTTGTCGCCCGAATATTTATTTATATAGGCACATTCCGCAGAGCTAAGTTCTAAATCAATGCCGCCAAGAGCATCTATTATGTTTGAAAAACCTTCAAAGTCTACGATAGCATATCTGTCGATATAAATTCCGAAGTTTTTTTCTATGGTTTCTATTGTAAGTTTTGGACCGCCGTAAGCGTACGCAGCGTTTAATCTATCGTTTCCCTGACCCGGAATTTTGACCCATATGTCACGCATAAGGGAAGTCACCTTAATCTTCTTGTGCCTTAAATCCAGTGACAAAACCATAAGAGAATCGCTTCGTCCGTGGTCTCCTGTCGACATTGAATCGCTTCCGATCAGCATGATGTTAAGTATCATATTGTCATTTATGAGCTCATCGCCGTCATTGTCGTAAGATATTTCAGTTTTTTTGTTGTCGCCTTCTCCGAGGTCATCGTAATTGAAAGAATGAAGAGTGTTATACGCATAAATCATCATTCCTCCCACTATACCCAAAATCACAAAAAAGCTAAAGTAAACTATTTTAAGTATGGAGATATTGGATGATTTTTTCTTTTCTCTTTTTCTTTCCGATGAGTATATATCAACATATTCTTGGTGTTTATTTAAATCGTTGCTGTAAATATCTATATATTCTTTTTTCACATATTTTCTGTTATTTTCAGAATATCTTCGGGAATTTCTTCCAGATGTGTTTTTCATTAATCCCCCTTAGGTTTCAACTGCCGTAATCTTTATTTTTCTAAGTTTTTAACAACTTTAAATTATAAAATATAGTTGTCGAAAAATCAATAATTTTGCAACTATTTATCCAAGCGATTTTTTAAATTTGTAAGCTCACTACTTAATTCACTGGGAAGATGTTCTTTAAATATTTTGTAGAATTCTTCTATATTTTCAGATTCTTTTTTCCATAAATCGGTATCTATTTCCAGTAATTTTTCCAGAGATTTTTCAGAAACGGAAGCGTCTTCCAGATTTATGTCTTCAGCGTAAGGAATGTACCCGATAGGTGTTTTTTTGGCGTCTGCACTGTTTTCGCATCTGTTTAAGATCCATTCCAAGACTCTTATATTATCTCCAAATCCCGGCCATATAAACTTGCCGTTTTCGTCAGTTCGGAACCAGTTTACGCTGAATATTTTAGGAGCATTTTCACCCAATAGTTTACCCATTTCTATCCAGTGAGAGAAATAATCTCCCATGTTGTATCCGCAAAAGGGCATCATAGCCATTGGATTGTGTGTTAATACTCCTACTTTTCCCGTGGACGCGGCGGTACTTTCCGAAGAAATGGAAGAACCTGTAAATACGCCGTGATTCCAATTGAAAGTTTCGTATACCAACGGAGTGGTTTGAGCTCTTCTTCCTCCGAAAATTATAGCTGAAATCGGAACTCCTTCAGGGTTGTCAAATTCAGGACTTAAACAAGGGCAGTTTTTTGCGGGAGAAGTGAATCTGCTGTTTGGATGAGCTCCTTTTTCACTTGATTTTTTGCCATTCCAGGGGTTGCCTTTCCAATCTATTGCGTTTTCGGGCGGATTTTTGTCCAAACCTTCCCACCATACTGTGTTGTCATCTAAATTTTGAACAACATTGGTAAATATTGTATTAGAAGAAGTTGACGCCAAAGCATTTGGATTAGATTTTTTGCTCGTTCCCGGAGCTACGCCGAAAAATCCGTTTTCGGGATTTATTGCCCAAAGTCTGCCGTCTTTGCCGATTCTTAACCAGGCAATGTCATCTCCGACGCACCAAATTTTATATCCTTTTTTACGATATATTTCCGGCGGAATAAGCATTGCAAGATTGGTTTTTCCGCACGCTGAAGGAAACGCCGCACAAATATATTTTGTTTCACCATTAGGCTTTTGAATCCCCAAAATGAGCATGTGTTCGGCAAGCCATTTTTCTTTTCTACCCAAAAATGAAGCAATTCTCAAGGCGAAACATTTTTTACCCAGCAAAACATTTCCGCCGTATGCGGAATTTACCGATATTATTGAATTGTCTTGAGGAAAATGACATACATATCTTTTTTCTTCATCTACATCGCACGAACAGTGAAGGCCTTTAACCCATTTTTCACTGTTGCCGAGGTAATCCAAAACTTTTTTTCCTATTCTCGTCATTATCGCCATGTTGAGTACGGTATAAATTGAATCCGTGATTTCGACTCCTATTTTTGAAAATTCAGATTCAAGCATTCCCATAGAATAGGGGATAATATACATAGTTTTTCCTTTGTAGCTGTTTTTTGCTATGCCGTAAAGTTTTTCGTAAGCGTACTCTGGCTCCCACCAGTTGTTGGTAGGTCCTGCTTCGTCGCGTGTTTTTGTGCATATAAAGGTTCTGCTTTCTGTTCTTGCGACGTCATTAGGATTTGTTCTGTGAAGATAACATCCGGGAAGTTTTTCACTGTTGAGTTTAATCATTTCGCCTGTTTTGCAAGCTTCCTGACGAAGGCTTTCAAGTTGTTCTTCGGATCCGTCTATCCAAACTATTTTATCAGGAGTTACAATTTGTTTAATTTTGTCTACCCATTCAAGTATGCTTTTATTGTCAGTCATATAATCTCTCCTTTAAGATGTAAGTTTTATTCATATTTTTTCATGTAGGTAATATAAATTATCTAAACTTAGTTATATAATTAATTATACCAAATAAAAGTAAATTTGGGGTGAATTATCTGATTTTTTTATTGTATAATGTTATTTAAAATCGATTTGTTGATTCTTAGGTCGTCAATTGTCACGGTTATTTTTTGAACATAGAACGTAAAGATACCAATTTTTAATTAAGATTAATATTTTTTATATTGACTTTTTGAAGCAAGTAGGTGATAATATGGGCGACAATGAGGGAATTTTAAGTGATTTTATATTAAAACTGAATTTTTGAATATGTCTATTTTCTGACAAAATGGATTGTGATACAATTTTATAAGTCAGATTTAAAAATTAATGGAAAGGTAGAAGGTAAACTTTTACTATACTATTTTATGTTGTAAGTAAAATGAAGGTTTCAAAAAAGTTTGCCAAATTTATTAGTATGGAAGAATTTGAAATAAGAGTAGAAAAAGAAAATGGTTTACATGCTCGTCCTGCCGGGAAACTCGTGAATGTCGCAGGAGGGTTTGATTCGAATATTACTGTTACCAAAGGCAATCAGTCAGCAAGTGCTAAGGGACTGTTTGCTCTTATGGGACTTGGAATTAAACAAGGAGATAAAGTTACGGTTGAATGCGAAGGAATAGATGAAAAGAATGCAAGTATTGCGATGAAAGAATTTTTCAAAAATAATTTTTCATCTTGCAAAAATGGCAGCGAAAGCAATAACGAAGTTATTAACGACGCCAGTAAAAACGGCAACGAAATCAATAGCGATGTGCCAGAAAAAATTATTGAGCAAACATCTCAAAATATTGAGGAAAATGCTGATGACAATTAAATGTAATAATTTTTAACATTACGAAGATTAATTTAATAGGAATAAATTTTTGTACCTGCCTTTAATATTGTTAAAAAGGAGAAAGCGATAATTGTATGATTGTTTTAAAAGGAAATGGTGTTTTTCAGGATATAGCTTTCGGAACGCTTTCAATAAGTCAAAAAAATTGTGAAACTGTTAATAAACACAGTGTTACCGATTCGGAAAACGAAATTGACAGATATCGCAAAGCACGAGATGCAGCCGTTAAACAGATAAGAAATTTATACGAAAAATCATTAAGGCAGTTCGGGGCTGTCGAAGCGGAAATTTTTGCTGTTCATGAAATGATGATCCGAGACAAAGATTACGAAAATACCATTATTGAAATAATAAAATCGGAAAATTTGAATGCAGAATATGCCGTTTGGGAAACATCACGTAAATTTTCTAAGATTTTTTCCGACATGGACGACGAATATATGAAACAAAAAGCTTCGGACGTAAAAGACATTTCGGAAAGAATTATAAATTGTTTGGGTGGCTGTAAAGAAAATTTCGGTAACGGTAAAAATCACATCATAATAAGTGCCGAGGATTTAACTCCAAGCGAAGTGTCTTCACTAAACAAACATACCGTTAAAGGAGTAATACTTTCAAAAGGTTCGGAATGTTCTCACGCCGCAATAATTTCAAAAGTTCTTAAAATTCCGTCTGTGATTAATATCGAAGGAGAGTTAAAACCGGAATATAGCGGTAAAGATGTAATAATCGACAGTTTTTCAGGTACAGTTTACATTGACCCCGATGAAGAAACACAAAAACGTTTTTCAGAGAAAAAGAAAACTCTTGATAAAAGGCGTGAACTGCTGAAATATCTCAAAGGCAAAGATAACGTTACGCTTGACGGAAAAAGAATTGATATTTACGCAAACCTGAATAATCCGAAAGAAATAGACGAAGTTTTAGAAAACGATGCGGGTGGAATAGGGCTTTTCAGGAGTGAATTTTTATATCTTGACAAAGAATTTTTCCCGACCGAAGACGAACAGTTTGAAGTTTATAAAGATATAGCTCAAAAAATGGGGGATAAAAGAGTAATAATAAGAACTATTGATATAGGTTCGGATAAATATGTTACTTATTTTAATTTTTCTCGTGAAGAAAATCCCGCTTTGGGGTATCGCGGCATAAGGGTTTGTCTTGATAATCCCGATATATTTATGACGCAGCTGAAAGCTATTTACAGAGCTTCAGCATTTGGAAATATTTCCATAATGTTTCCGATGATTATATCGTCCGAGGAAATTGACGAAATCAAAAAGTATATTGAAATTGCAAAAAAAGACCTTATTGACCGTAATATTAAATTTTCTGAAAATGTTCCAATGGGAATTATGATAGAAACCCCTGCCGCAGCAATAATCAGTGATGAACTTGCCACAAAGGTTGATTTTTTCAGTATAGGCACAAATGACCTTACTCAATATACTTTGGCGATAGACAGGCAAAACGGTAAAATCAAAAAATCGCTTAACACTCATCATAAGGCGATTCTCAGACTTATAAAAACCGTGGTGGATAATGCTCATAAAAACGGAATATGGGTAGGTATATGCGGTGAGCTTGCTTCTGACGAATCTCTTACCGAAACGTTTTTATCTATAGGAGTTGATGAGCTTTCCGTTTCGCCGTCATCGGTATTAGATATTCGTAAAAAGGTTACCGAGACCGATGTTAATAAGATTCGAGATAAAATAATTGATTTTTAATAAATTATAATTCCGTATTTTTTAAGGAGATGTATTTGTTGTTTGACTTTTTTAAAGATAATAAAATTAAGGATAAAGATAATGAAAAATTTATAATTTCGCCTCAAACCGGCAGAATAACTTCTCTAAGAGAAATTCCCGATGAAGTATTTTCTGAGAAAATTTTAGGCGACGGAGCGGCAATAGTTCCCGAAGAAAATATTGTTGTGTCACCCGTAGACGGAGAAATAGTACAGCTTGCTGACGCAGGTCACGTATATTGCATCAAATCCGACGATGGTCTTGATATTTTAATTCACATCGGGGTTGATACGATAGGCATGAAAGGAAAAGGCTTTAAATACTTTGTAAAAGTAGGTCAAAAGGTTAAAGCCGGAGAACCAATCGGAGAAGCTGACATAAATCTTATCGAAGAAAACGGATATTCTACATATACCGCACTGCTTGTAACGAATATGAATTCAATAAAAAATATTAACTATATTCCTTGCCAAGCAGAGGCCGGAAAAACAAATATAATTGCATATACTAAATTTGAAGATTAAATAAAAAATATTGAAAGCGGTGATTGGTTTGAGTAACAAAAATTCTGCGTTCAGTTTGCTGCAACGTGTAGGTCAGTCTTTTATGTTTCCCATTGCACTTTTGCCGGTTGCGGGACTTTTGCTGGGAATAGGAGCGTCGTTTTCCAATCCTCAAATGATAAATTCATACGGTTTGGAGTGGCTTCTTGGTAGTGGTACGTTTTTAAATTTCGTATTGGTTGTAATGAAAAACACAGGCGATATAATATTTGCGAATTTGCCGATTATATTTGCCATAGGAATAGCTTTAGGAATGGCTCACAAAGAAAAAGGAGCTGCAGCTCTTTCTTCAGCAATAGCGTTTTTTATTATGCATGAAACAATTCATTCGCTGCTCGAGCTCACAGGAAAACTTGAACCCGGAGCAATGCTCGAAGGAACACTTACATCCGTATGCGGTATAGAATCTTTGCAAATGGGTGTTTTCGGAGGAATACTCGTAGGTTTAGGCGTAGCTTATCTTCACAATAAATTCTACAAGATTAAACTTCCGAATGTAATTTCTTTCTTTGGCGGAATAAGATTTGTTCCTATAGTATCAACCGTTGCTTATATTTTTGTAGGTGTTTTGATGTTTTTCCTTTGGCCATATGTTCAAGAGGGAATGTATGGCCTGGGTAGTCTTGTTACGGCGTCGAATTATGCAGGAACGTTTGTCTACGGCCTTATAGAAAGAGCTCTTATACCGTTTGGGCTGCATCACGTTTTTTATACTCCTTTCTGGTATACAGGACTCGGTGGAACTGCCGTTGTGGACGGAATTTATGTAACAGGAGCTCAAAACATATTTTTTGCGGAACTTGCTTCTTCATCCGTTAAACACTTCAGTGTCAACGCAGCAAGGTTTATGACGGGAAAATTCCCATTTATGATTTTTGGACTCCCTGCAGCAGCTTTGGCAATTTATACAACAGCAAAACCTTCAAAGAAAAAAGTCGTCGGTGGATTATTGTTTTCAGCGGCTCTTACCTCAATGATAACAGGTATTACTGAACCTATAGAATTTACATTTTTATTTGTAGCTCCGATTTTGTATGCCGTTCACTGCGTGTTTGCAGGCCTTTCGTTTATGATTATGCATATACTTAAAGTTGCGGTTGGAATGACTTTTTCCGGAGGACTTATTGATTTATTCCTTTTTGGAATACTTCAGGGAAATGCAAAAACAAATTGGATTTACATTATTCCTGTAGGACTTGTCTATGCAGCTGTGTATTATTTTCTTTTCAAATTTGCAATTGAGAAATTTAATCTTATGACTCCCGGTCGAGAAGAAGACGAAATAGAATCCAAATTATACACCAAAAAAGATTACGAAGCTACCAAAAAAGAAAATGCTTCCGAACTCATCGTTGAGGGTGTAGGAGGAATTGAAAATATAGAAAGTCTCGACTGCTGTGCGACTCGTTTAAGAATAAAGGTGATTGACCCTGAAAAAGTTGATGAGTCTATCCTTAAACAAAGCGGATGTGCGGGAGTCATAAAAAAAGGTACGGGAATCCAGGTGGTTTTTGGCCCTAGAGTTACGGTTATAAAGTCAGAACTTGAAGAATATATGGAAAATATGAAAAAGTCAGAAAAGCTTTCAAAATAGAAAATAAAGAAAAAAATTAAATAATACGGTAATTAAAAAATCGCTT
>ERZ773181.2884-NODE-2884-length-10713-cov-3.009852_pt1 | contig 10713 bp, 7 predicted proteins | sample MGYA00581001_ERZ773181 | MGnify/ENA primary metagenome ERZ773181 (study PRJEB29015, sample SAMEA2737780) | human gut metagenome | biome: human gut; feature: human-associated habitat; material: faeces | place: China | collected 2012 ... | reverse complement strand
CGGCCATAATACTTTCAGTTTCTGCAAGACTTACTTGAGCCAAGAATAAGAATATTGAAACTACTATGAGTAATACACCAAATAAAACCATTACACTACCAAGACTAAATTCAAGAGCTTTAAATGTCTCTGGAGGTATTGATTGTAGTACAAAAAATGTTGGATAATTACTAGGCATAGAACTTAGAATTGATGTAACCTTAGCAATATTAGAATATAAACCAAGTGGTATTGCAAGTATCAATGTAATTATTATAGCAATTAAGACATAAAAAATTGTTATAATAACCTTTTTAATTCCATTAAGAAGATCTTTTTCTAAATTAAACTTTGGAATTGTATCATTTTTATTAAGTGTTGTTTTTGAAATTGAAACCATGAATCCACTTAATATAAGTTGAATTATAACTGAAACTAACAAAGTAATTATTATGATACTAGTATTACCTGCAAGATAATTAACACTCATATATGAACCAAATTGTGATATAAACAACAATATCGCATATACTACTGCTATCATAAACCATCTTTTATAGTTGTCAATTGGATAGTAGAATGCATCCCTTATAATATCCGATATTTCCATTTTATCCTCCTTTTATTATTATAACAAATATACCATAAAAATATTAAAAAAAAGAAAGATTTTTGTCTTTCTAATTAATGGTTCTATATTAGTTTTTGATACTTCTATTGCTGGACGAACTGCATAGCCAACAGCATCCGAAACAGTGTTATAATTGACATAGCGACCATGACCATACGTAAACCAAGCATTCACAGAATTATCGGAAAGAGAATTTTCTAACCACCATGCCCATGCAACATTACTATTATTTGCAAATTTTGTGTTTTCTAGTAAATAAGTAAAGTTATCTAATTCTCCTACTTGCAATGTTGGTATATTACTTAATCCTGTTCCTTTTTTTACTTCTTGTATTGTTAGTAATCTTGCTGCATATCCTGCATAACTAAAATTACTTGGTGTTGTTCCTCCTGTTGTTGTGTTACTTCCACTTTCATTTGAAATTGATCTTGTAGTATTTTTTAAACTTATATTACTCCATTGACTTGTTGTTGGTAATTGTTCTATCGCAGTTCTTGGTCCGTGCCAATTTTCTCCTGAACTATCATATGCATATGTTGAATCTGTGCTTGGATTACCTGAATTTACATTATTAAAATATATTAATACTGCTGTATCACTCTCAAATTTTTTTGTAGTTGTATTATAGTAATCACTTACATAATAGAATCTTTCTGTTTCCGAATTATATTTTCCATCTCCATTTACATCACAATCAAATGCGTCTCCTGTTGTAAGTGTTCCACTTGTTCCTAAATTACCATATGTTATTGTCTTTCCTGACAAACCCGCACCGGAGCAAAAATATTGTGAATCGGTTTGTGTACATTCTTCTGTATGAAGTACTGTAGCTCTTTTACATATTATTTTACCTTTTGGTTCATTTTTGCCTATACCATTACCATTAAATTTTAATGTATCATAATTAAATGTATTATTACAATATTTAATGCTTCCTGATACTTTATCTTTATTTTTTATTTCAAGTGATTTTGCGTTACCACTTGTTTGATCATCAAAATCAAATAAATAACATCCATCTGATTCTTTTGTAAATACTGGTCCTGTTAAATCACTTGATGCTACTTGTGTTTTAATCGCATCTTTTACAAGTTTAATACTACTACTTGCTGCACTTTCTCTTGATTTATTTATAATATCCAATATTTTTGGTACTGCTATTACTGTTATTATTCCAAGTATTACTATTACAGCTAATAGCTCTATTAATGTAAATCCTTTCTTCTTCATTTTATAAACTCCAATTCTATAATGATATTTTATCATTTATCCTAACAATACTTCAAGTAAATTATCTATTTGGTTTTTAGTAGGTCTTACTTCGATCTTTGGATCTAGTAGTCCTGTTGGACGAATAATCTGCTGAATATAGTGATTATTTGTTCTTCCTAGTTCATAATCACCAGGAGTAGCACTAACATATATGACATTATTTAGTTTACTTTCAAATTCTTCAAATTTAAGTGGTCTATTATCTAGAGCACTAGGTAGTCTAAAGCCATAGTCTACAAGGTTCATTTTTCTTGCTCTATCACCATTATACATAGCTCTTACCTGAGGAATACTTACATGAGATTCATCTATTACAAGTAAAAAATCTTTGGAAAAGAAATCTATTAGGGTACATGGTGGGACTCCTTCTTCTTTTAGAGCAATATGTCTAGAATAGTTTTCAATACCTCTACAGAAGCCTGTTTCAGAAAGCATTTCCATATCATAGTTTACTCTTTGTTCAATGCGTTGAGCTTCGATGAATTTTCCTTTTTCAGTGAAATATTTTACTCTGTTATGCATTTCTTTTTTTAAATCTTCTATAGATTTTATGAGTTTTTCTTTTGGCACAATGTAATGCGAAGCAGGATAAATTGCAGCATGTTTCAAAATTGCGGTAATTTCACCCGTAAGAGGATTTACCTCGCAAATTCTGTCTATATAATCTCCGAAAAATTCAACTCGTATTGCACTTCCCGAGGAAGCGGCGGGGAAAATTTCTACGGTATCGCCTCTTACTCGGAATTTGTTTCTTGTGAAATTAACATCATTTCTTTCGTATTGAAGTTCAACAAGTTTTTTTATTAATTCGTCGCGACTTTTTTCCGTGTCGGGACGAAGTGAAATCACCATAGTTTTGTAATCTATAGGGTTTCCCAAACTGTAAATGCACGATATGCTTGCGACTATAATAACATCTTTTCTTTCGGATAATGCCGAAGTTGCCGAGTGCCTCAGCTTATCTATTTCATCATTAATTGAAGAATCTTTTTCAATATAAGTATCTGTTGCAGCAATATATGACTCTGGCTGATAATAATCGTAGTATGAAACGAAATATTCAACTGCATTATGCGGAAAAAATGTTTTAAATTCCGAACAAAGCTGAGCTGCTAAAGTTTTGTTGTGAGCAAGCACCAAAGTCGGTTTTTGAACTCTTTCGATTATATTGGCCATTGTAAAAGTTTTTCCTGAACCTGTAACGCCGAGTAAAGTTTGTTCTTTGTCTCCTTTTTCTACTCCGAGAGACAAAGATTCAACGGCGTTTTTTTGATCTCCGCACAATTTATAGTCAGATTCTATCTTAAAATTCATTTTATTTACTCCTTGTTTTACAATAACTTTTTTGTTACAAACTTATTTTAACACATTTTGCAACATTGACAAATGTTGATAAATTTGGTACACTAAAATAGTGGTCGATTGTTAAAAACAACGATAAACCGAGGAGGTTAATTGAGTGATAAATATAATTGATATTTCAAAAAAATTCAATACTACAGATGCATTAAGCGGTGTCAGTTTTGATGTTCACGAAGGGGAAATATTAGGACTTTTGGGCGAAAACGGAGCAGGTAAATCAACTCTTTTGAGAATTATAAGCACTATGCTTCATCCTACGAGCGGAACTGCTGTTGTAAATGGGTATGATATAATTAAAAATCCAAAGGAAGTAAGAAAAACAGTGGGAATTCTTTTCGGCAGTGAAGTGGGACTATATGAAAGACTTACTGCACGTGAAAATATAGAATATTTTGCTCAACTTAACGGAATGAACAAAAATGATTCTGATAAAAGAATAAATTATCTTATAGAACGTTTTTCTTTTGCGGATTATGCTGATAAGCAAGTAGGAACTTTTTCTAAAGGCATGAAACAAAAGGTATCTATAGCTCGATCTATAGTTCATGATCCTTCTGTAATGCTTTTTGACGAACCCGAATCAGGTCTTGATTTCAAAGCTGCTAGAATTGTTTTTGACTTTATGGAAACTTGCAAGAGCGAAGGAAAATCTATTATTTTTTCAAGTCATTCGATGGAAAGTATTAAAAATTATTCTGATAATATGGTTGTTCTCCATAAAGGTAAAGTTGTTAAGTCCTTTGATGTACAAGAATACCGTGAAAAGTATACTGATCGCGAAATCAACGATATTCTATTTAATTTGGTTTGTGATGGTGATGAAGATGTTTAGGCAAGCTATGATTGTTTTTTTTAAGGAAATTAAGTGTATTATAAGAGATAAAAAAACTTTTATTTTTGGACTTTTATTACCGCTTATTTTGGTGCCGTCCATGTTGTTTATTATAGATTTTTCCATGAAAAATGTTCAAAATCAGTCTTTGGAAAACGTCAACGTGGGTATGAGCGATTATGAAAATTCTTTCTATAATTTCCTTAAAGCTCAAGATGGGATAACGATAGTAAATGTTGATAATCCACAAAAAGCCTTGGATTCAGGTATGATATGTGCTTACATAAACATAGACAAGGATATGGATAATAAAATCGTAAAAAAAGAAGATGTCAATATTGACATAAAATACGGAGATTCTTCAATTAATTCAATGATGTCCACATCAACTGTAATGCAGTATCAAAATGCTTATAAATATTTGATTTCGAATTATGAATTCAAGACAGTGGAAGAGTTAAGAAATTTTATGAATTTAAAAATCGAACTCAATCAAAATGCCGATGAAGTACCAAGCCTCGATATGAGCTCTCTATACTTTAGTATGCTTGTTCCGACAATGCTTATACTATATTGCTGTATGGGTTCTTCAGGAACGGCTGCGGAGATGAGTGCAGGAGAAAAAGAACGCGGAACTTTGGAACCTCTTTTGTCTACATGTGCCGATAGATCGGGAATAGTTATAGGTAAGCTTCTGGCTACCACTGCAATGGGTGCTACAAGCGGTGTGTTCACAGTTTTGGGGTTATGGGGATATTTGTTGATATCTTCGGGAGCATCTTCTCATAAAATTTCGGCTTTAGGAATGATTTTACTTCTCGTTATTACGCTATTTATATCTATGACTTTTTCAGCAATTAATCTTATGATAGGTGTTTATGCAAAGTCTTATAAAGAAGCTCAAACATATTTAATGCCTGTGTCTTTGCTTTGTTCTATTCCTTCGTTTTTTACTTATGCGTTGGATATCAACACTATCGGAATTCCGGAAATGTGCATACCTGTTTTTAACATGGTGTGTATTATAAAAGAAGTTTTGGCAGGAGTATTTAACGCAGCTCACTTGTTAGTAGTACTTTTCTGGCTTTTAATTTATATATCCGTTTCCGTTTGGCTTACGCTCAGAATGTTTAAAAAAGAAAGCGTAGTATTTAGAGTTTAATTTTATAATTGATATTTATTTTGAAAAATCAGATAATTAATTTATCTGATTTTTTGTTATAAAGATTTTGAATTTTGCCGAAATATAATCTGTTTGAGTAGAATTAATTTTACTTTTTAACACTTAAAAAATTGTTTAAGTATTCGGTTTAGTTAAGAGCTATTGATTTAAGGAGATGGTTTAAATGAATGATTCTTTTTTTCGTACTAAATTATTGATAGGAAATGATTCGTTTCAAAAATTAAAAAATTCTAAAGTAGCGTTGTTCGGAATAGGAGGAGTAGGTTCTTTTGCTGCGGAAGCAATTGCTCGTTGCGGAATAGAAAATATAGAACTTTTTGACGCAGATACAGTCGACATCACAAATATCAATAGGCAGCTTATAGCGGATATTTCAACTGTAGGGCAACCTAAGGTCGAAGTAATGCGGGAAAGAATTAAAAAAATAAATCCAAATGCAAATGTTGTTGTACATAAATGTTTTTTTGATAAAAATAATGAATCTGAGTATGATTTTTCTTCCTATGATTACGTAATTGACGCTATTGATACCATAGCTTCGAAAATTTTGCTGATTGAAAAATCCAAAAAAGAAAGTGTAAATATAATAAGCAGTATGGGTACAGGAAATAAAATGAATCCTGCCGAATTTGAAGTTGCGGATATATATGATACCTCTGTTTGTCCGCTTGCACGGGTAATGCGTAGGGAACTGAAGAAAAGAAACATAAAAAGTTTAAAAGTTGTCTATTCAAAAGAAAAACCTTTATATACACCTCACGAAACGGATAGCAATTCTTGCGAAGATATAACAAACTTAAAAAGAATAAATTCAAGTATTTCTTTTGTGCCTCCGGTCGCAGGAATGATTTTAGCAAGTGAAGTTGTAAAAGATTTGTTAAAAAGCAAAAACAAAGGCGGTGAAAATATATGAGCATTTGTGAATGGAATATCAGCGAAATTGATGAAGAAATAGTTTCAAAATATTCACAAAAATATGGTATTCCGTACGTTTCGGTTGCGATACTTTATTCGAGAGGGTTTCGAGAAGAAAGTGATATTCAAAATTTTTTGCAAGGCACTGTTGAAGATGACGTTTTTGACATTACGGATATGGACAAAGCGGTTCAAAGAATAGAAAAAGCAATTAAAGAAAACGAAAAAATATGTATCTATGGGGATTACGACGCAGATGGAATAACATCAAGTTCACTTATGTGCCGCTATCTTCGCGATAGAGGAGCTGATGTTTTTTGTTACATACCTGAACGAAACAAAGATGGTTATGGGCTTAATAATTCTGCTATAGAATATATAAAAAACGAAGGAACTGATTTAATAATTACCGTCGACAATGGAATTTCGGCATTCGATGAAGTGAAATACGCAAATTTATTAGGAATGGACGTAGTTATAACCGATCACCACAGAGTACGAGAAACTTTACCATGTGCATGTGCGGTGGTAAATCCATACAGAAAAGAATGCAGTGAACTTAAAAATAAAAATTTTGCAGGAGTGGGAGTCGCTTTTAAGTTGATAGAAGCGATGGAAACAGGTAAGTCAAGCAAAAAAGATCTTTTAGATAAATATTCGGACTTGGTAACCGTAGGAACCATAGGGGATTCTATAGAGCTTTTTGGAGAAACAAAAGAAGTAGTAAAATACGGTCTTGAAAATTTATTATCATCGAAAATCCCGGGTATCATATCGCTTCTCAAATGTTCGAATTTATATTTGAAAGAATTAGATTCCATATCGGTGGCTTTTGGAATAGTTCCACGCATTAACGCTTGCGGAAGAATGGACAATGCACGGTTGGCACTTGAACTTTTAATGTGTGATGATGTTTACGAATCGGACAAAATTGCAGTAGAGGTCTGCAAATTGAATGATTTGAGAAAAAATATTGAAAATGAAATTTTAGAAGACGTAGAAAATTTACTTTTAGAAGAGCCTGAAAGAAAGTATGAAAAAATTATAGTTGCCGAAGGTGAAAACTGGAATCACGGCGTTTTGGGAATTGTAGCTTCAAAAATTACTCAAAAATACGGTAAACCTTGCATCCTCATAACAATCGAAGGAGAGACATCACGTGCTTCCTGTCGCAGCATTGAGGGATTTTCCATTTATGACGCTTTAGTTAGAAATTCAAAATGGCTTACAAGGTTTGGCGGTCATCCCATGGCTGCAGGGTTTAGTATTAATACTTCGGACTTAAAGTTTTTTAAGGAGTCGCTGTTTCAAGATTCTGAAGATTATGAAGTTCCCGCTCCGTGCGTATCAATTGATTTTGAGTTAGAACCTTATCAAATTTCATGTGAGATTTTAGAAGATCTTGAAATTTTAAAACCTTACGGAAATGGAAATCCGGAACCTGTATTTGGTATTTTCGGTGCAACTCTTGTAAAAATTATTCCCATAGGTAAAGGGAAGCATTTAAAGCTTATTTTTGAGAAAGACGGATTTGAATTTTCGGTACTTTATTTTAACAAAACTCCGAATGATTTTATATTTTTAGAGCATGAGAAATTAGATATAGCTATTACGCTTCATGAAAACGAGTATATGGGAGTAAAAAGTGTTTCGTGTTATGCAGTGGATTTCAAAATTTGCAATTATGATTTAAAAAAGGCTGTAAAAGAAAAAAATTTATATCAGCATTTTAAAAAGAGTAACACGCTAAACTGTGATTTGACGAATGTCATTCCAAGCCGGGAAGAATTTGTAAAAATATATCAATATGTAAAAAAATTAAAAAATAAGTCAATTAGGGTTGATTTAATAAATAAAAGGTTGTTTAATAACAATAAGAATTTATTTATAATTTATATTGTATTGGATGTGATGGAAGAACTGGGTTTAATCAGAATATTCCGCAGTGCCGATGAGTATAAAATAATTGTAAATGAGGTAAAAGAAAAAGTTAATATAAGCGATTCTCTTATTCTGAAATCAATAAAATGTGAAAAGGAGAATTAAAATGTCTGTAGGGCTTAATTATAATACATATGATGAATTATTGGAGCTTATAAATCAAAGCGGAAAAAATTATGATTTAAAAATAATAAATAAAGCTTATAAAATAGCATATAAAGCACATTACGGTCAGAAAAGAATTTCAGGAGTGGATTACATTCTTCATCCGGTTTCGGTCGCCTATATATTGGTCGAACTCGGAATGGATACTCCTTCTGTTGCAGCTGCACTTCTTCATGATGTTGTAGAAGACACAGAATTTACTCAAAAAGATATAAAGGAAATATTCGGAGAAGAAATAGCAGTTCTTGTTGACGGCGTGACAAAACTAAAAAAAATACCGTCGTCTTCACGCGAAGAACAGCAAGCCGAAAATATACGAAAAATGCTTTTGGCTATGTCGCATGATATAAGGGTAATAATGATTAAACTTGCAGACAGGCTGCAAAATATGCGTACAATAGAGTGCATGGATATACAAAAAAGGCGAGATAAATCTTTGCAAAACATGGAAGTATTTGCTCCTATAGCACACAGACTCGGAATAAGAACCATAAAAGATGAATTGGAAGATATTTCGCTTAAATGTCTAGATCCGATTGCGTACGCCGAAATAGAAAATTCTTTGTCGCTCAAAGAAGAAGACAGAGAAAAATTTATAAACCTCATAAAAAAGAGGTTAATGGACAGACTTCAAAAGTTTATTCCCGATGTGTATATTGAAGGCAGAGTCAAGAGTGCTAACGAAATATATAAAAAAATATTTATAAAAGGCAAATCCATGGACCAAATCTATGACATATACGCAGTGCGAGTCATAGTTAATACGGTAAACGATTGCTATAACGTGTTTGGTATAGTTCATGATATGTTTCAACCAATTCCGAGCCGTTTTAAGGATTACATTTCTATTCCCAAACCCAATATGTATCAATCGCTTCACACTACCGTTTTGAGTAAAGAAGGAATACCTTTCGAAATACAAATACGCACTTGGGAAATGCATCGAACTGCTGAATACGGAATTGCCGCACACTGGAAATATAAACTGGGAATTACCGAAAAAGATGATTCCATGACCGAATCGCTTTCTTGGGTAAGAAAGTTGCTTGCGAATCACCGTGATGTTGAAGATGTCACGGATGTAATAGGAAACATAAAATCCGACCTTGTTCCCAAAGAAATATTTGTTCTTACTCCAAAAGGCGACGTTATAAGTCTTCCGATGGGTTCCACTGCAATAGACTTTGCTTATGCGATTCATACCGAGCTTGGTAATCATATGGTAGGAGCTAAAGTAAACAAAAAAATAGTTCCTATAAACTATGTTTTGAAAACCGGCGAAATAGTAGATATCATCAGTACAAAAGATCCAAAAAAAGGCCCCGGACGAGATTGGCTCGGAATTGTTAAAACCAGTGAAGCAAGAAATAAAATCAAGCAATGGTTCAAAAGAGAACGCAGGGATGAAAATATCGTTGAAGGAAAAGCCGAAACCGAACTTGAGCTTAAAAAGAATAAAATATTTATTCCTGAAGAGGATTTAAAAGAATTTTTGTATCCTGTTATGAAAAAGAATCAATGCTTGACAATAGAGGATTTTTTTGCGGCAGTAGGATACGGCGGAATACAGCTTTGGCGAATTATGCCGAGACTTAAAAATGAATACATAAAGAAAAACAAAGAAAGCCTTGCTCTCGGAAATTTACGGACTTCAACTGCAATTGTTCCGGAACACACTAAAAATTCGAGAGTTAATAAAAAATCAGGCGAAATTATTGTCGAAGATATGAATAATTGTTTTGTTAAGATGGCAAAATGTTGCAATCCGCTTCCGGGAGACAATATAGTAGGTTTTGTAACTAAGGGTTACGGTGTTTCGGTTCATAGGTGTGACTGCAAAAATGTTCCTGAAAATCCGTTTGAAAAAGACGACGAAAAACGTTGGGTTCATGTTTCGTGGGCAGATAGTATACTTTCTACTTTTGATACCACAATTGAAATCAGGGCTTGCGAAAGAGAAGAACTTTTGACGGATATTACACGCAAAATTGCTGCAATGAATCTTCGTGTAAAAGCTTTTAATTCCAAGTTGGTACCTGAAAATAAAATAGAGATATTCATAAACTTGAATATAAAAAATTTGGAACATTTGAGATTTATCACAAACAATCTCGCTCGAATAAGCGGAGTTTCATCGGTTAGAAGGGTATAGGCAGTTAAAAAATCAAATTAAACAATCAATTTTAAAATTAACTATGGCGAAAAATTAAGTTTTGTCATAAAATAATATAATTAAGGCTATAGACAATAAAAAATAAATTTTGATAAATCATTGTAATTTTAGTATTTTTTAGTTATAATAAATGAAAAGTGTAATTTTTTTAAGGAGAGGATAGTAATGGGAGTATTGGAAGACATTTTCGTAAAGGCCAAAGCTGCGGCCGGAGCTTTGGGAGAAAAAGCAGGACAGTATGTTGACGTATCTAAACTAAA
>ERZ773181.2878-NODE-2878-length-10727-cov-2.374719_pt1 | contig 10727 bp, 7 predicted proteins | sample MGYA00581001_ERZ773181 | MGnify/ENA primary metagenome ERZ773181 (study PRJEB29015, sample SAMEA2737780) | human gut metagenome | biome: human gut; feature: human-associated habitat; material: faeces | place: China | collected 2012 ... | reverse complement strand
TCCTTCAGACTCGGGCAGTCTACGAAAGCATAATCACCAATTTTGGTAACAGAGCTTGGAATGGTAACTGTCGCCAGATTGGTGCATCCGCCGATGGCGTAGTTGCCGAGCTGTGTAATGTTGTCTGGAATGTTGAGGTCGGTAACAGATTCACAGCGGAAGAAAGCATAGTTTGGAATGGAGGTTAGTCCCTTTCCGATTGTGATGTCTGTTGCACTGCTGCAATTATAGAATGCCCACTTTCCGATTTTGGTTACATTGTCGCCAATGACAACATGTTGCAGCTTGGTACAGTCTGCGAAAGCACTTTCTCCCAGAGAGGTAACCTGATCCGGAACGGCAACATCGGTCAATTCACTGCATCCAGAGAATGCATAGTCCCCGATTTTGGTGATGCCATCTGGTAAGTTGATGGTTTCCAGGGCGGTACACTTATAGAGTAGATAACCCGGAATTTCCGTTACCGTAGACGGAATGGTCAGTTCTTTCAGTGCGTAGCAGCCAAAGAAAATGTTATCACTCAGTTTGGTGATGCCTTCGTTCAATTCCACAGAAGACAAATTGGTGCATCGTGCAAATGCGCCAGAGTTGATGGATGTAACAGTGCTGGGAAGTGTGATGCTTTCCAGTGCGGAATAAGCAAAGCAGTCTTTCCGGATGGTGGTAAGATTAGACGGAAGCTGAATGGATTTCAGGAAGAGACAGTGGGAAAAAGCACCCGTGTAGATTTCCTGAACGGTATCCGGAATCACCATGGTTTCCAGACCGGAATAGGTAAATGCATTTGCATTAATTTGTGTGATGGTGCTTGCAAAGTTGATGGTTTTCAAAGCGGTGCAGTTGTTGAAGGCGCTTACTCCGATGACTACAACGCCCTCTTCAAAGGTTACTTCTCGTAATCCTGTGCAGTAATTAAAGGTGGAGCCGGACAGTTCCCGTACAGATCCAGGAATGGTAACAGTTTCCAGTGATGGACAGTAGGAGAAAACACCAGTTCCTAAAAATTGTAAGGTGCTTGGCAGCTGAACCTTTTTCAGGCTGGTGCACTGACAGAATGCTTCTGTTGCAATTTTGTTGACACCTTCCGGAATGACGATTTCTTCCAGCTTGGAGCAGCTGGTGAAAGCGTTGGAATTGATGATGGTAACGCTTTCCGGAATGGTAACAGAAGTCAATTCCGAACAGCCCTGGAATGCAGAAGCATCAATGGCAAGAACCGGCTTTTCATTGACTGTAGCAGGAATCTCTACAACGGTTGCGCTGGTGTCGCACTTATTTACATAGGCACCGCTGCCGATGATCTTGAACGTTAAATCTCCTTCTACAACCGTTTTTGCACCAACCAGCAGGTCTTCATCTTCTGCGGCATCCGGCAGGGAATCGGTATCTGCTTGTCCGGCTTCTGCGGCGGCAGCATCTGGCAGATCAGCTTCTTCTGGATACTGTTCCGGAACCGGTGGTGCCTGATCCAAAATAGCGGTTTCAGAAGCATCATTTTGTACGGTTACCACACGGCTTTCAGCTTCTTCAGCGGTTGCGGAATAGGAAGCAGCAGGAACTGCTCCGCACAGCAAAACCAGTGCAGAAAGACCCGCAATGGCTTTTCTCCAATTTCGATTCATAAAAAAATCCTCCTCTTTTATAAAAACAACGAATCAAATATTGAACTTTTTGGAATGCATGTAAAACTATCTACATTATACCTGTTTTTTTATACATTGTCAAGGAATAATTTATGAAGGATGCTAGAACGTCTGTTGCAGATACACAAGATTTGGCTGCTTTTTGTGCAAAAAAACCACCTGCCAGCAAAATGATGCAGCAGGTGGAGAAAAGCATTTGGTTTTTATTTTATGGTGCAGCAGAATCGGTTGCATTCGTTTGTTCAGAGGTTCCTGCCGCGGTTGCGGCAATGGTGACGATAAAGCCATCCATATTATTGCCGGAAATGGTATAATTCGGTGTTTCCTTTGAGATGGAAAGCGTGGTTGTTCCGGATGCATCCATGGGCACATAGTAGATGGAGTAGGTGAACTCCTCGGTGCCGCTGAGTGTATAAGTCAGTGGTGCGCTTTCGGAATAGGATTTTAATGCGGTTAAGTATTCTTCTAAGCAATACTGATTTTCATTCATAATTGCCGCATGGACAGCACCCACATAGCGGAAGTGGTGTGGCATATAGGCGACACCGGTTTGTTCGGTTTTATCATCCGGATAGCGTAGGATAAAGCCATATTGATAGCAATTGCTTACCATCCATTCATTTCGTTTGGTGAGATACTGTACCACTTCGCCTGTGGAAGTAATAAGGCCAATATCAAATCCATACCCGCTGTTTCGATCCGGGAACACGGTAGAATAGAAATTTCCATTGGTGGTTGTGCCGCTGATTTGCAAATTGCAGCTGCCATTGTATGCGGTATAAGCGCTCATCATTTGCTGTAGCGGTGCTTTGGCTTCTTCCTGAATGGAGAGATCGGTTCCGGCCAGCAGCGTTCTTGCCCGGGCGATCCGCTGATTCCGGATATATTCCCCGGGGGTGACGTGCATCGCCTCCACAAAGTGTTTGCGGAACGTGGAGCGGGAAAGGATGCGCATCATTTACCAGGATTAAAGAACCATTTCCCATATCGGAAGTTGTAAGTGTTACAACAATGGAATTTGGATCCGATGTGTCTGTAGCAGGCTGCGTGGTAGTAGGATTTGCCTGGTTTTGTGCAGAATCACCTCCGGCAGCGGTATCAGCTTGGGAGTCGGTTGCAAAGGTTCCATTTACAATGACGTAATTGGTCACCGGTTTGCGCACGAGTTTTACAAGAAAATCGCCGATTAAGACGGCAGCGATAATGATACATAATAGGAAAATCACACCTGGAACGTTCAGGTGTCTGCGGGGTTGCTGTTTCAAGTCCATTCCTCCCCTCATAGGTTTGGGCGGTTATTCGGTGACACTGTCTGTCCACTCAGATAGCTCCGAACCGTTTTCGTCTGTTTCTGTAAATTCTTGAAGATCCAGATCGGTTGGCATTTCATAGCCGTTGGTTACAATCCCATAAATTGCAAAGGAATCGAAGACCGAACGCCATCTGCTAGGTGCATAGGCAGTGACTGCAACGTAGTGTCCGCCATCTTCGGATTCTGCATAGCTGACCAGGCAATGCATCGCCTGATCGGTAAAACCGGTCTTTCCGGCAAGAATGGTCATGCCGGTCACTTCGCTTCCATACATCCGATTGAACATGGTGCTTTCAAGCAGGATGCCTTCCGGATGCTGTTCTGTTTGGGACGTGGTGTATTGATAGGTTCCCATAATTTCACTGCACAATGGATTCTCCATTGCGTACGCCATGAGCATCGCAATGTCTTCCGGTGTGGAATAGTGATCTTCATCATGTAAACCGCTGGCATTGGTAAAATGTGTGTGCTTCAATCCCAATTCGGCCACTTTATCATTCATGAGTTCCACAAATGCGGATTCATCTCCCGCAAGATAAATGGCAAGTGCTTCTGTAGCATCTGCTCCGGACGGAAGTGCCATGCCATACAGCAAATCCTGAACGGTGACCGTTTCTCCTGCTTCAAATCCGGCACGGGAAGCATCTTCCTCCACCAATGGATCGATGATGTCACTGGTTAGTGTAACTGTATCCTCCAGATTGTCCACTTGTTCCGCAGCCACCAAAAGCGCCATTACCTTTGTCATGGAAGCCGGATAAATTTTTTCCTGATAGTCCCGCTGCGCCAGAATGGTATTGTGATCAACATCCAGCAAAACAGCATATTTTGCAGTGATGTTCGATGCAGTTAGTGTCATCATATCGGGAGCAGGTTCTGGGTAAGTCAAAAGCCCTTCCGGCTCCGGTTCCGTTGGCGGTTCAGTCACTGCTTCTGAATCAGCAGCGGAGAATTGCCGGGCTGGAACAGAACCAACTGTTTGATTGGCTGTGTGGACACTTTTTCCGTTGTTCCATGCAAAAACAAGAATAAAGGAAAGAAGAATCACAAGAACGAGTAGTATGATGAGAACTTGAATGAATACGGGTGATAATTTATGCGTTTTTTTTATCTGCATGATAAGCGGCTCCTTTTTCGGGAAAGAATAAAATATCACCTTACATTATAGTACGTTTTCCATGCTTTGTCAATAGGATTTGTTGCATTCTGTTTCGGTCGTTTTTATACGTGTTTTTTCTGATAAAAATAGCAGCGGCTCTTTTGAAGCCGCTGCTGGAGATCAGGAAAATACTGTTAAGCAGCATCTTCTGATAGAATATCTAGGAGACTTTGATAAGCCGGTAAGATTCCATTTCGGTCGCTGATCTGATACCGTCTGGTAATATATCCGGTATATTTTCCATTTACAATTGCCCAATATGTGGTATCATCAATTGGAATCAAATCCACCTGCTGTTTGGTTCCATCCAATAAAGTATACGTGATGGAAACTGTTGGCTTTGCATCGCTTGGAATGGTAGCATTTAAGTCCATGGAGTTGTAACTCAAGCCACGCAGGGCATCGTAGAAGGTCATAAATGCATTGGAAGCAGGAACATTGTTGCTGTCGATGACGGTGTCATTGACGGTATATTGCTGGTTGGCGTAATCAATATCCATATGTGCCGACACATCGTCAATGGTGAAGTCAACGGCTGCCACTTGGTCGATGGTGACATTGCACAGGTTACGTTCCAGCATATCAGCAGTTTCCGATGCCAGGAAAGAAACGTAACTTGGTTCAATATAAAGAATTTGACCATGGTTGACATCCAGGAAGGTGACATAACTGTCTTTCAGGTTGTCATACTTCAGCGCATAATAAGTGGAAGTGTTTCCGTTGAGCTGTGTAAAGGTCAACACGTAGTAGGGCTGATCGAATCCATATTTTGCATATTGATCCGGTGTCACATTTTCATCTCCGAATCCGGTTACAATGGTTTGCTTGATGGAGGTCAGCAAAGAAGACATGGCAGCAGCGTTTACGGTATTGCCCTTTGCCGGTGCATTCATCTGCCAGGACAATCCTTCATCTGAGGAGGAAATGTCAAAGACTACTTCCTGATCTCGTTCCAGACGAACGGCATTGATATCGGAATTCTGATCATAATAAATGTAGATGTATTTCAGGGAATTTTTGTTGATGGTTAAATAGGAGCCATAGGTATCTGCGTCTGCCAGATAAATATCGGATTTGCCGTCTACCATAATATAGTAGGCTTCTCCCGTTGCAGTTTGTTTTCCGGCATAAACCGTATACTCGGAAGTGCCGTCTGAACAGGTGATGATGGTTGGATCATCCAAGCCGTACTTGCTCTTATTTTCTTCGGTGGCTTCTCCCATATCTCGTGTTGCGGTGAGATTTGCAAAGGCATTGGCAACGGAATTGAGATAGTAGGTATTGATGGCAAAATCAGCATCCTGATCGGTCAATTCCCATTCGTTGTCTGCATTGCGAGCTGCATGGAAGGTACCGTCTGGTGTTTCCAGTGTAATGGCATTGATAGAATCCGCATCATACTGGAATAGGCTAAGCGCTTTTGCTTCCTCTGCTGCTTTTTCATTTTTTTGTTTCTGGTAATGATCCACGGCAAAATAGGTGCCGCCTGTAAGGACAATCAGCAAAACCAGTGTGAGAATCAGAATGATTTGTCGTTTCATAGGACTTTTCGTTCACTCCTTAAGCGTTTCTTCTCTTGATCCATACACCAACGCCGACCAGTGCAACTGCAATCGGAATGATGCCGATGATAACCAGCAGGGAATTGGAGAAGTGCTCATTTTGCAGATCGATGTAATCGGTTTCGGGTGCTTTGTCTGTGATGCCCATATCAATATCTGTGCTGTACATCCAGGTGATGGTTGTCAGATAGAGCAACTGGGTGGAAACAAAGTCACTGTTCTCAATGTGATCGTTATCCAGGAAATCTGCGCTTCCGAAGAATACCAGTTTGCTGTCATTTCGGCTGATGTCCTTTGCGTAGCCAGCCAGGTTCAGCTGCTCATTGGTATATTCCAGCGGGTCTTCTGCGGTTCCGCCGTACGGTTCACCGACTGCGGTATTGTTGGAGAGCAGCAGCGCATCGTTGTCAATGTTGCTGGGAACATTTTCAAAGACAAAGCTTCTGGATTCCGGAATCAGTGTATAGGAACCACCGAGTTCGCTCAGGGAATCGGTCAGCATCGAAGTCAGTTCCTTGGATTCGCTGCTGCTGGAAGTGCTGCTTTCGTCACTGCTGTCCACCTTGTTCAGGTTGCAGACGATGGTATACTTGTCATCCGTCTGGCAAGCAGCCGCATTGGTTTCGTAAACATGGTCATAGTCCATATACATTGCATAGGATGCCATAATCTTTTCCAGATTGGTATAGGCAAACTTTTCTCCATTCGGCGACATCAGCAAAGACAAATTACCGCCGTCGTCCAGATAGCTGTTCAGAATGTCTGTTTCTGCATCGGTTAAGTCCGAAGTAGGTGCTGCAATCAATACCAGAGCAGCGTCATCCGGCACTTCCTTTGTCTGTGTCAAATCCAGTTCCTTTGCCTGATACTCATAGTTAGGAAGAATTTCTGCAAAGGATGAATAGGAGTCGTTGATGCTCTTTTCCCCATGTCCGGTTAAGAAATAGATAACAGGGTTGAACTTGTCTACCACTGCTTTGATGGTGCCGGTGATGAGGTTTTCACCAACAAAAGTTTCTCCGCTGGCGGTTGTGCCGTCGGATGCATATTCCGTGTTATACATAGAAGTACCGGAAATCCAACGGGAGTATCCGTCACACTGGATGACAATGTCACCTGTGCTCAGGTTGTAATTGTTATCGCCTTTGATGGTTTCCACTTGATCCAGATCTTTATCCGGGTCCACATCGACAAAGTTGATGCAGCTGTGGGAAGCATATTCCTTCAATACCTGATACAGTTCTACGGTTTCTGCATCGGCTTCCAGCTGATCCATTTTCAGCAGGAAATAAAAGTCTACGGTTACATTTTCAGCATCCAATTCATCCAGATAGCGGGATGATGTATTGCTCAGACTAAACTGCTTGTTTGGGGAAAGGTCCCAGCTGCGATTCAACCGAGCTACAATCATATTGATTACAATTGCAACCACCAAAACAAGTGCTGCCAAGATCCAAGCAAGACTGGTAAATTTTTTATTTTTTGTGTTTTTCAGTTTTCCCATGATTGTTACCTCCGGCTCCAGCGTCTTTTTTCAACGGAAATCACAGTCCAAATTAGGAACAGAAGAATTTCCGTCAGGTATCCGACCAGATCAGAAAGTCGGATCAGACCCTGTGAAAATGCATTGAATTTTCCAAGATTGGAGAACCAGCTCAGGATATCTGAAACCACCGGGATGCTGGAGAACAGGGCAGTTTGTGAAACAGAGTCCATCAGAATCAGCAAGAGCATAGCAGCCTCACTGATGATAATTGCCAGCAGCGGGGATTCCGTAAAAGAGGAAATCAAAATGCCAAGTGATGCACAAACCATGCCGAACAGGAAAAATCCAATGTAGGTACAAAGCAGATGAGAGAGTACAACTTTTCCCATCATAGCAGTTAAAAGTGGGTACATCAGAGAGCAGCCGATCATAATCAGCAGAACGGTTGCAGTGGCAAAGAATTTTGCCAGAACAATCTTGGTGACACTGACCGGACTGGACAGCAGTAGGATTTCTGTTCCGTTTTTCCGTTCTTCTGCAAAACTGCGCATGGTCAGAAGCGGAATGGTGAAAACAAAATACATCAGGTTGACATAAAAGATGGTCGGGAATGAAAATTCATACAAGCTGCTGCTTGCATTGGCGATATCCATGATAAATGTCAAAGAAAAGGTCATCATAAAAAAGGCGATGACGATGTAGGCTACCGGAGAAAGAAAGAATCCGTGCAGCTCCTTTTTATATAGTGCAAACATGTCGATTACTCCTCCTCATTTTCGGCATCATCCGAGTCGGTATCGGGTGTTTCGTCTTCTGCTACGATTTTGCCGTCATCCTCTTCCAGTTCTGCCAGCAAATCCTGGATGGATTTCTTTTTGCGGTTTGGCTGGTTGACCAAGTTGACGAATACCTGTTCCAGGCTCTTCTTTTCTTCGCCGATCTCTACAACATCTAAGCCGTTTTGCAGCAAAGCAGACAGCAGGCTGTTGCGGATGCTGTTGTCCCGAATGGTAATGTCATAGGAATAAACACCGGTTTGTACAAATTTGATGTTGGATACAGAAAGTACGCCGTCCACCTGACCGGCAATACGGCTGACCGTACGGGAGCTTCCCTTTACCTTTAATTGGAGGATGGTGCTGGTTGTTGCATTTTTCTCCAAATTTTCGATGGTGTCAATTGCCTGAATTTCTCCACGGCTGATGATGACAACACGATCACAGATGGCACTGATTTCGGATAAGATATGAGAGCTTAATATAATAGTATGGTCATGCTTCAAATCCAAGATCAAATTACGAACTTCGATTAATTGTGTAGGATCCAAACCAACGGTTGGTTCATCCAGGATCAGAACTGGAGGATTTCCCAGAAGTGCCTGTGCAAATCCAACACGCTGTTTGTATCCTTTGGAAAGGTTTCGGATCAGTCGCTTTTGCACATCCGTGATCTTCAAGCGATTCATGGCATTTTCTACCTGCACCTTTCGCTCTGCGGCAGGCACACCTTTCAATCCGGCTGCGAAGTTTAAGTACTCCTTCACCTTCATATCCGGATAAACCGGTGGAATTTCCGGTAAGAAACCGATGCATTTTTTTGCCTTTACCGGCTGTTCGGCGATGTCAAAGCCGTTGATGGTAACCGTTCCAGCAGAGGACGGAATGACACCGGAAATAATATTGAGCGTGGTAGACTTTCCGGCACCGTTAGGACCCAAAAATCCGAGGATTTCGTGATCCTCTATGGTGAAGCTAATGTTATTGACGGCAATTTTATGTCCATAATACTTGGTTAAGTTTTTGATTTCAACCATAAAAATCTCCTTTCCGTTTCTTTGTTCATCCTGCATAAAGAAACAGCTAATAGTTATTATCGCAAAATATTATGTATACGAGATGAATTCTGTGTAATCGTTCCATTAATATATGGGAAGTTTCATAATTCCGCCTGGAAAGCGGTTAGAAAAGCTGGATGATTTTGTAAAGAACCGGCATTTAGTATCCCAAAGGAATGTGTATACCACGTGAATATTAGATGGAAAAGGGAAGAAACTATAGGTTGTGGGGGAAGCTTTTTGAAAATAGTGCAATAAATTTGTCATAGTGCACAAAATAAGTGTTTCATTTATAGAAGAAGTTACAAAAAAATGAAAACAAAGGCAGGATTTCCCGGAAAGGGTTGACAAAAAGAGGGAACTGGTATATAATTTTTGATATAAATGTAGGGGTATTGTGTGTTGGATTTGTGAAAAACACACGGTAACCGATCTACTTTTTGACTTTATTGGATCAATAAAGTCAACCATTTATTCATTTTAAATCATTCTTATTTTTAATGAGAGGGGAAATTCAAAAAATGCAATTTAAGAAAAGTAAAACTTTCCTTGCTGCAATTCTAGCTGCTGCCATGACATGCAGTGCATTGCTGCCGACTGCTGCTTCTGCTGCTGGCACCAGAACAAAGGCAGAAAAGTATGGTGACTCCACTTATGCAGAACGTTTCATGTCTCTGTATGATGACGTTATCACAAATGGTGTTTCCAATGGCTACATGAGCCAGAGCGCAACCGTTGACGGTGGCTTCAACGTTCCTTACCACTCTGTAGAAGAGCTGTGTATCGAAGCTCCGGACTTTGGTCACGAAACAACATCTGAAGCCCTGTCTTACTTGGTATGGGTTGCTGCAATGCGTGATAACATTGTAAACAAGGGCACTGTATCTGCTGCTGCTGGTGAAACCGTTGGTGACACTGCAAAGGCTTGGAAAACTTTGGAATCTGCATTGATTCCTGACGTACAAGGCAGCGATTACAAGAACTACATGCAGTATGGTGATACGCCGAAGGCTACCTATTCTGCTGAATGGGACAACATCGAAGACTATCCGACTGGCATGCATGATGGCAAAAATGGTATGAACCCGATTCATAAGTACTTCACAAGTGCTTATGGTAGCACCGATAAGGGTCTGTATTTGCTGCACTGGCTGGCTGACGTAGACAACTGGTATGGTTACTACGATTCTTCTTATAAGCAGCAAAATGTTGGCGGTTCCTTCACCATGATCAATACGTTCCAGCGTGGTGCTTCCGAATCTTGTTGGGAAACTTTGCCGCACGCAAGTGTTGAAACACTGAAGTATGGTATCAGCGGAAGAGGTATGAAGGGCTTCTTCAATACGGAAGAACGTCCGGCTCAGCAGTGGTGCTACACCAATGCGCCTGACGCAGAAGACCGTGCAATTCAGGCAGTATATGCTGCAAACAGATGGGGCGTTGGCGATCAGACTGTTAACAGTAAGTGGGGCGGCAATACAAGCCTCTCTGCTCTGGCTGGTAAGATGGGTGACGAACTGAGAAATGATATGTATGATAAGTACTATCAGAAGATCGGCGGTTCCAATATTTTGAACAATTGGTCCAACAACGCAGATGAAACCGCTGGTAAGCATTACCTGATGGCTTGGTATACTTCTTGGGGCGGCGCTATGGATTGTAGCTGGGCATGGCAGATCGGATGCAGCCACTCTCACGAATTCTATCAGAACCCGTTGGCAGCATTTGCAC
>ERZ773181.2877-NODE-2877-length-10727-cov-2.993909_pt1 | contig 10727 bp, 7 predicted proteins | sample MGYA00581001_ERZ773181 | MGnify/ENA primary metagenome ERZ773181 (study PRJEB29015, sample SAMEA2737780) | human gut metagenome | biome: human gut; feature: human-associated habitat; material: faeces | place: China | collected 2012 ... | reverse complement strand
ATTTGAAACAAAATAAGTTTTTGAAAAAATCACCTATATTTTGAAAAAAATTTTTTTTGCATTTTACAGGAGTTTTTATTTCCGTATTTGATATTATTTGATTTTCTCCTATTATTCTGTCATCTAAAGAGTATACCACTTTTCCTACTATTTGTCCTTTCTCTACGGGAGATTTCACCGAATTTGCTAACTCTACTCTGCGTTTAACTTTATTTTCGTCACCTTTTTTAAAACTTTTGGAAAATTCTGACACTCCTACTGCTTCGATATTTCCTGAATTTTTGTTTTCGACGGGAATAGATGCTCTAAAACTTCTGTCGTCAAATGATTTAGAAACAGTATTTTCAAACCCAAAATTGTAAAGATTTGTGTGGTCATCCCAATCGCTAGGAGCGTTAAGCGTAACGCAAACAAGTCTTACTCCGTTTCTCTCGGCACAAGAAACCAAGCATCTTCCTGCAGCTTTTGTAAAACCTGTTTTAACTCCTATACATCCTTCATAAAGCCTGAGAAGCTTATTGTGATTTCTTATATTCACAACTTTTGCAGGATTTACAAATTTAACTTTCATGCTTTTTTGAGAAGCAATTTTAGCAAAATCTTCGTTTTCCATAGCATAAGCTCCAAGCAGAGCCATGTCTTTTGCGGTTGAATGATGATTGTCTTTATCCAGCCCCGAAGGGGTACAAAATTTTGTATCTTGCATGCCTATCAGTTTTGCTTTTTCAGACATTAAATTTATAAATTTTCCTGTATCTCCGCCTACAGCTATAGCCGCTGCGTTTGCGGAATCGTTTCCTGAGCATAGGAGCATTCCCTTTGCAAGTGCGTCGAGATTGACAATGTCTCCGGGCATAAGTCCCATAGAAGTGCCTTCTACTCTAACCATTTCTTCCGTGATTTCTACTTCTTTATTTCCACAAGCTTGCATGCGTTCTAAAGTCAGTAAAGCGGTCATTATTTTTGTCGTGCTGGCCATAGGCAGAGGCTGAGTTTCATTTTTTGACCATAAAACACTTCCCGAATCCGCACAAATCAAGATTGCGGATTTAGCCGAAACATTCAAATTGTTTTCGGCGGCAGTGCAATTATATTCAGAAACGAAAAAAGTAAGTGTGCATATGAAGAAACATATTAATTTTTTTAATTTTAACATTAACAGAGCAAAAAAATTGCTCATTTCACCTCTCATATAAAATCTATATAAAATCATATGCACTGATTTTAAAAAAAAGGAGAGATATTTTACCAAATATAATTTTTTTGAATTAATTATCCATAACCTGCCAATAATAAAAATATCTGGAAATTATTGGTCGGAGGGTAGAGTTATGTCTTACGGAAAAGTTAAAATTTGCGGAATAAACACATCAGGTTTAAAAACATTGCCGGAAAAAGAAAAAATTCGACTGTTAAAATTGACTCGAAACGGAGATAAAAAAGCTAGAGAAGAACTTATAAACGGAAATTTAAGATTAATATTAAGTGTAATACAACGCTTTTCGGGAAGAGGAGAAGCGTTTGATGATTTATTTCAAGTTGGCTGTATAGGACTTATTAAATCAATAGATAATTTCGATATATCTCAAAATGTGAGATTTTCTACTTATGCCGTACCTATGATAATAGGAGAAATTCGCCGACATCTCCGTGATAACAATTCAATACGTGTAAGCCGTTCAATGCGTGATACAGCGTACCGTGCAATGCAAGTAAAGGAACAAATTCTTGCTTCAAAAAATAAAGAACCCACCATAGAAGAAATCGCTCAAGAAATGGGTGTTTCGAAAGAAACCGTAGTGCTGTCTTTGGAGTCTGTTGTCGAGCCTATTTCGCTTAATGAACCTGTTTTTTCGGACGGAGAAGGAGACACCGTTTATATAATGGATCAAATAGGGGACAACGACGGAGACGCGAACTGGTTAGGTGAAATATTTTTGAAACAAGCAGTAAAAAAACTTAGCACAAGAGAAAAAAATATACTATCTCTTAGATTTTTAAAAGGCAACACTCAAACGGAAGTTGCCAAAAAAATAGGAATAAGCCAAGCACAGGTATCTCGCTTGGAAAAAAATGCAATGAAAAAAATAAAAGATAATTATTAAAACGTATAAAAAAACCACCGGTTTAGCCGGTGGGAATTTATTGTGCAGAAAACTATGCAATAGTCGTGTGATTCGGCAAAGCTTAAAAAATGTAATAGAAATAAAAAACTTTTTTGATGTAAAATAGATTATCAGTTTTTAAATTGCTAAAGATGCATCAAAAGGAGGGCATTAAAAGTGAATGACACATAAGTTCATTACATACAATTGGAATCTAAAATATTATAAAGATTAGAAATAGGAGCTGTATTTAGAAAATAAAGAAGATGAAATTGGAGAACAGTTGACATTTAATAATATGTGCCTATTTATGGGTATCAAGTAACAGTTTTTTATAAGTAACAAACTTTAAACAGCATCATTTAGAATTAGATAGTAGTACAGAGTTTTAAGCTTTAAAAAATAATCATCCATCCTAGCTGGTAGATAATTATTTTAATGTTTTTTTATGTGTAAGTATTTAAATTACGTATTTTTAAAGTATTCAATAAAACTAATAAGTATTTTTTTATCGCAATCGTATGTCAGGTGTTCATAAGCTTCTTTGAAGTTAAACCACTTTATTTTTTCCACTTCTCCTTCTTGAGGAATTATTTCATCGTTACTTGCTTTGGCACAGTAGTACACCGCTTCGTTTATTGTTCCGGGTTTCATAGAAAAATGTGTAGAACTTCTAAATTCCGGAATTATTTTAACATCAAGACCTGTTTCTTCTTTTATTTCTCGAATTGCGGTTTCTATTTCTGTTTCACTGTTTTCAACGTGTCCTTTCGGAAATCCCCATCTAAGTTCATCTTTGTGAATAAAACCAATCAACAAAATTTTGCATTCTTCATCAATTTTTTGAAATACAATTGCTCCGCAAGATTTTTCATAATGTGAAAAATTCAATAATTCATCTGACATTAAAAAATTTCCAAATTTATCTTTTTTGAAGTCTATTGAGTCGATGACGCTTTCTGTGTTGATTGGTCCGTAAACATGGTAAGAATAAGTATTGTCATTATTTTTTTCATATTTTGCTTCAGATGTTAATATATCGCTGTCTATGCATAATACAACAAAATCATTTTTGATGTTTTTCAAATTTTTATTTGCTACATTTAAAATTTGACTAAATTCACAGCAGTGTATAAAACCATCTTTATTTACCAAAGATTTTCCATATGATTTTAAATCAAAACTTTTAAGCCACTCTTGCTTTTGTGCAATATGAAAGAATAACATATATTTATCACTCCTTTTGTTTTTATATAATTTAGGTGTTTATTGTATCATAATTAAGGTTAAAAAAACAGCGTTTATTCAGTACTGAATTGATAGATTTAAGGTACTGAATTAAATCGCTGTAAATTTATTTATTATTTATATCCCAGGACCCTGGATATTCCGATACTGTCCGCTTCTGAAAATGATAACTGAGGTGAGGTGTTTGAAGCACTGACAGATCCACCATAATCCATAGTGATTGTTATGTAATTGATTACTATACGATGAGCACTTTCTTTAAATGTATTATTGCTTATTTCTCCCATGCTCAAAGACGCTGACCTAGATGACGGACGAAGAATTCGGCATGATGAAAAATTTCCACTATTAGAGCTGTAAAATATTTCTACATACTGGTAGTTTGTTACTACTTCACTCAAGGTTATTGTTCCTGAAATTCCTGGTAAATTGTCAAAGAGTACCACAGGTTCGCTTATTCCTAAAGCGGTTTTTGCTTCTTGAAGTGTTGAAGAACCCGTACCGCCTTGAGAAATAGGGATTACTTTTGAATTTAATTCATTTACAGCATCCACCAAAGATGTTTTTTGAGTAGTAGTTAAGTTGTCGAGCGAACCGATTTTTGATGATAATACTCCTGTTTCATTTGTGAAATTTTCTAATTGATCTTCAGTTTTTTTGACTTGATTTAGAGCTTGAGTTAAGGCATTGAATTCAGATGTACTTTCAACAGCCTCGGAGAAATCTTTTTCTGAAGCAACTACCAATTGCAAACCGTTTACTTTCAATAACGAATTGTTAGCATCGATTATTTGAAATTCACAGTCAAGAGATCCTGCAACGCTTGACATTTGAGAGGTTAAAGAAACAGTTGCGGTATTATTTTCCGTGTCTACCGTACAATTGTTAAAAATTTTGGTTCCGTCGGGTTTTTCTGTGTACAGAGTAACTTGCTTTCCTTCTAAGCTTAAAGTTCCGTCTGTGTTTTCAAAAGTGACTTCGATGTACCGTGAGTTTACTTCGCCTCGATTTACAACCACACTAACAATGTTTTCTTTCCAGGTGTAAAGCTTTAATTTTTTTGTTGTCATTAAGTTGTCCTCCTTGAAAAATTTATACCTTCATTAAATAGCAACAAAAAATAATAATTTGCATTCAATGAAGCAAGTTATTTGAAATTTAATATGTTCTAACTGATATCCTAAACATTGTTCATTCTTAATTTGTGATGGTATATTTTTTATATTGAATTACTCCTCAGAGAATAATTTGTTGTATACTGAATTTTTTATAATTTTAATTTGTTTTTTATATAGAAAAACCTGCGTTTTAAACCGCAGGTTTAGTACAAAATTATGATTTTTTCACAAATTAAATTATTTAAAATTTATATAACAACTATATTAATCCAATTCATTAAAATATATATCATACCAAACAATAAAGATATATATAGTCCAAATTTTACGGCTGTTATCCCATTTTCCACTGTAGTGATCATCTAAAAATTTAATGAGTTCTTCGCAGTTGAAAAATTTCTCTGCAGTTTCAGACAAAAATGCATTTTTTACAATTCCGTAATATTTTTTGTCTCTCAGCCATACTCTGGTCGGAACAGGGAATCCCAATTTTTCTTTTTGAGCGGTATCTATGGGAAGGCGTTTCATTGCGGCATGACGCAATGCATATTTTGTGTTTTCTCTGGGTGCTTTTAAGTTTGTTGGGAGTGTGGAAGCAACTTTGAAAACTTCTTTATCCAAAAACGGAACTCTAAGCTCCAAAGAATTTGCCATACTCATTCTGTCAGCTTTAAGAAGTATATCTCCAACCATCCACATGTTTATGTCAAGATATTGCATTTTGGTAACATCATCGTAGTTTTGAATTTTTTTGTAAAGATTTTTGCACAAATCCTGTGGCCGAGTTGCCAAAGCGGAATTTTTAAGAATTTTTTTCTTATCTTCTTGAGAAAACATAAATGCGTTTCCGATGTATTTATTTTCTGTAGTATTTTCTCCGCGTATTATAAAGCTGCGTCCTTTAAATCTAAACGGTATTTTCTTAACAACATTCGCAAGAAATGTTCTTGCTTTTTGATTGAATATTTTTTGATATAACTTAAACACTCGAGGTTCGTTATATATTGTATAACCTCCGAATAATTCATCGGCACCTTCTCCAGAAAGCACAACTTTAACATGTTCGCTTGCCAATTTTGATACAAAGTAAAGAGCAATGCAAGAAGGATCCGCCAAAGGTTGATCCATGTGATATTGAACTTTTTTTATTGAAGACCAAAATTCATCGGAAGTAATTACTTTAAAGTAATGCTTTAAACCTACTTTTTTTGCTAAATTTTGAGCCCAAGTAATTTCGTTGTATTTTTCACCGAAGTCAAATCCTACGGTAAACGCTTTTTGTCCTGCAAAATATGAAGAAACATAACTTGAGTCTACTCCGCTTGATAAAAAGCAACCTACTTCAACGTCGCTTATCCTGTGAACGTCCACTGAATTTTTAAACACGTTTTCAATTTCTTTAGACGCTGTTTCCAAATCTAAATTTGGATTGATGTTGAATTTAGGTTCGAAATATCTTTCTATAGAAAGTTCGTTGTTTTTGTATTGTAGGAAATGTCCGGGCATGAGGCAGTACACACCTTCAAAAAATGTTTCCGGCGGAACTGCATATTGGAAAGAAAGATAATTATCTAAAGTTTTGTAGTTGAATTTCTTTTCAAATGTCGGGAATGCAAGAATGCTTTTTATCTCCGAAGCGTATACAAAATTATCGCCTATTTGAGCCCAATGCAAAGGTTTGATGCCAAACGGATCGCGAGCCATAAAAAGAGATTGATTTTCTCTGTCCCAAATAGCGAACGCAAACATACCTCTTAATTTGGGCAAAAGTTCGGTTCCCCATTCTTCAAATCCGTGTATTAAAACTTCTGAATCTGCTTGAGTGTAAAATTTATGATTTTTTTCAATTAACTCTTCTTTTAATTCTTTGTAATTGTATATTTCTCCGTTGAACGTAAGAACCAGTGTATTGTTTTCGTTGTATATAGGCTGAGTTCCGCCGTCCACGTCTATTATGCTAAGACGCCTAAAGCCCATTGCTATGTCTTTGTCGATAAAAAATCCTGAACTGTCGGGGCCACGGTGAATTATAAGGTCAGTCATATTTTCTATTACTTTTGTTTTATTGGAAAGGTCTCCGGTGAATCCGCAAATTCCACACATATTTTTTCCTCCTGTGTTTTTGTGGGTAATATTTTTATAAAAATTACAATCAAAATGAATTATACCACGCATACAAACAACTTACAATTTGATTTAGGATAGATATATGTAGTGAATAAAAATAGTAATATTATGGAATTAAAATGTTAATTTAGATGAATTTATTTCATGCGATAATTTTGATTTTTTGAATTTTTAAACTTTGAGATTACTTTATTTTTAGCAATAGGGGAAAAATTATACTTTACTGATTTTATATCCTAATAACAGAAAAAACTCCCACTCGAAAAACGAATGAGAGCTAAACTTTGGTGGGCCATCTAGGACTCGAACCTAGGACCGACCGGTTATGAGCCGGTTGCTCTAACCAACTGAGCTAATGGCCCTTCCACATTAGTCATTATACTTTGAATTTTAATTTATGTCAACAGATTTATTTTAAATTTATTTTTTGATGAATATTTTTTTGAAAACAAGATTATTTGTGTTTGTTTGTAACAAAATAAATATCTAAAAAACACTCTAAATTATTTGCTCTATGTTTAAATACATATAATTATAAATTTTGCAATATAATGTGATATAATTTTATTTGGACTTAAAATTTATTAGGTAAAGGAAAAAGCAATGACGAATATTAATCAAAAAAATCAAAAATCAAAAAAAGTAAGCCAATCATTTGCCGCAGGAGCTATGATAATGGCTGTGGGAATGCTACTCGTTAAAGTCGCGGGAGCGGCATTCAAGATTCCTCTTGCTTATATTCTTGAAGGTATAGGTTCGGGGTATTTCAGTTCTGCTTACAGTATTTATAACCCCATATATGCTTTGGCAACAGCAGGACTTCCTATTGCAATTTCGCGAATGGTTTCGGGAGACATGGCACTCGGAAGATATAAAGACGTAAAAATGATTCATAAAATATCAGTACCGATGTTTGTTTTTACAGGTTTCACCGGATGCATATTAATGATTTTGGGGTCTTTTGCTTATGTTAAATTTACAAATGCTCCAGATTCTTTATATTCCATGTTTATGCTTGCTCCGACAGTGTTTTTCGCGTGTCTTATTTCAATTTATAAGGGATATTACGAAGGACTAAGGAATATGATACCAACCGCGGTTTCAGAAATAGTTGAAGCTGTGGGCAAGGTTGTCTTCGGACCAACATTGGCTTATGCTGCGGTCAAATACGGAATGGATGAGTACAGAAAACACGGAACGGTTTTCGGAAGAATTTGCGAAGATGAAGTTGCAGCACATAATGCAACTTTGCCGTGGGCTTCGGCAGGAGCCGTTTTGGGAATTACTCTCGGAGCGGTATGCGGATTTCTCTATATATTCGTAAAATATAAGATTTCGGGTGACGGAATAACTGAATCCGAACTTAAAAATTCAGAAGAAGCACGTCCCAAAAAAACTCTTATAAAAATGCTTTTGAATATTTCGATTCCGATAGCTTTGGGTGCTATAGTTATGAATCTTGCGGGAGCAATAGATACAATGCTTGTTCAGAGAAGGCTTTATGACCTTATGACTGAAGTGCCGCATATTATACTTAGCATGTACGATGGATTTATACCTCATGAAACTGTGGAAAACGGAACTACTCACGTTTTTTTAAACGGCTGTTTCGTTTATATGAACAATATAATAATGCTTTTGCCGACTATAACTCAAGGCTTGGCAATAAGTGCTTTACCAAATGTTACGGCTGCATGGGTTAGCGGTACCAAAGAAAAAATAAGAAAAAATATTGAAACCATTTTAAAGATGACTACCGTTGTTTCGTTCCCGGCAGGACTGGGAATGTCAGTCATGTCGTACCCTATAATGGATTTAATATACAATACTTTCGGTAAAAGTAGTCAAATTGGAGAAATATGCATTGCTTCTCAAATAATGAGCGTATATGCAATTGCAGTAATATTTGTTTCAATCAGTACACCTCTTTGCAGTATGCTTCAAGCTATCGGTCGAGCTGATTTGCCGCTAAAAATTCTTACTGTTGGAATGATTATAAAGATAGGACTAAATTATGTTTTGGTAGGTATACCCGAAATAAATGTTCAGGGAGCAGGAATCGGAACACTGGTGTGTTATATTTTTGTATGCGTTACAAGTATTATTTTACTTTGTAAAAAAACTGGCATAACAATTAACTGGATGTCTGTGGTTTTAAAACCTTTGATGTGTGGTTTAATGTGTGCGGCAGCTGCGTATTCATCGCATGGTTTTCTTAAAAATGTTATTAATTACAAAGTCGCCACGATTTTATCCATAGGAATAGCAGGAATTATATATGTTTTGGGATTGTTGCTTTCACGTTGTTTGAGTTCATCAGATTTGGCCACAGTTCCGGGATGTAAAAAAATTGTGAAAACACTTGAAAAATATCGTTTATTGAACTAAAATGGTAATATATGGCAAAATTTAAATTATTTTCCATATATTATTTCAATCTGGAAAGCAGGGTTAAATGTGGAATTAGTTCATAAACGTAAGTATTCACTAAGAGATTTTTTAGATATTGTAAATGTTTTACGCTCGCCCAAAGGATGTCCTTGGGACAGAGTTCAAACTCATTCGAGTATAAGGTCAAATTTGATTGAAGAAGCTTATGAAGCTATTGAGGCAATTGATTTAAGCGACAGCGATATGCTTAAAGAAGAATTGGGAGATTTACTTCTTCAGATAGCTTTTCATTGCAGTATAGAAGAAGATGAAGATAATTTTTCATTTGAAGATGTGGTTGACCAAATATGCAGAAAAACGATGCTTAGGCATCCTCATATTTTTTCGGAATTTTTATCTCAAAGAGATTCTACGAAAAAAATTTACGAGATGAAACCACGTGAACGAACTTATTTAAACACAAAAGTTCGCTCCCGACCTGAAACACCTGCGGAAAGCATTAAAAATGTTTCTAAAATACTTCCCGCTTTAATGCGTACCGAGAAAGTTCAAGGACGTGCCGCCAGAGCAGGATATGGACTTTTTTCGGTTGAAGAAGCACTAAACGAAGCTTTTGAAAGACTTCATTATTTAGAAACTTTAATTCTTAACGGACGACGGGATGACTATGAAAAAGAGCTTGGAGATCTACTGTTTTCGGTAACTGAGATATCTCGTCTTATTAATGTTGATGCGGAAAGTGCACTGTATGATTCATGCGAAAGATTTAAAGATGAGTTTTTGTATAAAATATCGCTTGAAAATAAAAATAAAGTATAGTAATATTTACATGCCGGTTAAAACTGTCAAGATACAAAACCGGTTATGCAGTAACAGCGTTGGTTAGACGCTGAAAAAACACGGAGGTTATACATATATGAACAGAGCCGAACTCGTAGCAAAGATTTCAGAGAAAGGTGAGCTTACAAAAAAAGATGCCGAAAAAGCATTAAATGCTTTTATCGACACAGTAACAGAAGCTCTTTCTGAAAAAGAAAAAGTTCAATTGGTTGGATTTGGAACTTTTGAAACTCGTGAACGTGCAGAACGCACAGGTCGCGATCCACGTACAGGAAACCCTATTAAAATTCCGGCATCCAACACACCGGCTTTTAAAGCAGGAAAAGCACTTAAAGACGCTGTAAATTAATATGTAAACGAAAAAAGAGTTTTCGGTAAGTTTTTTGGCTTACCGAAGATTTTTGTTTTTGCGGAAAATTTGAATTTTACATTTAAATGTGTTTCAAAAGTTTTAATTTCACGTGCTGAACAAATAAATTAAAAAATACGTATATAAAGATCGAATTTTTTAAGTTTCAGTAGGGAAGAGTTGATTTGAGAGACTTTTGGTACGTTTTTAAATAACTATGTGGCGTTATTATGTTTTGGTTTATAAAAATCACTCTTAAAGTCTAAAATGACAATATTTTTATTGATTTATGTTGAAATTTATGAAATATAGTGATATTATTTTTCTTGTGTGGATTTGCCATAATATAACAAAGTGGAGGTAAAGCAAAACATGAATAATATTAATAAAATTTTTAATGTGATAAGAGACATTTTTGGGGCGATTTTTATAATTATAGGTCTTGGGGGGTTAATTTCTGGAGATATTGTAGCCGGAATTTTTGTGACGTTATTCGGAATAACGTTATTGCCGATATTATATAGAAAAATAAATTTTAACAAGTTTAAA
>ERZ773181.2876-NODE-2876-length-10731-cov-2.703166_pt1 | contig 10731 bp, 8 predicted proteins | sample MGYA00581001_ERZ773181 | MGnify/ENA primary metagenome ERZ773181 (study PRJEB29015, sample SAMEA2737780) | human gut metagenome | biome: human gut; feature: human-associated habitat; material: faeces | place: China | collected 2012 ... | reverse complement strand
CATAGAGCCGTTTGGAACGGCGCTTTTATTTTCCTACTAAATTAGACACATCTAACTAAAAACAGGAGGTGCGGCGCAATGGCCACAGCAAAGCAAAACGAAACTTTCGCGGACACACTGGCGACGGTGCTGCATCAGGATGCCGAGCACACGGTCTATCGTCTCGGCGGCGCCGATGGGGAAGTGGTGCAGACGGTCTTCCCGGTTTTCCCGGGCATTGAGATCGTGTATCACGACGTGCACGCCACGGCCTGCGCCATGCAGCGCACACGCGCGCCCGGCTGTCTGGAGATCCACCACTGCCGCGAGGGGCGCATCGCCTACCCGTATGGCGACGCATGCTTTTTCCTTTCGCCGGGCGATCTGGCGATCGTGCGGCGCTCGGCGGCAGCGGCTCCGGCGCGCTTCCCGACCGGGCACTACCACGGCATCACGGTGTCGATCGACCCGGCACGCGCACCGGACTGCCTGTCGTGCTTTCTCGAGGACGTTGAGGTGCGGCCGAGCGCACTCATCGAAAAATTCTGCGCGGACTCAGCCTGCTTTGTCACGCGCTCGTCACAGGGCGTGGCGCACATTTTTGCCGAGCTCTACTCCGTGCCGGAGGCCATCCGCAAGGGCTATTTCAAGGTGAAGATTCTGGAGCTGCTGCTGTTTTTGAGTGCGTTTCCCATTCAGGCGGCGCAGCCGCAGCACGGTTATTCTCTGTCGCAGGTGCAGCTCGCCGAGCAGATCGGCGCATATCTGCTCGAGAACACGGAGCGGCGGCTGACGGTCGCGGAGCTCTCGCAGCGCTTCGGCGCCTCGGCCACGCTCATCAACAGCAGCTTTCGCGGCGTGTACGGCATGTCGCCGGCGGCGTTTTTGCGTGCGCAGAAAATGCATGGCGCTGCCAGACTTTTGCGCCGGACTGACCGCACGGTGCTGGATATTGCCGGGCAATTCGGGTATGATAACGGCAGCAAGTTCGCCAAAGCGTTCCGGGACGTCATCGGCGTCTCGCCCAACGCCTACCGCAGCGGCATCGACTGCGACAGCTGCGCGCCGGAGGCGCCGGCGGTCTGACGGCGGGGCGGACGACATTTTTCATTTTGGAGCCATGTTCCGATGATTTGGAGCGGATGCCGGGTGTATCATGCAGTATCATAGCATCAGAAAGCAACAAAACGCGCAGCTTTTCACACATGAGTTAGGCAACTTTAACTATCAGCCGCGCAGCATTGCTCACTGCGCGAAAACCGGTAAACAACCACAGACAAGGAGGCAAGCCATGTCGGAGGAAAACGTCGTACGGCTCTGCGCGCCGACACTGGCCGGGATCAAGACCGGCAGCCTGTTCCCCTGTCCGTATGAAAACCGGGAGACTTTGCTCATGGAGATCCGCCAGTATAACCAGGTGCTGGTTCCCAAAGGACTCTGCCTCCTCCCGCTGCGATTCACGGACAAGAGCGCACTGCTGTATCTGTACCGCCCACGCGATCTGGAGTGGGATCTGCAGGACCAGTTGGCAGCAGAGATCCTGCGGCACGCAGGCTATGTCTGCGGCAGCAGCGAGCAGTGCCTGATGAAGCTCATCGAGCGGCTGCGCGCGTACGACGAATTCCCCCACGAGATCGGCCTGTTTCTGAGCTATCCGCCGGAAGACGTCAAAGGGTTCATCGAGCACCACGCGGCTGATTTCAAGTACGCCGGCCTCTGGAAGGTGTACGGCGACGAGCAGCGGGCGCGCGACCTCTTTGCAAAATACCAGCGGTGCACGGAGATCTATTGCCAACGTCTGCACGCGGGCTCGAGCATTGCGCAGCTCGCCGTGAACGTGCAGCAGCGAAATACAGCACAAAATGAAAGGATGTTACCATCATGAAAAAAGCAGCAGTCATCTATTGGAGCGGCACCGGCAACACCGAGGCCATGGCCAACGCCGTGCTCGAGGGCATGAAAAGTGCCGGCGCGGACGCGGTGCTTCTGACCGCCTCCGATGTGGATGGTTCCGCCGTCGGCGGATATGACGCCGTGGCGCTCGGCTGCCCGGCCATGGGCTCTGAAGTTCTGGAGGACATGGAGTTCGAGCCGATGTTCGACGGCTGCAAGTCCAGCCTGAAAGGCAAACGTGTCGCCCTGTTCGGCTCTTACGGTTGGGGCGGCGGCGAGTGGATGCACAACTGGGAGCGCGACTGCCGCAGCTCCGGTATCCAGCTCGCGTGCGACAGCGTGATCTGCAACGAAGCGCCCGATGACGCGGTCCTCGCGGCCTGCCAGGCGCTCGGCAAGGCGCTCGTCGGTTAATTTCTTTCGATCGTACCCGGAATCTCTCCGGTTACCGATACCAACAACAGACGCATCAAGCCAAATCACCTCACCTCTCTTCTCTTCCCCCATTCCCTGCAGCGGTGTGACACCACGCACTTTGCCTGTGCGTGACCGCTGTCCCCAACAAAGAATCGTCCGCCGGATTCCCCTTCCGGGCGGACGATTTTTTTCTGCCCACGCTTGACAACGCGGCGCATATCTGTCTATCATAATTCGGAGTGCAAATCCGGGAGGGACGTCCATGCGCATACATGAATTCGGAACCGAACACGAAAAGACTGTCCTGCTGCTGCACAGCGCCTGCCTGAGCTGGCGGATGTTCCAGCCGGCGGCAGAGCGGCTGCAGACGCAGTACCATCTCATCATACCGGCGCTGCCGGCGCACGACCCGGACGAAAAGACGCCCTACACGAGCGTGGAGGCCATCGCGGCCGAGCTGGGCGACTGGCTGGCGCAGCGGGGCATCAGCGCGCTCTGGGGGCTGTACGGCGTGTCCATGGGCGGTGCGGTCGCGCTGCGGCTGCTGGCAGACGGGAAGGTGGCGGTGCGCACGTGTGTGCTCGACGCGGCCATCACGCCGTACCGCGCGCCGCGGTGGCTGACGCGGGGCTTTTCCCTGCGCAACTATCTCGTCATCCGGTTTGCGCAGCGGCACCTGGCGCTGATCCGCCGGGCGTTTCCGGCGCAGCGCTTCGGTCAGGCGGCGGTGGAGGATGTCTGCATGATCTTGGGGCGGATGGACCGGCGCGATGTCTGGCGCGTGTTTGACTCCTGTTTCCACTATCCGCTGCCGAAGCGCCTGCAAACGGCGGCGCGTGTGTCGTACTGGTATGGGAGCAAGGAATATTCCCAGCGTGCACTGGACATCCGCCATGTGCGCCGCCTGCTGCCGGAGACGGCGTTCGTCGCGTTTCCGGACTGCGCGCACGCGGAGTTTGTCGCCGGGCAGCCGGAGGCTTTTGCCGCGCGGCTGGCCGAGACGCTCGAGCTGGACGGAAGCGATATCTAAAGAATCAGCGCCCTGTACAGGAACGTTTTCCCGCACAGGGCGCTGTTTTCGCTTTTCATTGTGCCGTGACGGCAGCGGCAATCTGCTCTGCGCCGTTGCGCGGCAGCCAGGCGGCCTGCGCGGCCAGCATACGTTCGGCACATGCCGGGTCATAGATGAGCCTGTCGGCAAAGCGCGCCGCCTCGTCCACGCTGCGCGCGAAAAACGACAGGCCGTGGCGCGCGAAGAACGCGGCGTTTTCCGTCTCCACGCCGGGGATGGCCATCGTGTGCACGAGCGGCACGCCCAGCATGGCGGCCTCGGAGCTGGAGATGCCGCCGGCCTTGCTCAGCAGCACGTCGGCCGCGTGCATATAGGCCGGCACCTGATCCGTGAACGGCACGGTCAGCACGCCCTGCCCATGATAAGCGTCCTCGAGCGCCTGCCGCAGCGCCTCGTTCCGGCCGGGTAGCACGCACAGCAGCGCGTTTTCATCCGGAACGCGGCGGATCGCGTCGCACAGCGACACGGCGTCGCCGCAGCCGATGCCGCCGGTCATGATGAGGTAGATCTTTTTGTCTGCCGGCAGCCCCAGCGCGGCGCGCGCGGCGGCCTTGTCCATCGGCGCGAGAAAGCGCGCCGCCACCGGCATGCCGGACACGATGAGCTTTTCGGCCGGCATCCCGGCCTGAATGCACAGCTCCCGCACCTCGCTGTGCGGCAGAAAGTAAGCGTCGAGGTCGGTCTCGGCGAGAAACGGGATGCACGTATAATCCGAGAGGATGCCGCAGCATTTCACCTCGCAGCGCTCCCACCGGCGCAGGAACGTGAGCGTTTCCATCGGGAACAGGTGCGAGCAGACAACGGCGTCGTAACCGTTGTCGCGGATGAAGGCGTTGAGCTGCCGTGCGTGGCGGATGTTGGCCATGTAGACCGGCGAGGTGACGCCGGTCGCGCTGTACATCGCACCCGCGTGGTACATCATGCCGAACACGTCCGGCGCCTTGGTCGAGATGCGGTTGAGGATCTTGTCAAAGCTCAGCGGCCCGGGGTCACCGAACATGTGCAGCATATCGAGGAAGGATGTCTCGTGTCCGCGCGCGTCGAGCGCCTCCTTGACGGCGAGTGCGCAGTGGTTGTGCCCCTCGCCGGTGCTGCAGCTCAAAAGCAGGATTTTCATACCGTTGCCTCCTGTGTGTTTCGTAGCGTGCTCGACGTCAGCGGCCGGCGCAGCCGAGGTTACTTGCGGAAATGCCCAGAACGGAGGCGGCGAGGTGCTTGCCGCTCGCGGTTTTTATGACCGTGTCTATGAAGTGCATGACGCTCTGCTTGCTGTATCCGTTTTCGGATGCGTTTGCGATGTAGTCGGCTTCGATGAGGATCTGGTAGTCCGGGCCGTGAATGTTCCGCAGCGTGTGGTGATGGCCCACAAGGTAGGCCACGCGCGCGATCTGCGCCTCCGTCATGCCGGTGTCGGCGAGAAAGGCGCGCACCAGCACAGCGCCTTCCTGCTCCTGATATTCTCCGTTGGTGTTGCCGTATTTCTCGCGGCAGAGCGGGCAGGCAATGTCGTGCGTGATGGCGGCGACCTCCAGAAGATACTGCGTCTCCGCGCCCAGCCCCTCCAATTCGCCGATCGTGCGGGCGTAGGCCCAGACGCGCAGGAGGTGGTCAATGTCGTGGATATTGCCATTGGATGCGGCAATCATTTTACTGAGAATTTGTGCGATGGTCATGGGATGCCTCCGTTGGATGTCAGTTAAAATGCCCGTCGTTGGCGGCGAAGAGCCGCGCGCACTGGGCGCGCAGCGCCGCGTGCTCGGGCGCGGAGAGCGTCGGGTCGGTGGCGAGCACCGTGCGGGCCGCGTCGCGCGCGTCGTTGACAGCGGTCATGTTTGTGCCGAGGTCGGCGATGTGCAGCGCCGGCAGACCGTGCTGCCGGTTGCCGAAGAAGTCGCCCGGGCCGCGCTGGCGCAGGTCGGCCTCCGCGATCTGAAAGCCGTCGGCCGTGTCGCACAGCACCTTCAGGCGCGCGCGCGCTTCGTCCGTGTGCGCGTCCGACACGAGCACGCAGTACGACTGAAACGGCCCGCGCCCGATGCGCCCGCGCAGCTGGTGCAGCTGCGAGAGGCCGAAGCGTTCGGCGTTTTCGATGATCATGAGCGCCGCGTTCGGCACGTCCACGCCGACCTCAATGACCGTCGTCGAGACGAGAATGTCCGTCTCTCCGGCGGCGAAGGCGGCCATGCAGGCGTCCTTGTCTTTGGCCTTCATGCGGCCGTGGATGCAGGCCACGCGGTGCTGCGGAAACGTCCGCTGTAGCACCTGCGCGTGCTCTTCGGCGGATTTGAGATCGGACGGAACGTCGTCTGTCTCCTCCACCTTCGGGCAGACGACGAACACCTGCCGCCCCTCGCCGATGAGCTTGTCGATGAAGGCGTTGAGCCGCGCTCGGTAGCGCTCGTCCACGCACACGGTCTGCACCGGCTGGCGGCCGGGCGGCAGCTCGTCGATGATCGACACGTCCAGATCGCCGTACACCAGCAGCGCAAGTGTGCGCGGGATGGGCGTCGCGCTCATGACGAGCGTGTGCGGCTGCTCGCCCTTGCGCACAAGCGCGGCGCGCTGCTCGACGCCGAAGCGGTGCTGCTCGTCCGTGATGACGAGACCGAGACGGAAAAACGTCACCGAGTCGCTGATGAGCGCGTGCGTGCCGACGACGACGTCGAGCAGACCGCCGGCGAGCGCTTGCTTTACTTCGCGCTTTTGCCGCGCGGTCATTGCGCCCGTCAGCCGGCCGACGCGGATGCCGAACGGCTCGAGCAGTGTACGCAGCGTGTGTTCATGCTGCTCGGTGAGGATCTCCGTCGGCGCCATGAAGGCGCTCTGGCAGTCGTTTTCGTGCGCAAACCAGATGCACGCCGCGGCGACGAGCGTCTTGCCCGAGCCGACGTCGCCCTGCACGAGGCGGCTCATCGGCACGCCGGAGATCATGTCCTGCACGGCGGCGGCGACGGCGCGCCGCTGCGCCCCGGTGGGCGAGAAGGGGAGCGTGCGGTAAAATGTCTCGAGGTCAGCGCCTTTCATGCGGATGCCACCCTCGGCGCGCCGCTGCGAGCGGATGCGCGCCATGGCGGTCGAGAGCACGAACAGCTCCTCGAACACCAGGCGCTTTCGCGCGAGCGTGAGCGCCGCCGCATCGGTCGGCTGGTGGATGTTTTGCAGGGCGTAGTCCTGCTGTGCGAGGGCGTAGGTGCGCGCAATGTCCGCCGGGATCACGTCCTGCAGCTGCCCGATGCAGGCGTGCAGCGCGGGCGTCATGGCCTTGCGGATGTCGTTTTGCGTCACGCCGGTCGTCAGCGGGTAGACCGGGTAAAAGCAGTTGGTCACGCTGCCGCAGCGCGCCGCCTGCTCGCAGACGGGGTTCGTCATCGTCTTGCGAAAGCCATTGGCCTCCACCTTGCCGTAGAAAATGTACGTTTCGCCCGCGTGCAGATTGTTTTTGCGGTAGGGCTGGTTGAAGTAGGTCACGTCCAGTGCGCCGGTATCGTCTGCGATGCGCACCTTGACGAGCGTGAGCCCGCTGCGGACATACTGCGCGCGCGGCTCGGCCGCGACCGCGGCGCGGATGCACACGGCCTCGCCGGGCTGCGCGTCCGCGATCGTGCGAAACTGCGTTCGGTCCTCGTACCGGCGGGGGTACAATCCCGCCAGATCGCGCAGCGTCGCCACGCCGAGCTTTTGAAATGCCTGCGCTTTTTTCGGCCCGATGCCGGCCAGCGCCTCGAGTGGGGTGTCCGGTGTGTAGGTCATGTGCAATCCTCCTGTGCGCCGCATTTCCAGCGCCAGAGCCGCGCCTGATCCTCGGGCGCGGCATAGCCGATGCCGACGCGCGTATCGGTCTCGAGCGCGAAGTGCCGCCCGTCGTCCTCGATCCAGAGTTCCGGGCAGGTCGTGATATCGCCGTCGTTGAACGCCTTGTCGATCTGCAGTCGCCTGGTCAGCTTGCCGGGGCCGTTCGCGCCGTCTGCGCACGCGCGGATGAGCACGGCCTGCGGCTCGTCCACGTGCCCGGTCACGATGTTGAGCATCCAGTGCATGCCGTAGCAGAGGTAGACATAGATCGTGCCGCCGTCGTGATAGAGCACCTCCGTGCGCTTTGTGCGCCCGTGGCAGGCATGACAGGCCGTGTCCTGCACGCCGCGGTCATCTTTTGCGCCAAAGCAGCGGGCCGCCACCACGTTTGCGCCCAGCGAAAGCCCCACGAACAGGTTCACCAGCAGGTTGATGAGGGAGCCGTTGGAGCCGACGGCGGCCAGTGCGGTGCTGCCCGCAAAGCGGCCCACCACCACAACGTCTGCTGCGTTGAACAGCAGCTGCAAAATGCTGGACGCCGCCAGCGGGAGCGAAAACAGGATGATCTTTTGCAGCATCGGGCCGCTGGTCAGGTCAGCGGAGCGGCTTGTCTGTGCCATGGAATGAATACCTCCTTTTTATCGTTTACGCGGAGAAGCCGTTTTCCGAAGCATTGCACACTGCTTAGGAGGACAGCATCTGAAATGTAAATTTTTCGTAAAGAAAGGGAACCGAAGGCATATTATAACGCGCGGCGCAGAAAAATACAAGTGGCACCGCCGAAAAAAGACAGCTTTTTCCGGCAATGCCACAGGAAAACGGCTTTTCAGTTCAATTCAAGCACCTTCCAGTGCTCCGGTGCGGCAAAATCGCTCGTCTCGCCGTCATCGGTGTACATCCGGCAGCGGGCGCTGCCATTTTCGTCCGGGCAGACCCACAGGGTCAGGGCGGTGTCGTCCAGCTGGGCGGTGCAGCTGGCGGGTCTTGCCACCGGCACCGCATGGCCCGGGCGGATGAACAGCAGCACTTCGTCCAGTGCGCAGCGGACGTAGTGGTGCCCGGCGGGCAGAAGCTCGGTGTCGTAGTCGTCCACACTGCGGATGCGGTAGAGCTTCATTGCTTCCGGCAGGTAGACATGCCGTCCGCTGGCGTTCTGGGTGTAGACAGGCGCTACCATCACACCCTCGCCCAGCAGCAGCTGGTCCTGCACCTCGCGGGCATCCGGGTCAGCAGGGAAATCAAAGCCCAAGGGCCGGAAGTAACTGGTATTTTCCAATGCCGCCTTCATGAAGGTACTATAAAGGTAGGGCAGCAGGGCATACCGCAGCCGGAGCATCTTCCGCAGGGCAGGCAGCATATCCGCAAAGCGGTAGTATTCCTGCATCCGGGAGCCGTCGGTGGCGTGGTTGCGCATCAGCGGCGTGAACAGGCCGAACTCCAGCCAGCGCAGAGCCAGATCAGGCGTAGTATCGTAGGAAAAACCGCACAGGTCGGCACCGGTATAAAGAAAGCCGCACAGCTGCACGTTGGGCATCATCTGGATATTGGCCAGAAGCTGTGCCCATGTGGAAGCGTTGTCACCCAGCCAGATGCCGCCGTAGCGGTGGCTGCCGATGAAGCTGGAACGGCTGTAGAGCAGCGTGCGTCTGCCGGGCCGCAGGCGGGCAAAGGCTTCGCCTGCCGCACGGGTCATATTGCCGCCGTAGAGGTTGTGCACCCTGTCATGGCGCACCCGCTGGCCGTCCACATCGTGGTAGAAGCTGGCGTAGTCCTCGGGGGCGTTCATCAGGCCCAGCGCGCCGCCTACCACCTTGCCAAAGAATTCATCCTGCACGATGTTGTCCTTCCGGCTCAGTTCGTCCATGCTCTCAAAGAAAGCCTTGAGCCGCTCGGGTGAGTAAAACAGCGCAGGCTCGTTCATATCGTTCCAGAAGCCCTCGATGCCGCAGTCGGTCAGTGCCTTGTACTGCCGGCCGAACCACTCCCGCACCTCCGGGCGCAGGAAGTCCGCAAAGTAAGCCTTGCCGGGCCACACCGCCGCCACAAAGGGGTTGCCGTCGGCTTTGGTGCAGAAGTAACCGTTTGCAAGGCCCTCGGCACAGACGGGGTTTTCCGGGTCGATGCGCACACCCGCATCGATGATGGGCACCAGCCGGATGCCCTGTGCCTTCAGTTCAGCGCTCAGGGCGGCAAGGTCCGGGAAGCGCTGCTTGTTTACGGTAAAATCCGCGTAGTCCTGCATGTAATCGATGTCCATGCAGATCATATCCAGCGGCAGATCGTTCTCTTTGTACTGGCGGGCCACCTCCCGCACGTCCTCAGCGGTCTTGTAGCCAAAGCGGCTCTGTGCCAGACCAAAGGCCCATTTGGGCGGGATATAGCTGCGGCCGATGAGCTGCCGGAACTGGCGGCTGATATCGTTCAGGTCGTCGCCGGTAATGATGTAAAGCTCATGATCCGGCTCTTCGGTGGCAAAGCGCAGGGCATCGTATTCGGTGTAGCCGATATCGTAACGCACTTTGCCCGGGAAATCGATGAACACACCAAAGCATTCACGGCCTGCGCCGCCGTCAATGAGCAGAAAATTGTGCGCACCATAGTAGGAAAGCTTATCCTCGCTGTGGCGGGCTTCATCGGTGTTGTTGGTCACGTAGTGCCAGCCGCGCTTGTTGATGCCGCGGGGCATTTCGCCAAGACCGTACACGATGGCATCCGGAGCCATCCGGTAGGCCCAGCCGGCTTCTTCGGCTGTGAGGAAGGGCACCGGCCCGGCGGAAACTGGGATCTCCTGCACCACACTGTCGGTGGGCAGGGGCAGGCCAAAACGGAAACGCTGGATCATAGGAAACCTCCTTGTAGCATCCTTGCCCTCTCCGTCACGCCTTTCGGCGTGCCGCCTCTCCAAAAGTGAGAGGTTTTGCCAAAGGCCCCATCTCCGAGGGGGCTGTCGAGCGAAAGCGAGACTGGGGGAGTGAACTTCTCATTTTCTTTATCTTACCCCGGGCCACGCTGCAAAACAAGAGACAAAACCGGCACTTTTTTGCCACAAAACCGGCAGAACGCAGCCAAAGCATAAAAATATCGGCGGCAGGCGGCGGATGCAATTGCAAATTCCGGCCCATACTGTTATACTGGAACTGCTACTTTGAATCGGAAAATGGAGGAAACCCATGTATCGCAATGGAATCAAGCGCCTGCTGGCGGTGGTGCTGTCGCTGTGCGGCATGATCTGCCTGTCCTGGCTTTTTCTCATTCTGGCCGTCGCCATCAAGCTGGACTCGCCCGGCCCGGTGTTCTTCAAACAGAAGCGTGTGGGCATTGGCAAAAAGCACTTTTACATTTTAAAGTTCCGCACCATGCGCATCGATACGCCCCACGATATGCCCACCCATCTGCTGCACGACCCGGACCAGTATATCACCCGCATGGGTCATTTCCTGCGCAAGACCAGTCTGGACGAGCTGCCCCAGCTGTGGAATATCTTTGTGGGTGATATGGCGGTCATCGGCCCGCGGCCTGCTTTGTGGAACCAGTATGATCTGCTGGCAGAGCGCGACAAGTACCATGCAAACGATGTG
>ERZ773181.2870-NODE-2870-length-10758-cov-4.289452_pt1 | contig 10758 bp, 11 predicted proteins | sample MGYA00581001_ERZ773181 | MGnify/ENA primary metagenome ERZ773181 (study PRJEB29015, sample SAMEA2737780) | human gut metagenome | biome: human gut; feature: human-associated habitat; material: faeces | place: China | collected 2012 ... | reverse complement strand
GCGGCGTCTCATCTTCTTTTTTGATTTTAAAATTTTAAAAGAGGACACGCGGCAAAAGAGCAGTTGCAGTCCCACCACGCGTCATGGATAGTCTGTGCAGATTTGAAATTCTTATTCCTTTTACTGGTTTTTTTATAAAATTTGAGATGCCACTGGCTCATCTTGTTGCCCATAAGAAATAAATAAAGCGCCACCCCCATTTCTATGGGAAGTGACGCTTTTTCATGTTTTTCTTTTATCTGATTGCCAAATTACTTGCTCAGCTTCTTGGTTGCGATCTCATCCTTTAACATCGCAAGGAACTCATCCTTAGATACGGTAGTGGTGTTCTGCTGTCCATGCAGACGATAGCTTACAGTGCCGTCCTGTGCTTCCTGCTTTCCTAAGATGATCAGGTAAGGAATCTTCTTCACCTGTGCTTCTCTTACGCGGTAGCCCAGCTTCTCTGCTCGCTCATCGATGTCTGCTCTGATGTTATTGTCCAGCAGATAACCGTACAGATCATGGGCATAAGCATTCAGCTCTTCGTCATCGTTCTTGACCGGCAGGATCATAGCCTGTACGGGAGCCAGCCACAGAGGCAGGTTGCCCTTGGTCTCCTCCAGGATATAAGCCATGAATCTGTCCAGAGATCCCAGGATTGCTCTGTGCAGAACCACGGGAGTCTTCTTCTGACCGTCCTTGTCCACATAGGTCAGGTTGAATTTTGCAGGCAGGCAGAAATCCAGCTGACAGGTAGACAAGGTGTACTCATTACCTACAGCGGGCTTTACGTTTACATCCAACTTCGGTCCGTAGAATGCAGCTTCACCGATCTCCTCGGTGTACTCGATGCCCAGATCATTCAGAACCTTACGCAGAGCATTCTCCGCATTGTTCCACATCTCATCATCATCGTGATATTTTACCTTGTCCTCCGGATCTCTCAGAGACAGGACACATCTGTAATCGGTAATACCGAAATCCTTGTAGGTATTGAAGATCAGGTCTACTACCTTGGAGAACTCGGACTCGATCTGCTCCGGTGTTACGAACAGATGGGCATCATTCTGGCAGAAATGTCTGCCTCTTTCGATACCCTTCAGGGTTCCGCTGGCTTCGAAACGGAAGTCATGGGCGATCTCACCGATACGGATAGGCAGATCCTTGTAGGAGTGCTGTGTGTTAGCGTAGATCATCATGTGGTGAGGGCAGTTCATGGGACGCAGTACGAAGGACTCTCCTTCCATTTCCATGGGAGGGAACATGTTCTCCTTGTAGTGATCCCAGTGACCGGAAGTCTTGTACAGATTCACAGTACCGACACAGGGAGTCATAACGTGCAGATATCCCAGTCTTCTCTCTTTATCCTTGATATAATTCTCCAGCTCCTGCCATACGGTGTAACCCTTGGGAAGGAACATGGGAAGTCCGCGGCCTACCAGATCATCAGTCATGAACAGTTCCATTTCCTTGCCGATCTTTCTGTGGTCACGCTCTTTGGCCTCTTCCAGCTCTTTCAGATGTGCTTCCAGTTCCTCTGCGGTAGGGAAGCAGACACCATAGATACGCTGCATTACGTGGTTGTTGGCATCGCCCTTCCAATATACTCCGGAGTGTTTTACCAGTTTGAAGTTCTTGCACAGCTTGGTGTTGTCTACGTGAGGTCCACGGCACAGATCGGTGAAATCCCCCTGATCGTATACTGTGATGTTGCCGTCTTCCAGATTGCTGATCAGGTCCAGCTTGTACATATCGTCCTTGAACATTTCCATAGCTTCTGCCTTGGAAACTTCTCTTCTGTAGATCTTCTTGCCTTCCTTGCAGATCTTCTTCATCTCTTTTTCGATGGCAGCGATCACTTCATCATTGACCACATCGTTGCCGAGATCGATATCATAATAGAATCCTTCCTTTACCACAGGTCCTACCCAGAATTTTGCATGAGGGTACAGATGCTTTACTGCCTGTGCCATGACATGGGCGCAGGAATGATTGAGCGTTGAAAGTCTTTCGTCTTCCTTAAAATTTACCATTTTCGTTCTCCTTTTTGTTTTCTAAATACTCAACTATTCAGCACCTCAATTCGCAAAATCGCTCTTTCAGAGTTTTGCTGAAAAGTCACAAAAAAAGTCCCTTGCAACAATCTGCAAGGGACGTATCACACGCGGTTCCACCCTGATTGCAATTATATAAAATAACTGCCACTCATTTACTCGTAACGGGAGCTGCCGGGCTGTATTAAAGCCACTCGGAGATGGTCTTCGTCTGCATCCGGCAAAACCGCTCACAGCTCCTGTTCTTAATAACAAGGCGGTTCTCTCTGGTGCCTTCACTGCTTCCTACTCTTCTCTTCAACGTTTTCTGATCTTAAATAATCATAAATTTCTGTTGCTTTAGGACTTATGTTGATATAATAGACCTTTTCACACGGATTGTAAAGAGGTATTTATATAGCTTTCCACATTTTCTCTGGACATATCCAGTGCCACCGCCAGCTCTCCGTACAACTGGTCCTCTGCGATCCGAAAATATCTGGCATCCACCGCCGTCTCCTTGCGTCCCGCCTTTTCTCTGGCCCGCTTGCGCAGGTAGATGGTCTTGATAATCCGGATCAGATCCTGGCAGTTACAGGCCTTCAGACAATTCTTATATTCCTGCTCCAGCAGTTTGTCATTGGCAATGGTGATCAGCGGGATCTCCGGAATCTGTCGGATCAGACTCTCCGCCTCCTCATGTGCAAGCACTTTCCGCATGGAACCTTCTGCCGTATCCACCGGAATATATACCGTGCTGGAGGACAGATACAGAGGTTTTAAAATATAATACTCTCTCTTCTTATCCACTCCCGCTATGTCTAATGTCGTGATCTCTTCCACCACACAGACTCCCTTACTGCCACATACTACACGTTCGCCCTTCTGAAACACCTTAACCTTCCTTTCCTCTGCCGATTGCAGAAAAATGCAAAACACAATTTCCGTTTACTACCAATAATATACCCATTTTTAACTATTCTAACAGAAAAAGCGCCGAAATGTCAGTATCTTTCGGCGTTTCTGAATATTTTTGTGAATATTGCTCATAGGAAATCGGTCAGGTATTGTGCATTATTTCTGATAGGCGATGCGTGGATCTCCGTTTTTTAAGTAAATAATGCCTCTGCGTTCAAAGCCGTTCTTCTCTAATAAGTGCTGCATGGTGTGATTGTCAAAATGGGTATCCGCACGCAGGTAAGGTACTTTCTTCTCACAGAAGGCAACGCATTTTGCAAACAGTCCCTTCACTTCTCCGTCTCCTGCCAGGCGATGGATCGTGCCGTAAGGTCTCTCCTCCCGCCAGCTGCCGTCCTCAATATAGGCATAGGTCGGTTCCTCCTCCAGCAAAAGCATAAATACCCCGTGGATGCGTCCGTCTTTTTTATACACGTACAACCTCTGTTTTTCAATGTCTGTCCGCAGTGTCTCCGGATCCGGATAGGCGCCGTTCCACTGGTTCGGATTGCCGTTTGCCCGCATGTAGGCTTTGGCGATGTCATAGATCTCCAGAATCCGGGGCAGGTCTGCCTCTTTTGCCGTTACGATCTCCTCCATCCCGTCACACTCTCTCCTCTCTTCCACTGTCTCCGGTGCCGTTTTCCCAAGAATGTCCCGCACGGCGGTCTCCATCCTCTCTGCCATCTGTCTGTGGCCCTTCGCTGTCAGGTGCACATGATCCGCCTTCGTCAGTTCACAGCCTCCCGCATCTAAGAAATCCGCCCGCTCAACCACTGCCAGCAAAGCATATTCTCTTGCCAGTGCTCTCGTTGTCTCCACACTGTTTTCATTAAAATCAGGATAAATCACACCCTCTTCGATGGGAACCGGTGCCACGATCAGGATCTTCGGTCCATTCTTTCCCCAGCAGGGAACCGATTTCGCCTCTTCCAAGAGGATCTGCATGCCCTTTGCAATCTTCCGCGCATCCGTATTGAATTTCACCTTGGAATCATTGGTACCTAACATCAGGATCAGCAGGTCTAACGGCTCGTGGCTGTTCAACAGGGCATGCAATACCGGCAGCAGATTCACCGAATCCATGTCCGGATCATCATACACACAGGTTCTGCCGCTTAAGCCTTCCTCAATGACCAGATACTCCGCTCCCAATGCCTTCTGTAACAGGCAGGTCCAGCGTTCCTCTTCATTATATCTGCTGCCGTGGTCGGCACTCTCCGACGGATCGGTGCAGAGCCCATGGGTATTGGAATCTCCGATGCACAAAATATGTTTTTTCACTGTTTAACTCTCCGTTTTCTATTTCAGTCTGTAACTATCCAGGATCAATACGTCAGGCTTCAATATTAGGGAAAAATACAATAACATCATCCCCCTGGCATTCCACATACATGCCCTCCAGTTCCAGGTTCACATCATCCACATTGTGATCGTCGAAATATTTGGTCAGGTTCATGATCGTCTCCATATAGGAATTATCTCCCTTTACCAGGATCCCCAGACCCTTTTCCGGCTCCTGCTCATAGAACTCCAGACCTTCGGTTTCATTGACATATTCACGTATTGCTTCTGCTATGGTCATTTGATTTTTTCTCCTTCTACTGTTCCTTTGTTCATATTTGCTGCTTCTCTTTATTGTATCATAAGCTCACGAATTCGTGCTATCGCACTCTACATCCTGCTTCGCAGGATATTCGTTCGCTAATGAGCCCAGAAAAACAAATGTCTGCTTGCAGCCACTTGTTTTTCCTTGAGGCTCATTATATCATAAAAGGCGAACCCTGGCACCGCCAAAGTCCGCCCTTCATCATTTTCTTCTCTTATTCCTCATTCAACTTAGCTGTATAACTTATGATAATTCCCGTTTCTACCTTTCGCATTTTCTGGAAGAGTAAAAAATTTATCTCTTAAGTTAGTGTCATTTTAGAATCAAAGCAAACTCTTAAGAGTTCAAATGCTAAAAAAGAAATCGGAATTGTCCACAAATCGGGTTCATGAAATGTAACAATCGTAGAAAACCTTTCAGCTATATTTTCAAGTATCTGTGTTCCGGCAAGTGCACCGGTTCCGCTGATATAGAAATAAATATCTTTCATGGATATAACAGAGGCAATGCGATCCAAAAATCTGGTATACGACATCCCCAATACTACACCCAAGATCAGTATTGCCTGAAGTAATATTTTTCTCCAATTTCTTTGTAGTGTTTCCTGAATCTTTTTCAACTGTCCCACACGAAAGTCTTTCCCATGAGCTAACATACATAACACAACTGCTGTCAATGCAGTAAACAACAGTCCTGTTTTTCCCGGAATCTGAAAGAACCAGCTTTCCGGCATGGTAATCCAACTCCATTGTTGCTCATATAAATCACTTTCCGTTTGATGTGCCATGAAAATCCAAAACTCTATCATTTTACCAAACTCAGTTAACAAAAAATATCCTAAGATCACAGGCACACATTTAACAGCTTCCTTGATTTTCATCATAGGATTCTCCTTCTAATTTTGTAGACTTTTGTTACTCTTTCGTTCTTTTTTATAATAACTTATTTTTTTATTATTATCATAATTTGTCCACAAAAAGCAGAAATCTGACCACCAATTATTGCACGTCCAACAATATTTTAATACTTACCTGCATATCAACCCTGATTGACAACTTTCCTTGATATTTTCCCACGATTTGTTCAATAATCTTCATTCCCCAGCCATGCGCTAATGAATCCTGCTCTCTCTCAGATACAAAATGATTATTTTTAACCAATGGTTTTTCCTTATAGTCATTTTTCATTTCAATTACAAGAAACCCTGCTGTTATCGCAATATTCAATCTGATTTGTTCTTTTGCTGCTTCCAATGCATTGTTCAATAAATTGGCACATAATACACAAAATTCTCTATCCTCCAATTTTAACCCCGACGGAAGAATCGGTGTTTCGACCAACAAAAGAATATTACGCTGTTCCGCTTTCTCTTTTGCTTCATAAATTACGGTATCTACAATATCTACGCCTGTATGTACCGGAATCATTTTACACTGCAGCGGTTCCTGCACGCTCTCTATATATGATAAAGCTTCTTTCTGATCACCATTTTGCAGAAGTCTCTCCAGCGCTCGCAGGTGATGTTTGATATCATGATACAGTTTCGCATTTTCTGTATAGAAATTCTGTGCTCTGACATACTGACTCTCAATCAGATCATATTGTGTATCTAATACAGAGATTTGCATCTTCAGTTGCGATTGGCGGAAGTAAAAATATACCATAAGAAGCAGACTCACCAGGCAGGACAGGAAAACATAATTCTGAATTGCATTTCCATAAATCATATCCATGAAAAAATCACACAGAAATGCTGTACTGAAGAAAGCAATGCCAAATGTTTTCAACAGATTCAACGCTGTAAAAGTTTTTCCTATTACTTTATGTCTTATAGCAGATATCAATATACCATTTAAAACCAGCCACCCTACCTGTGCGCAAAATTCTGCATTTGTCCAGAAATGTTCCACCAGTCCCAGTAAAACAGTCCAGATAAAAACATAACTGACTACAAGGGATGCCACTTTTTCCACAGAGCCATTCCATAACAGGTATCCTAAAATAGTAAGAAGTAACAGTAACGGAATCCACGACAAATACTTTTGCAGACCATACCATAGCATTCCCGATAAAAAAATTGTTAAAATAAATTTTTTATCTGAATCTATGTATTTTCTCCGATCAAAAAGCATATCCATCCATATCAAAAGCCATGCCGAATTGTGTATGCTCCACAGAATTTTAATCATTTGTACTCCATTTTCCATTATCCGTACCTGCCTGCCAATATTCCATTATTCGATGTTTTAATTGCGCCAGCCGTCGTTCTCCGATGTACAATTGCTGCCCCGTAGATAAAACCATCTGGTTATCTTTGATCTGTTTCACATGATATAAATTACACAAATATCCCCGATCCACCCATACGAATTCATCTTCCGGTAATTTCTCCGATATCTTTTTTAAGGAGCTTCTTACCTTACACCTGGTAGCATCCGTCTTTTCAATATATAAATACTTACCTTCTCTCCAAATATATACAATTTTTCTAAATGGTATTTTTTCTATACCCTGTTGGTTTTCTGCAATATAAACCTCTGAGGTACGTGATACAATTTCCCTGAATGCTGCCTCCAGTGCCTGTGTGATCATGCTCTCCATTTGTTGCTTCGGAATAAAACGAAATGGTCGGAATTCAAATGATTTATACACATAACTCTCGTAAGCAGACACAAAGATGATCAGAATATCCGGTGCTGTTTCCTGAATTTTAGCTGCCAGTTCAAAGCCATTTAATTCCTGCATTTCAATATCCAAAAACAACAAATCAAACGCTTGACCATCCTCAATTTCATACCACAATGCCTTACTGCTCTGATATACATTACATTCATAAGGAATGCCTTTTTTCATGAAATAATCTTTTATATGTTTTTCCATGAACTCCGCGTCTTCTACTGTATCATCACATATTGCAGCTTTCATTTTCCATGCTGTATACTTTCCCATCGTTCCCCTCTCCTTTATAGTATAATTATGCCATAACTATGTCCTTTTTCAAATTATTTTTATTCATTAAGAGTATACATAAAAAACGGTCTTTTGACTTATGCCAAAGACCGTTTCTTTTACAATTTTATTCCTCATTCATCTTAGCCAGCTTGGCTGCCTGGTCGGCTGCGATGCAGGCGTCGATGATCTCTTCGATATCTCCGTTCATGATCTTGTCTAACTTATACAGGGTCAGACCGATACGATGGTCGGTGACACGACCCTGGGGGAAGTTGTAGGTACGGATCTTCTCAGAACGGTCTCCGGTACCGATCTGGCTGCGGCGCATCTCTGCTTCCGCATCGTGTCTCTGCTGCTGCTCGATGTCATACAGCTTGGACTTTAACAGTGCGAATGCCTTCGCCTTGTTCTGAATCTGAGACTTCTCAGTCTGGCTGTATACCACGATTCCGGAAGGATAGTGGGTCAGACGTACTGCGGAGTCGGTGGTGTTGACACACTGTCCACCGTTACCGGATGCACGGAATACATCAAACTTACAGTCATTCAGATCCAGCTGGAAATCAATTTCTTCTGCTTCCGGCATGATTGCTACAGTAATCGTAGAAGTATGGATACGTCCACCGGACTCCGTCTCCGGTACACGCTGTACACGGTGCACACCACTTTCGTACTTCAGACGGGAATATGCTCCTGCACCATTGATCATAAAAGTAACTTCCTTGAAACCGCCGATCCCGTTTTCATTCAGAGACATCAGCTCGGTTTTCCATCTGCGGGACTCTGCATATTTTACATACATACGATAGATTTCAGCGGCAAATAAAGCAGCCTCGTCACCACCGGCTCCGGCGCGTATCTCAACGATAACATTTTTACTGTCATTCGGATCTTTAGGCAGCAACAGGATCTTCAGTTCTGTCTCCAGTTCTTCAATTCTGCTTTTTGCATCTGCCAGCTCTTCTTTCAGCATCTCACGCATCTCTTCGTCAGATTCTTCATCCAGCATCATCAGACTCTCTTCCACCGTCTGCTGACACGCTTTATATTCTTTGTATGCATCCACAATTGGCTGCAGTTCGCTCTGTTCCTTCATCAGCTTCTGAAAAATCTGATTTGTCTCATCTACATCCGCGTTATGTACATAAATTTCCTCCGTGTGGTTTCTGACACCTTCCAGAATTTCCTGATAGACCTGCCTTTGTTCAGTCGGCAACTGCTGATAATAATATTTCTCCGTGTTCTCTTCTTCCGTTATGGATACTTTCTGATAAGGAATATCTTGTTTTTTATTTGAACCAAATTGTTCAAGTTCCAGGTATCCGCCCCTTTCTGCTGCTGCGGTTCCAAGAAGGAGGATGCATGTCAGAATCAGGATGATTAATTTCTTTTTTCTTCTTTTTCTATATATCCGTAAACACCTTCTTTTCATGCTCTGTTCTACGCTCCTGTTTCTGTTATTTTTAAGATGTTCCATACTTTGTGTAACAATCTGTCTCTTTTATTCCCTGTATCTTCACATTTTTCTTATTTTTGCATACTCTGTCAGTAACAGAGTCTTAAAAGAGGTCCTATTTTATGAACGGAACGACTCCAACCACTCAGGATACTCCCGACAAAGGCCGTCTGCAGATTAATCTCGTATCTGACATCTCTGCCTATCCGATTCAGGGGGCTCAGATTTCCATCTTCTACACGGGTGTTCCAGAAGCTCAGTTAGAACAACTTACTACCGACAGTTCCGGGCAGACCGATACGATTGATCTTGCGGCACCACCGTTAGAATACAGCCTGAATCCAGAAAATGAAGTCCAGCCATATTCCGAATATACCATGCAGATCACCGCCGAAGGCTTCGAGTCGGTCAGTATTGCCGGTGCTGAAATTCTCGCCGATGTCACTGCCATTCAGAATGTCAGCATGAAACCAATCGACACTCCCGAAGACGAGGAAACCGTATTCGTCATTCCGGCTCATACATTATATGCCACCTATCCGCCTAAGATTCCCGAAGACGAGATCCAGCCGACCTTCGAATCCGGAGAGATTGTCTTAAGCCGCGTCGTGGTCCCGGAATACATCGTAGTTCATGATGGAAGTCCACGCGACTCCACTGCCAAAAACTATTATGTGAAGTATAAGGATTATATCAAAAATGTAGCTTCCAGTGAAATCTATGCGACCTGGCCGGAGGATACCATCCGGGCAAACGTACTGGCAATCATGTCTTTTACTCTGAACCGGGTATATACAGAATTTTACCGGAACCGCGGATATGATTTTACGATCACTTCTTCAACCGCATTTGATCACAAATGGATTCCGGAACGGAATATCTATGATACGATCTCTGTGATAGTGGATGAATTGTTTGCCGATTATCTTTCCAGACCGAATGTGAAGCAGCCGATACTGACACAGTATTGTGACGGGCGGCAGGTGCAGTGTCCGAACTGGATGACACAATGGGGATCCAAATCATTAGGCGATCAGGGCTACTCCCCTATCGAAATCCTACGCTATTATTATGGTGATGACATGTACATCAACACCGCCGAAGCCATCTCCGGCATCCCATCCTCCTGGCCTGGCTATACTCTGGAAATTGGTTCTTCCGGCAATAAAGTTTTGCAGATGCAGGAACAATTAAATGTCATAGCAGGTGCTTATCCTGCTATTCCGAAAATTACTGCTGACGGGATTTACGGACCTGCAACTGCAGAATCAGTCCGTACATTCCAGAAAGTATTCGGACTGCCACAGACCGGAACAGTCGATTATACTACATGGTATAAAATTTCCGAAATTTACGTAGGCGTATCACGAATTGCTGAACTGTATGGATAATAATCGAATCGCTCTAATGATAAACGGCTTAATCAACCCTGAAAAGAAAGGATGGTAACATGAAAGCAAAAGATTGGAAAAAATGGGCTAAATGTGCCGGTATCAGGGCAATAAAGACTGTCGCGCAGACCGCCATAGCAACAATTGGAACCGTAACTGTACTTGGGCAGATAGACACGAAATTAGTAATTTCCACATCCATGCTGGCCGGAATATTATCACTGCTAACCAGCATTACCGGTTTGCCGGAATGTAATTCCGAAAACAAATAATGCTCTCTTTTGTATACTTTTGTATCAAAAGTCCCCCTTAAGTAGACTTTATCTATTTTCTACCTAAGGGGGATGATTTTTTGATAGATCTTGAGAGCCTTAACAA
>ERZ773181.2864-NODE-2864-length-10773-cov-2.584531_pt1 | contig 10773 bp, 13 predicted proteins | sample MGYA00581001_ERZ773181 | MGnify/ENA primary metagenome ERZ773181 (study PRJEB29015, sample SAMEA2737780) | human gut metagenome | biome: human gut; feature: human-associated habitat; material: faeces | place: China | collected 2012 ... | reverse complement strand
CAGTGGAGAAACTCTCAAAAGAAGTGTTTGCGGAAGAAAAAAAGAGTCAGAAACAGATTTGTGCGAATGTGGATCTTTATTCAGGATTTGTCTACAAAATGCTTGGAATTCCGGAGGACATTTTTACACCGTTGTTTGCAGCTTCCCGAATGCCGGGCTGGTGTGCACACCGGGTAGAAGAATGCTGTAGTCCGGATGCCCGGATTATCCGTCCGGCCTATCGGAACGTCAGTCAGAAAAAGAAATTTTTGGCACTTACATCTCGTTAATGATATATAGATACTATGAATAAAGTAAATAAAATATATGATTTAGATTTTTATGAGTGCACTATTAATGATAAAGAATGTATTTTAGTAGAATCAGGAGTAGGTAAAGTTAATGCTTCAAGAAGCACTCAGGTATTAATAGATAACTATAGTCCTAATTATATACTAAATGTTGGAGTAGCAGGAGGTATAGATAATAAACTAAATGTTTGTGATATAGTAGTTAGTGATAAATTAGTACAATATGATTTTGATATAACAGCATTCGATCATCCTAAAGGCTATATACCTAAAGTAGGTGTATATGTAGAATGTGATAAATATCTTAGAGAGTTAGCCTTTAATATAAAAAAGAATAATATTTATGATGGTACTATTGCTACTGGTGATATGTTTTGTACAAATATAGGATTATCTAAAAAAATAAATGAAGAATTTAATGCGGTAGCAGTAGAAATGGAAGGTGCTAGTATAGGAATGACCTCCTATTTAAGTGGTATACCATTTTTAGTAATTAGATCTATATCTGATGTAATAGGTAAAGATAATCTAATTACTTATGATAAATTTTTAAAGAAGAGTAGTACTGAAGTAGCAGAGTTTACTCTAGAAATAATTAATAATTTGTAGAAGACTATAAGGGGAGATGTTTCAAATAAATTTTACTAGAAAATTACAAAAGGTACTAAAATATAAAAGATAGGATAAGTTTAATAATATAATTAACAATGTAAAAATAGCGTTAAGAAAAGTAATTGCATATGTGAAGAACATTTTTCCTAAGTGGGAAAAATGATAGAATTATCAAAGAAGACTAAAAGAACTATACTAGATTATAAATTATCTCGTTATGAATGTCATTTAATAGTACAAAATGGTGAAGTTAAAAACTTTGATAAATTTCATAATTATGATTATAAAAATAGTGATTATAGGGGGAGATGTTTTGAATGAATGAAATAAAAGAATATACAGAAAAGATGCTTGATGATATAAAACATATAGATGAATTTGGTAATGAATACTGGTTGGCCAGAGAATTACAAAGTGTATTACAATATACTGAATGGAGAAAATTTAAAGGTGTAATTGATAAAGCAAAAATTGCTTGTGAGTGGGGTGGTTATAAGGCTTTAGACCATTTTGGCGAAGCCGCCAAAATGGTTGAAATAGGTTCTAGTACAAAAAGAGAAGTTCCTGATTACAAACTGTCAAGATATGCCTGCTATCTTATTGCTCAAAATGGTGATTCAAGGAAAAAAGTAATAGCTCTAGCACAAACATATTTTGCTATTCAAACTAGAAAGATGGAATTGACAGAAAGAGAATATTCTAGTTTAACAGAAGAAGAAAAAAGATTTTATCAAAGAAATCTAACAAAGAAAGGAAATTATTCATTAAATATTACTGCACGAAATGCTGGAGTTAAGAACTTTGATAGATTCCATAATTATGGTTATAAAGGATTATATAATGGAGAAACAGCAAATGATATTGCTAAAAGAAAGAAATTAAGATATCGTGAAGATATTCTAGATAATATGGGTAGTGAGGAACTTGCAGCCAATCTTTTTAGAATTACCCAAACTGAAGCAAAATTAAAAAAAGATAATATAGAGGGCGAATCTGAAGCAAATAAAACTCACTATAATATTGGTAAAAACATTAGAGAGGTAATAGCTAAAAATGGAGGTACTATGCCTGAAGATTTACCGGCACCAGATAAAAGTCTAAAAGAATTAGAAAAAGAAACAAAAAACATACTTATAAATAGCAAATAAATAATATAATAAATTTATTAAGGAGAAAAGTATTATGAGATATTTAATTACAATTAGTTATGATGGGACAGATTTTTCTGGCTATCAAAAACAGCCCAAAGAAAGAACAGTTCAGTCAGAACTAGAAAAAGCATTAAAAGAAATCTGCTGTGATTTACTTGGATTATGTAGGAATAAAGATGATGTTCCTTATAATGGAATACTGAGATTTTTAGGAATTCAAAAGACAAATATGTTAGGGTCAACAGATAGTTTGATTTATTCAGATGATGATCCGTATCCTGATGATCGGATGAAAAAAATTTATAAAATGTACGAAGATTATAAAAAGGATAAGTCATATATTGAATTTGATGATTTCCTGAATATGGCAAATCAGTGTTTTGACAAATTCCCAGATATTTTAAAATTTTATCAGAATAAATATCTTTACGTGTTATCAGATGAGTTTCAGGATGTGTCTATGGCACAGTCTCTTCTTCTTAAAAGAATTAATAATAAAAACACTATGATTGTGGGTGATCCTTTACAGGCAATCTATTCTTTTCGTGGTGGGCGAAGTGAATACATTATGCAGTTTGATCAGGATTATTCTGATGTGAAAATCGTCCATTTAAACACGAATTACAGATGTAGTACAGATATTGTACGCATGGCGAATATGTTAGCACAACATATTCCTGACAGTAAGGATAAGAATTATGTAGAAAGTATTGCTTCTAAAGGAACAAATCAGTTCCCTGAATACAGAAAATTTGTAAGTGAATATGATGAAGCCTCTTGGATTTGTAAAAAGATCACAGAGAAAAAAGAGAACAATGAGTATAGAGATATGGCTGTTCTAGCAAGGACAAATGCCCAGTTGACAATATTGCAAACTGTCATGTCTAAAAATATGATTCCATATGACGTTGTTAATGGGGTTATGTTTACGGAGCTACCAGAGATTAAGTTACTGATCTCTTATCTTAAATTGGCATTGCACGAAGGAGATAATTCAGCATTTTCGTATGTGTATAATAAACCAAATCGTTGGTTAGATCAGAAATTTTTCGCTGAAGTCAAGGAAAATGCTACGAGGAAAAACACTTCGTTGTACAATGCAATGTTTACGATTGATCGCAGAAATTGGCGTTTCAAAAATGGAATTGATCAATTATATGAAGTTATTAATACACTACAGAACAGAAAATTCGAGTCGGTTGGTAAGATGATTGAATATTTGAGATTCTATCTTAAAATCGATGATTTTGTTAGTAAGGGTAAACAGGCTGATGATGGTGGATTTTCGGAACAGATTGAAAATATGGATGCTTTTCAGAATATTGCAGAAAAGTATTTTGATTTAAACGAGTTTATGTTGTACTTAGATGACATCAATAGACAAGTTGCAATGGAGAATAATGATAAAGTACATCTCTCAACAATTCATAGAGCAAAAGGGTTGGAATATCCAATCGTGTTCATTGTTGGATTGAATGATGGACTGCTCCCACATGCAAAAAGTGATAATCTCGATGATGAACGCAGATTATTATATGTTGGAATTACAAGAGCAGAGAATGAATTATATCTCTCTTCTACTGCATCATACAATGATAATCTTATGACTCCTAGTCCGTTTATTGATGAACTTGGAGATAGCGTTAAAAAGATGAAATGTTGATGAATGTTTAGAGAATATAAAATTAGGAACTATTAATCATCCCTATAACTAAGGAGTGATAGAAATGTATTTAAAAATTATGAAAATCAAAGGAGATATTAATTATGAAAGAGAACACAAGATTTTGCACAAGAAGTATGAGAGATAACACAAAATTTGGAGGACTGATTCATTTTACAGAACTTTCTCCATATCCGAATTCTACTACCCTATCACATGGATCGCACTTCGCAGAAAAGATTATTGCAGACAGAAAGTTTGATGAACAGTGTCATCGAAATATTATTCAAACACAAAAATTAAAAGCAAAACAGTCCACAGTAAAGGAAGTGGATGAGTTTGTTTACTAAAACTGATCGTAGATATTTATCTAAAGCGAGACAGGCTGCAGATATTTCTGATTATAAAAACGTACATATTGGTTGTGTAGCAGTATATAAGGGAAATATTATTGGCATTGGTTGTAATACCAACAAAACACATCCAGTACAGAAATATTATAACAAATATAGAAATACTGACGTTGATCAAGAAACACTTCTTCCTAAAATACATGCAGAAATTAGCTGTATCAATTCCATCCGACATCTGGATATAGATTTTTCCAAAGTAAAATTATATATATATCGAAAACGAAATGATAAACCTTATGGTATGTCTAGGCCATGTCCGTCATGTATGGCTGCCATCAAGGATTTAGGCATAAAACACATTTACTATACTACAAATGAAGGCTTTGCTTATGAATGTGTAACACAGGAGGATTTAGTATGAATATTAATACAAATATTATAGATTTTGTATGGAATTTTAAAAATTTTAAACTTAAGGATTTTGGATTAGATCATGAGTATAACATGTTGTGTGCGCCAGTATGTGGATGCGGATGTGGTGAAAAGATGAATGTTTTATTGGCAGATGATGATGACATCTATGATTTTTGTTATGAGCTTGTAGATACTCAAGATTGCAATTATTGTGTTGTTTTTGCAATCAATGAAAAGAATGAAATGCTTGGTGCCATTAAATATGATGGTGAAATTCATTGTATTAAATTGAAAAACATTTCTGAAGACTATCTTCAAGTTGGTGGTATGTTTAATGATTTAGAGCTACATCAGTATGGAATTATTGTCTGTGTTGGCGATGGAGAATATAAGATTTTGGAGGAATAAAAGATATATGGCAGGTATTAATGTACCTCAGTATGAGATTTTTAAAATTGGAACAGATAAATTAAAATATTCTAAATTTTAGGGAGGAATCATATTTTTTATGGGATTTCAAATAGGGGATATAGTTGAAGGTAAAGTGACCGGGATTACTAAATTTGGGGCTTTTGTGGAGATTGAAGAAAATATTGTAGGGTTGGTTCATATTTCTGAGGTGTCCAATACTTTTGTAAAAGAAGTAGGAGATTTCGTGAAAACAGGACAAACTGTTAAAGTCAAAATTTTGAGGAAAAACGATAATGGTAAAATAGAACTTTCTATGAAACAGGCCGTGCCTACTTCTCGATCAGAAATACCGAATCGTTCCAACAGAGAGTCTGCTCCGAGAAAAAGATCGTTTGGAGGTTATAATAAAAATTCTTCTTCTGATAGCAAATCTAATTCTAATAAATTCGAAGAAATGATGTCTAAGTTTAAAAAAGTGAGCGATGAAAAATTGGCTAATTTTGAAAAGCCAAAGCCAACAAGGCGTAGTAATCCTGCACGCAGAGGCAATATTTAATATTTTTATCTAGTATATCAGAGTCACGGTTTTGCATAATTGCATTACCATGGCTTTGTGTTTTTGTGTTAAAATATGACTTTGAATTGTTAAACCCTTGTAATTGATTTGCGTTTAATATAAAATAAAGTCTTATGGATAAGAAATCTCGGGAGGCCGTTATGAAAATTAAATTTACCAAAATGCATGGGTGCGGAAACGATTATGTTTATATAGATTGTTTCGACCGCATAATTGATAATCCACAAAAATTAAGTATGGTTTTGTCAGACAGACGCTATGGAATAGGAGGAGACGGAATAATTTTGATTTGTGCATCTGACAAAGCGGATGCCAAAATGAGAATTTTCAATAAAGACGGAAGCGAAGGAAAAATGTGCGGCAACGGTATACGGTGCGTCGCAAAATATCTTTGGGATTCCGGAAAAGTAAAAAGCAAAGATAACATAAAAATAGAAACTTTGAGCGGAGTAAAAACTTTAGAAATACTCAGCGATTCAGGGAATGAATCTTTGATAAAAGTCGATATGGGAAAAGCTGATTTAAATTCAAATAATATTCCCATGATTTTCGAAAAAGAAAAAGTTATTAATGAGCCGATTACCGTAAGTACGGAGAATTACAATATCACATGTGTATCTATGGGAAATCCTCATTGTGTTATATTTTGCGATGAAGTTTATTCCGCAAAAGTAAAGGAAATTGGTTCTAAACTTTCTTCTCATCGAATTTTTCCCGAAGGCGTTAATGTGGAATTTGTAAGTAAATCGGATTCCAATAATTTGATAATGAGAGTATGGGAACGTGGGAGCGGAGAAACTCTCGCCTGCGGGAGCGGGGCGTGTGCCAGTGTTGTTGCAGCAGCGGAAAACGGTATTTGCAAAAAAGGTGAGGATATAACCGTTCACTTGCGTGGTGGAAAATTAGTTGTTAATTATTCAGATAGCGGAGTTTTTTTAACAGGAAATGCAGTAAAAGTTTTTGAAGGAGAAATTGAAGTATGACAAAATATATTTTCGTAACAGGCGGAGTAGTTTCAGGATTAGGAAAAGGAATAACAGCGGCATCTTTGGGAAGATTGTTAAAATCAAGAGGTCTTAAAGTAATGGCTCAAAAACTAGACCCATATATAAATGTTGATCCGGGTACAATTAGTCCTTATCAGCACGGAGAAGTTTTTGTAACGGAAGATGGAGCAGAAACCGATTTGGATTTGGGTCACTATGAAAGATTTATTGATGAAAATTTGAATAAATATTCCAATCTTACGACAGGAAAGGTATACTGGAATGTTCTTCAAAAAGAAAGAAATGGCGAATATTTGGGAGAAACAATACAAGTAATTCCTCATATTACCAACGAAATAAAAAAATTTATATACTCAGTCGGAAAGACTTCTAAAGCTGATGTTGTAATTACAGAAATAGGCGGAACAACTGGTGATATAGAAAGTCAGCCATTTTTGGAAGCCATAAGACAGGTTTCTTTGGAAGCAGGTAAGGAAAATTGTATATTTATACATGTAACGTTGATTCCTTACATAAGCAGCTCTGGAGAATATAAATCCAAACCCACTCAGCATTCTGTAAAAGAGCTTCGTTCCCTTGGAATCAATCCCGATATAATAGTAACTCGTTGTGACGAGCCTATCGGAGAAGATATCAGAGAAAAAATCTCTCTTTTCTGTAATGTAAAATCGGATTGCGTAATTGAAAATACTACAGTAAGTTCTTTGTACCATGCACCGTCAATGCTTGAAAAAAGTAATTTTTCCGATATAGTTTGTCGTGAACTCCACATAGATTGCCCTCCGTGTGATTTGACCGAATGGAACAAAATGTTAGAAAGAATAGACAATCGTTCTAAAAATGCCAAAATTGCTTTGGTAGGAAAGTATGTAAAACTTCATGATGCTTATCTTTCCGTTGCGGAAGCTCTTAATCATGCCGGATTTGAAACAGGAACAAATATTGAAATAAAATGGGTAGATTCGGAATTGATAACTGAATATACTGTTGACGAATTTTTGAAAGACTGCGACGGAATTTTGGTACCGGGAGGATTCGGCGGAAGAGGAATTGAAGGAAAATTAACTGCTGCCAAATATGCACGTGAAAATAATATTCCTTATCTTGGAATATGCCTTGGAATGCAATCTGCAGCTATAGAATTTGCCAGAGACGTCCTTAAACTTGATGACGCAAATTCTGAAGAGTTTGATCCTCAAAGCAAAAATCTCGTTATTCACTTGATGAAAGATCAAAAAAATCAAGTTCAAAAAGGCGGAACTATGCGTTTAGGAGCATATCCATGCCACATAAAAGAAAATTCTTTGATGTATAAGAGTTATGGAAAATCAGAAATTTCCGAACGTCACCGTCACAGATATGAATTCAATAACGAGTATAGAAAATTATTTGAAGATAACGGCATGAAAATTACAGGACTTTCACCTAACGGAGTTTTGGTAGAAGCTATAGAACTCGAAGATCACAAATTTTTTGTCGGTGTACAATATCATCCCGAATTTAAGAGCAGACCAAATTATGCTCACCCACTTTTCAGAGAGTTTGTCAGAGCTGCCAGTCACTAAATTACGGTAAAAGGAATTTGATTTATGATAGAATTCAATAGTAATTTTAATAATTTGCAAAAAAATTATCTCTTTGTGGAAATCGAAAGAAGATTAAAAGAGTATAAAAAAAATAATCCTGATTCGGATGTTATAAAATTGGGAATAGGGGACGTTACTCGTCCTCTTTGCCCGAGCGTCATAAAAGCTATGCATGAAGCTGTAGATGAAATGGGTTCTTTTGATAAGTTCAAAGGATATGGCCCGCACGAAGGATATGATTTTTTAAGAAAAGAAATAGCTGATAATTATAAAAAATATGGAGTAAATATAAACTTTGACGAAGTGTATGTTTCTGACGGTGCAAAAAGTGATTCTTCTTGTATACAAGAAATATTTTCTCCCGAAGGATATGCTTTGATTCCGGATCCCTCGTATCCTGTTTATGTTGATTCCAATATAATGTTTGGAAGGAAAATTCACTATATTAATGCTACTCACGAAAACGGATTTTTGCCTTTGCCCGATGAATCATTTTCTGCGAATTTGATATATATTTGTTCGCCAAATAATCCTACAGGAGCAACTTACACAAAAGATCAGTTAAAAAAATGGGTTGATTATGCTTTAGATAATAAGGCAATAATATTATTTGACGCAGCTTACGAATCATTTATTGAAGATGACAACCTCCCACACAGTATTTTTGAAATCGAAGGAGCACGTGAGTGTGCCATAGAGATGTGTTCGTTTTCTAAAAACGCAGGCTTCACAGGAGTTAGGTGTGCTTACTGCGTAATTCCTTCGGATTTAAAAATTGACGGAACAAAAGTAGGAGATGTATGGTCAAGAAGACAATCTTCAAAATTTAACGGAGTGTCGTACATTACTCAAAAAGCGGCTTTAGCAGTATTTTCTGAAGAAGCTCAAAAAGAAATAGCTCAATCTTTGTCCTATTACAAAAGAAATGCAAAGTTAATTTCAGATACTTTAAATTCTATGAATATATGGCATATAGGCGGCAAAAACTCACCTTATATATGGTTGAAATGTCCTCGTAGTATGACTTCTTGGGAATTTTTTGATTACTTGCTGAAAAACGCAAATGTAGTTGGTACGCCCGGTTCGGGATTTGGGTTAAACGGAGAAGGATTTTTCCGAATTTCTTCATTTGGAAGTTATGAACGAACGCAACAGGCAACAGAAAGAATAAAATCACTTGAAATTTAAATAAAATCAGGAGGAAAATTATGGCATTTGATAAAAATAAAGCTTTGGAAACAGCACTTGGACAAATAGAAAAGCAATTCGGTAAAGGTGCCGTCATGAAGCTCGGAAGAAACGAAACAATGCATGTAGACGCAATTTCTACAGGTTCTCTTTCTTTAGATATAGCTTTGGGTATAGGAGGACTTCCGCGAGGAAGAATAATCGAAATTTACGGACCTGAATCTTCAGGTAAAACCACGTTAGCTCTTTCTTGTATTGCTCAAGGTCAAAAAAGCGGTGGAAATGCAGCATTTATAGACGTTGAACACGCACTTGACCCTGTTTATGCTTCGAATTTGGGAGTGGATATAGATTCGCTTTTAGTTTCTCAGCCCGACACAGGAGAGCAAGCTCTTGAAATAACTGAATCTTTGGTGCGTTCCGGAGCTATCGATGTTATAGTTGTGGACTCTGTCGCGGCATTGGTTCCACGTGCGGAAATAGAAGGCGAAATGGGAGACTCTCATGTAGGACTTCAGGCAAGGCTTATGTCTCAGGCTTTAAGAAAACTTGCAGGAGCTATTTCCAAATCAAACTGCGTAGCTATTTTTATAAATCAGCTTCGTGAAAAAGTAGGCATTATGTTTGGGAATCCTGAAGTCACACCAGGTGGTCGTGCTCTTAAATTCTATTCTTCGGTTCGTATCGACATAAGAAGAATTGAAACTTTGAAATCAAATGGCGAAATGATAGGTTCCAGAACCAGAGCTAAAGTTGTAAAAAATAAAATAGCTCCTCCGTTTAGAGAAGCAGAATTTGATGTAATGTACGGTCAAGGTATATCTCACGAAGGAGAAATTCTTGATTTGGCGGTTAAACTCGACATTATACAAAAAAGTGGTTCATGGTTTGCATACGGAGATAAAAAACTTGCACAGGGCAGAGATAAAACTAAAGAATTTTTAAGAGAAAATCCCGAATTTGCTGCCCAAATAGAGAAAAAAGTAAGAGAAAGTTCAAATACTATATACTCAAAACCTTCAATGGCAAGAAATACCGAAGCTGAAACCATCGAGGAAGAACAAGAAGATAAATAAAATAGTGATCTAAATTATGATTACACGCGGAGAAAATTTATATGATAATTACCAATATTAAAAAAAGTAAAAAAGGTAATATTCTTGTATATGCAGATAATAATTATTTAACGAGTATATCTTTAGAAGTTTTTGTGAAAAGCAAAATTAAAATAGGTGACTATATTGATGAAGAGATTTTGAGTAAGATAAATTCAGAATCAAATAATTATAAAGCTAAAGAGAAGGCTTTAAGACTTTTATCTTTCAGAGCTCATTCAAAAAAAGAGTTGGAAAATAAGATAAAACATTATACAGATCAGCAGTCTGCCGAACAAGTCGCTAAAAAAATGGAAGATATCGGGCTTGTTAATGATTTGGAATTTTCCAAAACTTATGCAAGAGAGTTTTCTTCGCGAAAATATTATTCCAAAAACAGAATAATTTATGAACTTTCACAAAAAGG
>ERZ773181.2862-NODE-2862-length-10778-cov-3.474028_pt1 | contig 10778 bp, 2 predicted proteins | sample MGYA00581001_ERZ773181 | MGnify/ENA primary metagenome ERZ773181 (study PRJEB29015, sample SAMEA2737780) | human gut metagenome | biome: human gut; feature: human-associated habitat; material: faeces | place: China | collected 2012 ... | reverse complement strand
ATCCAGGACCGCGTGGGCCCCAACCGCGCCGGCATCCCGCTGAGCATCTTCCGCCGCTTCGGCATGAAGTCCGACCTGCCGTTCAAGAAGACGCTGGACTACTTCGGCCTGCTGCCGGCGTTTCTGACGGACCTCAGCCCCTTCCATGGCACGGTCATCTTCACGTCCATGGGCTCGCTTGGCATCCCGCCTATTGTCCACCACCTCTATAACTTCGGCAACCTTCCTGTCTTCGTCGCCTTTGGCCGTAAGTACCGCAAGGTCGAGCTCGACCTGCAGGGCAAGCCCGTGACGCGCCGCTATGTCGACTTCGTCATGAATACGGACGAGCGTATCGTGGATGGCTTCTATTACGCGACCGTCATGAAGTACTTTGAAAAGCTCCTGCGCGAGCCGGAGCAGCTCGATCTTCCGCCTGAGGAAGTCCTGCGCGATATTCCCTGAACCCAAATATCCAAAGCTCCTGCGTGTGCACTGCATGCGCAGGAGCTTTTTGCGTCTCCGTGTCACGGACAGCTGTCTGCCTGTGGCTGAAATGAGAGACGAAATGTAATACTGATTCCTGATTAAAACATTTAATCAGGAATCCCGTGTGCTACGCACACTCGCATCGTGCTGACGCACGCTGCGCCGTCTCATGCAGAATCTGACGCGCCCTCGGCGCTATAAAAAGCTTTTAAAGCTTTTTATCAGATTCTAGTATAAAGCGAATATACGCGAAAGTGTAAGAATATTTGTGAGAGAAAATAGAGCGATCAGCACACCAGAAGGGAATGAATTGTGATTAGCTGGCAAATAAGGACATTTAATGTGGATGCTCCACAACAGAAAAACAGAAAGCCTGGCAAATTTTTCCTTGCATTTCCATACAGCATGTGGCATAATTAAAGTCGCAGTTTACAACGCGTTAGCGGAGCAAAGCGCTAACGAGCCAAAAAGGAAAGGATGGGATATGCAATGCGCAAAAAACTGACTGCGCTGCTGCTGGCCTGCCTGCTGCTGGTTTGCCTGGTCCTGCCGGTGTCCGCTGCGGACGCTCCGGCGCTCTATGGCACGGCCAATGCCGCGGACGGCACGGTCACAGTCACACTCAGTCTTCGCGGCGGCAGCGCCGTGCGCAGCGGAGCCTTCACGCTCAGCTACGACAGCTCGCTGACGCTCAGCAAGACCGAAAAGGGTCTGCCGCTTGCAGTGGCAAACACAAAGGAGAAGGGAAAGGTCGTCTGCAATTGGGTCGGCGGCGCAGCCGAGGCCGATCAGGCCGTGCTGACGCTGACGTTCACGAACGCAGCGACGAAGAGCTATACCTTCAAGGTGTCCGGCGCCAAGGTGACGGACAAGAACTATGAGACGACGAAGATCGCTGACTTCCCGATCAGGATCTATGTGGCCTGCAACGGTAAGAACTGCCCGTCCAAGAGCTACAAGGATGTCGATCAGACGCAGTGGTATCACAATGCTGTGGACTATGTCCTCGGCAATGACCTGATGAAGGGCACGGGCAAGACGACGTTCTCCCCGGATGCCACTCTGACGCGCGGCATGGTCGTCACGGTCCTCGGCCGCATGGCCGGTGTGAAGACGGCCGACTATACCGGAACGAGCTTCTCCGATGTCAAGGCCGGCAGCTGGTATGCGCCCTATGTGCAGTGGGCCAGCAAGCAGGGCCTCGTCAAGGGCTATGAAGACGGCACGTTTAAGCCGGAGCAGAATGTGACCCGCGAGGAGATGGTCACCATGCTGTTCCGCTGCTGGAAGAGCGAGGGCAACACCTGGAAGACGGATGTCACCGCGCTCAATGCATACAAGGATTCCGCAAAGGTCTCGAGCTGGGCGCTTCCCGCCATGCGCTGGGCTGCTGCTAACGGCGTCGTCAACGGCGTCGGCGACGGTATGCTGGAGCCGCAGGGCCAGGCAACGCGCGCACAGTTTGCGAAGATCATCATGGTCTACCTTGAGAATCTCGCATGAAAGGAGCGCAGGATAGAAGAATGAAGCACTGGAATCTGAAACGGGTCCTTTCGCTGCTGCTGGTCGTGTGCATGGTCACCGGCCTGCTGTCCGGCGTCTCCGCCATGGCGGAGGATCAGACCGCGAATTATCATGAGATCTCCACCGACGGCCTGACGCTTGCAACGGAAGACAATGCCGCTGCGGACGAGACCGAAACGGAAGAGGCTCCCTATGCCGACACCGATGTCGTGCGTGTGTTCGTCGTGCTGGAGGACAAGCCCGTCCTGCAGCAGGGCTACGCTACCCGCGGCATCGCCGGCAATGCTGCCGCCATGGCAGCCTCCAAGGCGCTCGAAGCCAAGCAGGCAGCGCTGGCCGCAGAGATCTCTGCGAACGTGCTGTCCGGCGAGACGCTGAACGTTCACTGGAACCTGACGCTGGCCGCCAACGCCATGTCCGTTGACCTGCCCTACGGCAAGATGGACGAGGTCGAAGCGCTGAAGGGCGTTAAGAGCGTCATGCTCGTTCCGCAGTACAGCATCGATCCGCGCGAGCAGGCCGATCTCAACACCATTTCCTCCGGCAATATGATCGGCAGCTACAACGCCTGGCTCGAGGGCTATACCGGTGCGGGCAGCCGCATCGCCATTGTCGATACCGGCTTGGATTCAGACCATCCGTCGTTCAACAGCGCTGCGTTCGATTACAGCCTGCTGGTTACCTCGACGAAGAACGGCAAGCAGATCGCGGATTACAATCTGCTGACCGCCGCGAAGATCAACGAGGTCCTGCCGCAGCTGCATGCCGCAGAGCGCTATGAGGGCCTGACCGGCAATGCTCTGTATGTCAGCAGCAAGATCGCCTTCGGCTTCAACTATATTGACGCCACTCTCGACATCACGCATGACAACGATCAGCAGGGCGACCACGGCACGCACGTTGCCGGTATCGCCACGGCCAACCGCTATGTGGAAAATGCGGACGGCACCTACACCTACGCTGACAACGGCGTCGTCGGCGTTGCGCCCGATGCGCAGGTCGTCGTTATGAAGGTGTTCGGCAAGAACGGCGGCGCCTATGCCGATGACTACATCGCCGCCATCGAGGATGCCATCGTTCTGGACTGCGACAGCGTCAACCTGTCCCTTGGCTCCGCGGCGGTCGGCTTCACGACCCCCGGCGAGGCGTACTTCGACAATGTCATGGATTCTCTGGACGAGACGGATACCGTCGTTTGCATGTCTGCCGGTAACTCCGGAAACTGGGCAGAGGACTCCGTCAACGGCCTGCTGTTTGCCGAGGATTCCAACACCGGCCGCGTCGGCTCCCCCGGCGCCTATGAGAATTCTCTGGCCGTCGCCAGTGCCGACAACATTGCCAACACCGCAGAGTATTTTACGGTCAACGGTGCGAACTACACCTACGCTGACGGCGCAGGCAAGACGTTCACCGGCGGCGCGACCTGCAAGAGCGCAGCCTTTACGACGCTCGACAAGTCCGAGGACAAGAGCGGCACGGAGTATGACTTCGTGTTCATCGGCGATCCGACCGACCCGGACGACACCGCAAAGTACGGCGGCGAGAAGTCCGACTTTGCGAACACGGCCGGTAAGATCGTCCTTGTCTCCCGCGGCAACGGCGTTGCCTTCACCGATAAGCAGATCAATGCGGATGCCGCGAAGGCTGCCGCCATTATCGTCTATAACAATGTTGACGGCTTCGATGCCATCTATGCGGCCTGCACGAAGAAGCTCCCGTTCATCACGATCCGCCTCGACCAGATGAAGGCGATCCTCGCCTCGGCCACGCAGGACGAGAACGGCGTCTGGGGCGGCAAGCTGACCGTCCACGGCAGCGGCGTCTATACCGACATGAACGCCACCGGCGGCGTTATCACCATGAGCTCCTTCAGCTCCTGGGGCGTACCCGGCGATCTGTCTCTGAAGCCCGAGATCACCGCCCCCGGCGGCAACATCTATTCCACGCGCACGGACGGCACCTACGGCCTGATGAGCGGCACGTCCATGGCGTCTCCGTCTGCTGCCGGTCAGGCAGCCGTTGTCGCGCAGTACATCCGTGAGAACGGCCTTGCGGAAAAGGCCGGCCTGACGGCCCGCGCTCTGGCGCAGAGCCTGATGATGGGCACGGCCGTTCCCATCATGGACCCGGATTCCGACGTGGAGTACTCCCCGAGAAGACAGGGCTCCGGCCTTGGCAACGTGGAGAACGCCGTGAACAGCCCCGCCTATGTGACCATTGACGGCAATGACGACGGCAAGGTCAAGGTGGAGTTCGGCGACGATCCCGCCCGCACCGGTACCTACAGCTTCTCGTTCCATGTCAACAACCTGACGGACAAGTCCGTCTCCTACAGGCTCAGCGCCAGTGTGCTTGCGCCGGAAACAGTCACGGATGAAGAGTCCGGCACGAAGTTCATCGCCATGAACGATGTTGCAGTCGGCGCAAATGCGGTCTTCACGACCGATGCGGCGGGCTACGACCTCAACGGAGACGGCAAGCTCGACGACGGCGACGTCATGGCGATCCTGAACCATGCCGCCGGACTGGAGCTGCTTGCAGACGCTTCTCTGGCCGACCTGAACGGCGACGGCACTGCCGACGAGGTCGATGCGCAGATCCTTAACGACATTCTCGAGGGCGGTTCCTATGAGGGCAAGACGCTTGAGAGCCTGCAGAGCAACGACGTCGTGACCGTCCCGGCCAACGGCAGTGTGCAGGTCAAGGCAACCCTGAGCCTGAACGAGGAAGGCAAGCAGTATATGGAGGAGAACTTCTCCAATGGCAACTACCTCGAGGGTTATGTCTACCTGAATGCCGAGACCGATGCCGAGGGCAAGCTTGGCGTCAGCCAGTCCATCCCGTTCCTGGCCTTCTGGGGCAACTGGACGGATTCCTCCATGTTCGATACCAGCGTCTATGCCGAGGATCGCTTCAACGAGATGCCGCACAAGTACCTGAATATCGCGCGGGAGAACTACTACAATGTGAAGAAGGCGGGCAGCGGCAACACCTTCAACCTCGGTGTGAACCTCTACGCCAACGATGATGCGTTTATTGCTGACCGCACGGCTGTCCGCGCGGGCGATACGCTCATGACCATAAACTACAACCTGATCCGCAATGCGCAGGACGTCAGCTACGTCATCCGCAATGCAGAGACCGGCGAGGTTTATTTCAGCAAGGACTACGGCAAGCAGTCCGGCGCCTTCTACTATACGAACGGCGGCTACTGGTCCAACACCGTTACGACGAAGGGCATCAGCTGGAGGTTTACGGACAACGAGGGCAATGCGCTCCCGAACAACACGAAGCTCGAGCTCGTCCTGACTGCCGTACCGGAGTACTACACCGCCGACGAGAACGGCAATTATACCGGCCTCGGCAAGGGTGCAGCGTGGGAGACGCTCGTTACCGTCGATAACGAGGCACCGGCCGTCACCCAGATGTTCTTCTCCAGCGATCCTGCGGGCCGCAAGCTCATCAACATCGCGGCGCAGGATAACCAGTATATCTCTGCCATCCAGTTCCTCACGACGGACGGCAAGCTTATCGGAACGCTCTCTCCGAACCAGCAGACGGCAAACGAGGCACTGAGCCTTTCGGTCAACGTTGCTTCCATGAAGCAGGACAAGGTCGTTGTTGCGGTCGTGGACTATGCGGGCAACGCAAGAGCCTATGAGCTCGAGCTTGGCCTCGGCGGCGACGACGGCGGCGACGAAGAGCCCGCAGTGGAGCTCAATGGCTTCTTCGCCTTCAACTCGACGAACAACACCTGGGCGCGCTTTGAGCCGGATACGGCCAAGACCCCCGAGGTCGCGGCAGAGACCGATGTCCAGTTCGCTTCTGCGGAGTATGTCAACGGCTACACCGTAGCCTGCACGACGGATGGCTATCTGTACGTTATGCAGCACGGCAAGTTCGACCCGACGCCCGTGTGTTACCTGAACGCCATTCTGATCGACATGGCTTATAACAAGGCCGACGGCAAGCTGTACGCCATGGCGGTCCTCAATGACGAGAACGGCGAGCCGCAGTACGGCAAGCTCGTCACCGTCGACATGTTCACCGGCGAGCTGACCGAGATCGGCTCGATCACGAGCGACATGATGCCCTCGTCCCGCGACGGCGAAGTGCCGCAGGTGCTGGCCATCAGCGACGACGGCACGCTCTATGTCATCAACGCCTCCACGCGCAATACCTACCTCTACAGCTTCCGCCTGACTGAGGACGGCAAGATCGGCGAGCTGACGAATATCGGCAAGACCGGCTTCAAGGCAAACTATCTGCAGTCCATGGCCTTTGACCACTCCACTGGCGAGCTCTACTGGGCACAGTTCGTGCGCACGTCCAGCTGGGCGCGTCCGACCTACAAGCTCGTGAAGCTTGACCTCACGACCGGTGCCGGCACGGCACTCTCCGATCTGCCCGGCGAAATGACCGGCCTGTACATCGTTCGCGGTCAGGGCGGCTCCACCGGCAAGACCGACAAGCCTGAGAAGGTCCAGCTCACCACGACGAGCGCCACGCTCTACAGCGGCAACAAGACCGCCCTCGAGGCCTTCGTGACCCCGTGGAACCTGACCGACCGCTCCATCGTCTGGTCCTCCTCCGATGAGAAGATCGCCACCGTCAATGCAAACGGCGTTGTCACTGCAGTCAGCGAGGGCACGGCAGTCATCACCGCCGCCTCCAAGCTCGACGGCACCGTCAAGGCCGAGTGCACCATCACGGTCCTGCAGAACAACACGACGCTGACCGGCATCGTCCACAATGCAGACGGCCAGAGCTTTGTTGCCGACATCGATGTCGACTCTGCAAACTACAAGTACCTCACCGGTGCACTGGAGCAGGATTACTACTCCGTCGTCCAGACGGGCGATATGCTGCTGGCCTCCGGCGACGGCAACCTTTACAGCCTTGATGCCGAAAACGGCTACGCAGCCAAGGAGCTGTGCTACACCGGCGACCTGTTTATGTCCGATATGGCCTACAGCCCGAACCTTGACCTCACGCTCGGCACCTATGGTTACTACCTGATGCTCGTCGATCCGACCACCGAGAACGGCTACCGCGGCCTATGGAATCTGCAGGGTGCATTCACTGCCATTGCGGGCATTGCCTATGCGGGCCATGACAGCACCTACAACTACTTCTATATGCTGTCTGCCTCCGGCACGATCCACCTCATCGGCATCGCTCCGAGCGGTGACGGCTACACGCTGAGCCTCCTGCACACCATCGTAACGGACAAGTCCCTTGCTATTACGGGCCAGCATATGTATCAGTCCCTGTACTATGATATGGAGACCGGCTGGATCTACTGGGCACGCTTCAACGGCGAGGACTCCTCCAGCATCATCGCGATCAACGAGGAGACCGAGGAGGCCGTCCTCCGCGGCACGTTCGACGAGGCTGCATGGCCCGTTGTCGGCCTGTTCGCTTCCAAGAGCGGCGCGATGGATCTCGACCGCACCGGCGATTTCAACTTCAGCGAGACCTGCACGCTGGCCCAGACCGAGCTGAGCAGTCAGGACGCCGTGGCGCTCCCCGCCGGGAGCCTCCCCACGCTGGAGCATTAAGCTCAGAATAGGAGGAAACCATGAATCAACTGATGAAACGGGTGCTGTCCGTCCTGCTGGTCGTGTGCCTCCTGTGTTCCGCGCTCCCCTCTGCCTTTGCGGCAGAGGGCGGCGGGTTCACGGACGTCTCGAAGGACCACTGGGCGTATGACGCCATCACGGAAGCCGTTGCCGCCGGTTACTTCAAGGGCGTGAGCGACACGGCGTTTGATCCCGAGGGCACGCTGACCCGTGCCATGCTTGTGACCGTTCTGGCGCGTGCCGCCGGTGCGGAAACGGACGACAATGCCTCTACCGGCTTCTCCGATGTGGCAGCGGGCACCTGGTACACGGGCGCTGTCGCATGGGCCGCCGAGAACGGCGTTGTGACCGGCGACGGCGACGGCACGTTTGCCCCGGACCGCGCGGCCACCCGGCAGGAGACTGCCACCATCTTCCTGCGGCTGCTGAAGCTGCTCAACAAGACCCTCCCCGAGATCGAGGAGGTTAAGACCTTCACCGATGCAGCCGACATCGCCGCCTGGGCGGAAGAGGCTGTGGAGACCATGCAGACGGCAGGTGTCCTGACCGGCTATCCGGACGGCAGCTTCCTGCCGCAGAACCCTCTGACCCGCGCTGAGGCCGCTACGCTCCTGTGCCGCTTCCTGAAGGCTGCGGAGGATAAGCCCGAGCCCACGGAGCCGACGGAGACCGAACCGACGGAGCCAGAGCCCACGGAGCCCGAGCCTACCGAACCCGAGCCCACCGAGCCGAAGGAGCCGATCCACGTCACCTTCGTCACCGAGCACAGCGCGGCCTATGTCGAAGGCAAGGCCGTCACGGAGCTGACGCTCCCGGAGAATGTGAACTTTGTCGAGTTTATCGCCCGCGCTGACGAAGGCTATGAGGTCTATGACGTCTCCGCAACGAGCGGCCGTCTGGCGAGCCACGGCAGCAACTACATCCTGGCCGGACTGACCGAGGACGTCACCGTCACGCTGTCTGACGGCCTGATCCAGCATACCGTCACGTTCAATGCCGTCAACGGCACGACACCGGTGCAGGTCAAGGTCCAGCACGGCAGCACGGTCGAAAAGCCCGCCGATCCCGTCAAGACTGACGATACCTTCCTCGGCTGGCACACCGCCAGCGGCGCGGAATGGGATTTCGCGACTCCGGTCACGAACAACATGACGCTCTTTGCCTACTGGCTCAACGACACCTATGTCGGCGCGACGGTTTATCTGGACGGTGTCAAGGGCAGCGACTCCAACGACGGCCTGTCGGAGGAGACCCCGGTCCGCACGTTTGCTGCGGCTGCGGCTCTCATCTCTCCGAAGGTCACCGACGGTGTCATCTGGGTCACGCATACCGTGACCGTGCTCGATGAGCAGACGTGGGACCTCAAGGGCCGCGACTGCATCGTCAAGCGCGCTCCGTCCTGCACGGGCAACATGATCGCCGTGGACGGCGGCAGCCTGACGCTGTCGAACATCACGATCGACGGCAATGCCGAGGTCTTCTCCGGACTGTCCGCTTCCGCTCCCGCGAGCAACACCATCTATCTGCTGAACTATGCGACGATGACGATGAACAACGCCGTTGTCACGAATTGCTTCGGCGCACAGGGCGGTGCATTCTATGTGGAAGACTCCACCCTGGTCCTGAACAGCGGCAAGATCTCGAGCAACACGTCCAAGTTCACCGGCGGCGCGATCTACCTCAAGTCCAACACGAAGGACGATAAGACCGTCTTCACGATGAATGGCGGCGAGCTGTCCCATAACGTGGGCGGCTCCGTTGCGGGCGTCATCAACGTTATGGGCAGCCATCCTGTGGAAGTGAACCTGCTCGGCGGCGCGGTTGTGAACAACTCCATGTCGACGACGGGCGCGAACATCGCCTGCATCTCTGCCACGAATGACGGCTCCACCGTCGTGCTCGGCGGTGTGAAGTTTGCCGGCAACACGAACAAGAACGGCGAGACGATCAACGCGCTGACCCTTTCGACCCACAACGTTACCCTCATTCCGACGGAGGATACCGATTTCCAGGACCCGATTTACATCAACAACGCCTATGGGTCCTCCAAGGACGTCGCGATTCGCGTGCCGGAGGGCCTGACCAAGCTGAAGGGCAAGCTCCCCATCCTGCTGGCCAAGGAATTCGTCGGCGCAGCCACCATCTCCGGCGGAACGGGCGAGGGCGCTTATGCCCTGCAGCCGAGCGACATGGAGAAGGTACATGTTGTCAACGGCATCGACGGCGCTTATTACCTCGAGGTCAATGAGAACAACACGGCGGTCTTTGCCGAGGTCAAGACGAACGACATCGTCGTCTACCTCAGCGGCAACGGCAATGACACGAACGACGGCCTGACCGTTAAGACGCCGGTCAAGACATTCGAGAAGGCCAAGGAGATCCTGAAGGCCCGTGTCGATGCCATGGAGACCATCCCCGATGACGCGAACTTCGTCATTTCACTGGTCTACCGCATCCAGATCAAGGAAGACTGTTCGCTGAACTTCAACGAATTCGGCGAGAATGCCAAGCGCTGCATGGTCCGCCGTGATGCTACGAACACCTCCGGCTATATGTTTGACATCAAGGAAGCGAACGTCACCATCGAGAACTTCCGCGTGGACGGCAACAGCAAGTATCTGAAGAGCGGTGTCAATGCCGCCTTCAGTATCGGCTCCGGCGCACAGGTCACTGTGAACGACGGCTTTGAGATCGCCAACATGATCTTCGGCGCAGGCGGCGGAGTGTTCAATCTCGGCGCAAGCAAGACGGAGACCCTGCTGACCATCAACGGCGGCTGGTTCCATGACCTGACCGGCTACAACGGCCTGATCGTCTATGGAAACTGCATGTCCCTGAGCACCTATGTGCCTGCGCGCTGCGTTGTGAACGACTGCCTTGTTGAAAATGTCACCGGTTCCTATGGCCTGCTGCATGCCATGAAGTTCGTGACCATCGAGATCAATGGCGGCAGGTTCCGCAATATCACGATGAAGAACGACATCGGCTATCTCGCGGCTGTCAACGGCGACGCCACGGCGAGCATCGTCCTGAATCCCACGCCCGCAGGCCAGACCGCGGAGCTGAACGGCGATATCTACCTGCTCAACTCCAAGAGCGATGAAGACGGCAATCTCAGCAAGACCTCCGACGGCTATGTGACCATCGGCGGCGCGCTCGACCACGACGTTGTGATCACCGGTAACCTCATGATGTGGGACACGG
>ERZ773181.2854-NODE-2854-length-10806-cov-3.526649_pt1 | contig 10806 bp, 9 predicted proteins | sample MGYA00581001_ERZ773181 | MGnify/ENA primary metagenome ERZ773181 (study PRJEB29015, sample SAMEA2737780) | human gut metagenome | biome: human gut; feature: human-associated habitat; material: faeces | place: China | collected 2012 ... | reverse complement strand
CGGGGGCAAGGCGAATCTTTCTGCTCAAGGGCAGTGGGACCTATCGTTCAGATTTAAGCGAAAGCGCGATGGGCATCATTGCAAGGCTTGATAACGTTGTTAACGGCCTTAAAACACGGCTTGAAGCTACACTCGGCAGCATAGAGCGTATGGAGCAGGACGAGGCGGAGCTGCGTTCGGAGTCTGAAAAACCGTTCCCGTTTGAAACGGAACTTACGGAACTGCGCCGTGAGCTGAAAAGGGTCAACGGCGAACTCGGAATGCTGTAAATTTGGATGATATATAAAATAACAGTCGGCTGATTGTTGATTACGGAGGAAAAAATGCAAAATCAGCACAATTATTCCGTTGATGATATAAAGGTAATGGAAGGCCTGGAGGCGGTTCGTGTCCGTCCGGGCATGTATATCGGCAGCACGGGAAGCAGGGGTCTGCACCATATGCTTTGGGAAATCGTTGATAATGCCGTTGATGAAGCGGCAAACGGGTTTGCAACGATCGTCAGCGTTACGATTAACAGGGATAATTCCGTGGTTGTTGAGGATAACGGCAGGGGAATCCCCGTAGGCATTCATGAAAAGCTGCATGTGTCCGGCGTTGAAGTTGTTTATACTCAACTCCATGCGGGAGGAAAATTCAACAACGATTCATACGGTTTCTCGGGCGGATTGCACGGTGTCGGTGCATCGGTTGTTAACGCGCTTTCCGAATATGTTGAAGTTGAGGTTGCAACGGGCGGAAAGCTGTATTCAATAAAATTCCACAGCTATGAAGATTCGGACGGCAACATGCATTCCGGAATTCCTGTCGCGCCGCTTGCCGAGGTCGGAAGGACGCGGCGGCAGGGCACAAGGGTAACATTTTTGCCGGACAAACGCGTTTTTGAAACGATTGAAATGAATTCCGAAGTCGTTGCAAAACGCCTGCGCGAGCTTGCGTACCTGAACAAAGGGGTAACGTTCAAATTCACCGACAACAGGCTGAAGGACGAAAATAAGAGCCGCGAGTACAAATACGACGGCGGCATTGTGGATTTTGTGTGCTATCTTAACAGTGAAAAAACCCCGCTGTATAAAGAACCGATATACTTTCGCGGAATGCGCGGCACGGGCAAAGATGCAATCATCGTTGAAATTGCAATGCAGCATAACGATGGCTATACCGAAAGCATCTTTTCATATGTCAACAATATTCCGACGACCGAGGGAGGTACGCATGAAACCGGATTTAAGTCCGCTCTGACCAAGGTCATGAACGATTATTGCCGTCGAACCGGAATCCTTAAGGAGAAGGATGCGCCGCTGCCGGGTGAGGATTTCCGCGAGGGACTCACGGCAGTCGTGTCGCTTAAAATGAGTTCGATTCAGTTTGAAGGGCAGACGAAAACAAAGCTCGGCAACACCGAAGCCCGCCCCGCGGTGGAAGCGGGCGAAAATCTCGGCTTTCTGCCCGGCGATCTGCAAAGCAAGGTGGACCCCTACCTGCGGCCGCTGTATGACGCCCTGTTTGATATGCTGGGGGCGGAGACCTACCAGAAGTATCTGGAGCGGGGCAACATTGAGGTGGCGCCCCTGGCCTATATGCGCGGCCGGACGCTGGATGACAGCTTCATCATTCTGGACGAGGCCCAGAACACCAGCCGGGAGCAGATGAAAATGTTCCTGACCAGAATGGGCTTCGGGTCCAGGGTGGTCATCACCGGCGACGTGACACAGATCGACCTGCCCAGCGACAAGCCCAGCGGCCTGAAGGAGGCCATGCGGGTGCTGGACGGCGTGGAGGGTGTGGGCATCTGCCGCCTGACCCAAAACGACGTGGTGCGGCACATTATGGTGCAGCGGATCATTGAGGCCTACGCCAAGTTTGAGGAGAAGAAAAAGAAATGAGAAAGACCCACTATATCCCCATTACCGCCGACGTGCCCGGGGCGGCATCGGACAGCAACTGCGCCCTGATCCGCAAAACCATCCGCACGGCTCTGGCGGCGGAGGGGATGGAGCTCCCCTGTGAGATCGACGTGCTGCTGACCAGCGATGAGGGGATCCATCAGATCAACCTGGACATGCGCAATGTGGACAGGCCCACGGATGTGCTGAGCTTTCCGGAGTTTGACCTGAGACCGGGGGAGCTGCCCGCGGCGGAGGACGCAGACCCGGGGACGGGACTTATTCCCCTGGGGGACATGGTGCTGTCCATGGAGCGGGTGGCGGCCCAGGCCAAGGAGTACGGCCACTCGAGGCGGCGGGAGCTTGCGTACCTGGTGACCCACTCGGTGCTGCATCTGCTGGGGTATGACCACCTGGACGAGGGGGCCATGAAAAAGCAGATGCGCTGGCGGGAGGAGGCCATCATGGCCCTGCTGGGGCTGGAAAGGTAAGAAGGGCGGATTGCCACAGCCGGTGCGCGCACCGGCCTCGCAATGACAGGTTTTTTGCAAGGAGTCGGTGCAAGGCTGGGCGGGTCGTCCGGGAGGCCGGCCCCTACACGCCATTCGCCGATAGAACTTCGTAGGGGGCGGCGTCCCCGACGCCCCGCTTTGCCACGGGCGCGGTGCGCCCTCGCAATGACAAATCCTTGCGCATTTACAAAAGATGCGGAGAAAGGGCGGAGGTATGACGAAGAAGAAAGGGATCCTGCTGGGTTCTCTGGCGCTTTTTGCGCTGGTTTTGATTTATGTGCTGTACCGATTTAACTATCTGCCCCACCCGAAGTATTCTAACGAGAAATTCGGCATCGAGACCTACAGGAGCCAAGTGGACCGGGACGGGGACGGGGTGGACGATCAGAGGGACATTCTGCAGTCCGTCCGGGCGTATCTGGACACCCGGCCTAAGTATAAGAGCCGGTATTACGCCACCGGCTATCCGGACGACGGGTATGGGGTATGCACAGACGTGGTGGCCTTCGGGCTGCTGGGGGCCGGGTACGACCTGATGGAGCTGCTGCATGAGGACGTACTGACCCACGGAGACCGCTACGACATTGACCCGGTGGACAAAAACATCGACTTTCGCCGGGTGCGGAATCTGAAGGTCTACTTTAAAAACACCGCTATTGCGCTGACCACGGACATCCACGACATCGACCAGTGGCAGGGTGGGGACATTGTAATTTTTGAAAATCACATCGGCATCGTTTCGGACAAGCGCAACGGAAAGGGCATCGCCTTCGTGCTGCACAACGGCAATCCGTACCAGCGGTACTATGAGGAGGACATCCTGGAGCGCCGGAACGATATTGTGGCGCATTACAGAATCAGCTGAGAAGGGGAGGAATTTATGGCTACTTTTGATGATTTTATGAGGCTGGATATCCGGGTGGGCACCATCACGGAGGCAAAGACCTTTGAAAAGGCCCGGAGGCCGGCCTACCAGCTATGGGTGGATCTGGGCGAGGAGATCGGCGTAAAAAAAACCTCCGCTCAGATCACGGACTACTATAAGCCGGAAGACCTCATCGGCAAGCAGGTGCTGGCCGTGGTGAATTTCCCGCCGCGGCAGATCGCGGATTTTATGTCCGAGGTTTTGGTGCTGGGCACATACAGTGACGGGGGCGTGGTACTGATCGCTCCGGACAGAAAGGTCAAAAACGGAGACAAGCTGGGCTGATATATGCAGAGAAAGCCTCGCAGAGTTCGCGTCCGCAGACGCGAAAATTGAGACCATTTTCTCTTGCGACATGTGCGTGAGAGAAAATACCGCTCAGGCTGCCGGTGTGGAATTTTTGCGCTGCGCGCAAAAATTATGCGCGCGGCAGACTGGGGGCCTTTTGGCAGAAAAATCGAAGATTTTTCGCCAGTTTGAACGAAAGTTGAGGATCACCTATGAATGAAATCAAAAAAACCGCTATGGTCACCGTGTGCGGGCGGCCCAATGTGGGCAAGTCCAGCCTGACCAACGCCCTGGTGGGGGAGAAGATCACCATCGTGTCGAGCAAGCCCCAGACCACCCGCAACCGCATTTACGGCGTGGTGAACCGGGGGGACACGCAGCTCGTGCTGCTGGATACTCCGGGGCTGCACAAGCCTCGGTCCCGGCTGGGGGACTACATGGTAAAGGTTGTGCGGGAGAGCCTGGCGGATGTGGAGTGTGCGGTGCTGCTGGTGGAGCCCATCGCCCACGTGGGAGAGCCGGAGAAGATCCTGCTGGAGCGCATCCGGGAGGAGAAGCTGCCGTGCATCCTGTGCATCAACAAAATCGACACCGTTGCCAAAAAGGATGAGCTGCTGGCGGTGATCGACGCATATAGCCAGGCATACCCGGATTTTGCGGCTATCGTGCCTATCTCGGCGCGAAAGGGCGACGGATTGGAGGAGCTGATGGGCCTATTGGCGGGCTATGCCCAGGAGGGACCGCAGCTTTTCCCCGATGGCATGACCACCGACCAGGCCGACAGCCAGGTCTGCGCTGAGACGGTGCGGGAGAAGATGCTTTTATGCCTGGACAAGGAGATCCCCCACGGCACCGCGGTGGAGGTGACCCGTTTTTCCGAGCGGGATAACGGCATTATCGACCTGGATGTGACCATCTACTGCGAAAAGGCCAGCCACAAGGGCATTATCATCGGCAAAAACGGAGAGATGATCAAGCACATCAGCACGTTAGCCCGGCGAGACATTGAAAAATTCATGGGCACGAAGGTGTATATGGAGACTTGGGTGAAGGTAAAGGAAAACTGGCGGGACAATGTGAATTTTATCCGCAGCCAGGGGTACAACGAGAACTAAGCCGGTGAAAAGCAGGGGGTTTCGGCCGGTTTTCCTGCGAGCGTAAGTGAGCCGCCATTTTTTGGCGTGAATTCGAAGAATTCCGTAGGCGGAATTCACTTCCGCCGTTAAGCGGCTTAATGCGGGGTCCCCGGCCGATGGAACATCGGATGGGGAAAACTGGCGGGGCAATGTGAATTTTATCCGCAGCCAGGGGTACAACGAGAACTGAACTGGTGAAAAATCTTCGATTTTTCTGCCAAAAGGCCCCAGCCTGCTGCGTGCATAAGTTTACCGCCTGCGGGCGGCAATCTCTGCGAGGCTTTTTGCTGCGGCAAAGGGCAGAAAGCCAGAACTTTCCACGGATGAAAATAGAGGCCCATGGCAAGCTACCTGAAAAAGGAGGCGGCGGCTGTGGAGGACTACTGGAGTTTGTTTTGGGAGACGGGGGCACCGGAGCTGTATATGCTGCACCGGGTCCGGGAGGGTGAGAAATGCGGGGAGAACAAGGAAAAACCGTTGCCCACGGATTGATCCTGCGGGAAACAGAGACAAAAGAAACGGACAAGATCCTCACCGTGCTTACGGCGGAGATGGGAAAAATCCCCGTCATCGCCCGGGGTGCCCGGCGGAAAAACAGCCGCCTGGCGGCGGCCTGCCAGCTGTTCGCGTGGTCGGAAATGACCCTATATAAGCGAGGGAACTGGTACTATCTGGACTCGGCGGACCCCGAGGAGCTGTTTGCAGGACTGCAAAAGGACCTGGTGCGCTTTGCCTTGGCGGCCTATCTGGCGGAGCTGACGGAGTTTGTGACCGGAGAGGAAAACCCCGCCCCGGAGCTGCTGCGGCTGCTGCTCAACGGGCTGTACGCTTTGGCAAAATTGAACAAAGACCCGGCGCTGGTGAAGCCGGCGTTTACCTTCCGGCTGCTGGCCCTGGCTGGCTTTGAGCCCATGATCGACGGCTGTGCCGTGTGCGGGGCGGAGACAGCCCTGAACCCGGTGCTGGACGTGGTGCAGGGCGTGGTACACTGCCGCAAATGCGGCGGCCCGGGGGGAGAAAGCTTTCCCCTGTCGGCGGCGTGCATGACGGCGCTGGAGCACATCCTCCATGGGCCGGACAGGAAGCTCTATAGCTTTACCCTGATGCCGGAGGACCTGAGGCTGCTGGATAGGGCGGCGGAGGAGTTCGCCGCGGCACAGCTGGAGCGGAGCTTCCGGACGCTGGGGTACTATAAGGCGATACTTATTTGAGAGAACGGGCGGACAGGGGCGTCCGGGCCTACGGATGACAAGGAAATTTGTGCAAGCCCGGTTCGGGCCGATGTGGGCATCGGCCCCTACGGAGTGTTTACCGACAGGATTTTGTAGGGGGCGATGCCCACATCGCCCCGCGTCCGTTACAAGGGGCGCGGAAGAACGGGCGGGGTAGAACCCCGCCCCTACGAAAGGGTTGCAAGAGGTGCGGTGAGGTGAAGAATCCCCCAGTTACGGCTTCGCCGTGCCAGCCCCCTTTAGGCAAGGGGGCCAAGGGGGCGGGGGATGCGGATTGCCACAGCCAGTTTGCGAACTGGCCTCGCAATGACATGGTTTTTGCAAGGAGCCGGTGCAAGGCCGGCGGGCGGACAGGGTCGTTCGCCCCTACGGGATCATTTTGGCTTTATTTACATAGGAAAATTTATATTTCCAAGGCAAAAGAGGAAGATTCATGAATACATTGTTTGAAAAATCCATACGGACGTTGGAGCTGCCGGTGGTTTTGGAGATGCTGGCGTCTCTGGCAGTGAGCGAGGCGGCCAAGGAGAAGTGCCGCCAGCTTCTGCCGGTGTGTGACCTGGAGGAGGCTGCACGATTGCAGGAGGAGACCCAGAGCGCCCGGGAACGGCTGGGGCTTTACGGCAGCCCCAGCTTTTCAGGGGTGAAGGATGTGTCCCGGGCGCTGAACCGGGCCGACCACGGCGGGGTGCTGAACACAAGGGAGCTGCTGGATGTGGCAGACCTGCTGACGGCCTCTCGCCGGGTTTCGGAATACGACCGGGACCGGCAGGGGGAGAAAACCGTGCTGGACCACCTGTTCTCCGCCCTGCACACCAACAAATTCTTAGAAGACAAGATCCACGGAGCCATTTTGGACGAGGAAACCATTGCCGACTCCGCCAGCCCCGAGCTTGCCGACATCCGGCGTAAGATGCGTCTGGCGGCCAGCAAGGGCCGGCAAATTCTGCAGCGGATCATCTCCTCTCCCTCCTACGCCAAGGTCCTGCAGGAAGCCCTCATTACCCAGCGGGACGGGCGGTTTGTGGTGCCGGTGAAGGCCGAGTGCAAGGGGAGCATCCCGGGGCTGGTGCATGATATTTCCTCCTCCGGGGCCACGCTGTTTGTGGAGCCCATGGGCGTGGTGCAGGCCAACAACGAGCTGAAGGAGCTGCAGGCCCGGGAGGAAAAGGAGATCGACCGCATCTTGCGCATCCTCTCCGGGGAGTGCGCGGCCCAGATGATGAACATCCTCTATGACTATGATATTTTGGTGCACCTGGATGTGATCTTTGCCCGGGGGCAGCTGAGCTACCGGATGAACGCGGCCAAGCCTATTTTGGCCCGGAGGGGCGGCATCGTGCTGCGCCGGGCCAGGCATCCGCTGCTGGACCAGGCCAAGGCAGTGCCTATCTCCCTGGAGCTGGGCAATTCCTATGACACCCTGGTCATCACCGGTCCCAATACCGGCGGCAAAACGGTGACGCTGAAAACCATCGGGCTGCTGACGCTCATGGCCCAGTGCGGGCTGCAGATCCCCGCTGACGACGGCTGTAGGCTGCGGGTCTTTGACCGGGTGCTGGCGGATGTGGGCGATGAGCAGAGCATCGAGCAGAGCCTATCCACCTTCTCGGCCCATATGTCCAACACCGTGGAAATTCTGCATCAGGCGGACGAGAACAGCCTCCTGCTCTTTGACGAGTTGGGGGCGGGCACCGACCCGGTGGAGGGGGCGGCCCTGGCTATTGCCATCATTCAAAATGGGCGCAGCAAGGGCGCCCTTATTGCCGCCACCACCCATTATGCGGAGATGAAAACCTTTGCCATGACCACCGCCGGGGTGGAAAACGCCAGCTGTGAGTTCGATGTGGCCACCCTGCGGCCCACCTATCGGCTGCTCATCGGCATCCCCGGCAAATCCAACGCCTTTGCAATTTCCCGGCGGTTGGGGCTTGATGAGGAGGTCATTGCCGCTGCCAAGGCCCAGATGGACAGCGAGTCCATCCGCTTTGAGGATGTGCTGACCCAGCTGGAGGAGAAGCGCCAGCGGCTGGAAAAGGCCCAGGGCGAGGCGGACCGGCTGTGGCAGCAGAGCCAGGAGGATGCCCGAAAGGCACGGACCTTCCGGGAGCAGATGGAAAAGGCCAAGGAAAACGCCCGGAGTAAGGGTGAAAACGAGGCCCGGCGCATTGTGCGGCAGGCCCAGCAGCAGGTGGACGAAATATTCGCCGAGCTGGACGAGCTGCGCAGGAAAATGCAGCAGCAGGCAGATTTCCAGGCCATCAACGACGCAAAGGTATCGGCGAGGAAGCACATGAACGCCGCCCAGGAGGCCCTGCACCTGCGGGAGGAGGCCCCGGAGCCGGAGACTCCGTCCCGGCCTATTGTGGCCGGAGACCGGGTGGAGCTGCCCGGCGTACGCACCGCCGCCACGGTGGTGCAGGTAAACGGCGACGGGAGCCTGGTGCTGCAGGCGGGAAAGATGAAAATGACCGCAAAGCCCGGGCAGGTGCGGCTCATAGAGGGACAGCCCCAGCCGAAGAAGCGGGCGGCTGCGCCTAAAACGGGACCTGCGCCCACGCTGCATCTGGAGCGGCGGGCGTCCTCAGAACTGGATATTCGGGGCTACGAGACCCTGGAGGCTGAGAGCGTGGTGGAAAACTACCTGGACGCAGCCGTTATGGCCAAGCTGGAGACGGTGACCATTATCCACGGCAAGGGCACCGGGGCCCTGCGCAAGGCGGTGCATGAGATATTGAGGCGCAGCAAGGTGGTCAAGAGCTTCCGGCTGGGCCGCTACGGCGAGGGCGAGGCCGGCGTGACGGTGGTGGAGCTGAAGTGATGGCACCGGGTGGGAGAGTTGCTTGCCGCGAAACTCGGTGATTGTGGGGAAACGAAGCGGGTCGTTTTTGTGGGAAAAGTAAAAAATCGCCCGCGTAACACCGGGGTTTCTCGCTTTTTTCGTGGTTTTTGCCATTGCAATCCCCGCCTCTTTCCGTATAATTAGAAGTGGTTAGGAAGAAGTTTTTCCGAATAACTGCTGTGCGTAAAGGAGAAGAGGATATGTATACACAGGAAATTACCGTGAAAAACGAGGTCGGGCTGCACGCCAGACCCGCCACCTATTTCATTCAGAAGGCCAATGAGTTCAAGTGCGGCATCTGGGTGGAGAAAGACGAACGCCGCGTCAATGCCAAGAGCCTGCTGGGCGTGCTGAGCCTGGGCATCGTGGGCGGCACCACCATTACCCTCATTGCAGACGGCTCCGACGAGAAGGAAGCTGTGGCTGCGCTGGCCGAGCTCATCAACAGCAATTTCGGCGAATAAATCACAACAAAAGCGAAGCGGCTAAGCCCGCTTCGCTTTTGTTCGCCTAAAAGACTCTGCAGAGTTCACCGGCAACAGGCGGCGGTTTACGGGCCCTTGCCTTGGATCAGCTTTTGGCCTGAAAAAAGCTTGCATTGCTTGACAATATATGATATAGTATGGGATGTAAGGTTATTTTCGCAGAGTGGACTTCCCGGTCCGCTCTTTTTGTTGGCTAATTTGCGATCCTTAAAATTGCGGAAATGCGAGGATATTCGATGAAAAAAGTAACGGAAATCGTGGCGGAGCTGGCCGCTCCCGTGGCTGCGGAGTTCGGCTGCGAGCTGTGGGACACGGAATATGTCCGGGAAGCCGGCCAGTGGTTTCTGCGGCTGTACCTGGACAAGGACGGCGGCGTGGACATCCTGGATTGCGAAAACGTGAGCCGGAGGGTCAGCGACCTGCTGGACGAGGCGGATCCCATCGAGGGCAGCTACATCTTTGAGGTGTCCTCTGCCGGGGCCGAGCGGCAGCTGAAGCGGCCATCAGATTTTGAAAAATTTCTGGGTAGCCCCGTGCTGCTGAAAACCTACCAGAATCGCGACGGACGGAAGGAATTCCCCGGCGTGCTGAAGGAGTACGACGGCGGCGCAGTGGTACTGGAAATGGGTAAGCAGGAGCTGCGGTTTGAAAAAAATGAAGTCGCTATGGTGCGGCTGCGCATAGTTTTTTAAGCTGGCGAAACGGCCTGGGGGCGGCAAGCGCTGAGAGGCTTTCTAAGATACAATTTTTTTGTGGTTTAATTTTGTTATTATAGATTTTTCTTATACAGAACAGGAGATTCGGCTATGAAATGTGAAGAAATCTTTGCCGCTCTGGCGCTGCTGGAAAAGGAACGCGGCATTTCTCAGACCTTTATGATGGATAAGATCGTTCAGGCGCTCACCACCGCCTACAAGCGCGACCACGAGGGCGTGGAAAACGTCGTGGTCGATGTGGACGAGGGCAAGCGCGAGCTCAAGATGTTCGTGCAGAAGGAAGTCGTGGATGAGGTCGAGAACCCCGGCACGCAGATGAGCCTCGATGACGCGAAGGCCATCTCCGCCAAGTACAATGTCGGCGATATCGTCAACATTCCCGTCGACAACATCGAATTCGGCCGCATCGCCGCGGGCAACGGCAAGCAGGTCATCATCCAAGGCCTGCGCGAAGCCGAGAGCGGCATGGTCTACGACGAATACAACTCCAAGCAGCATGAAATTCTCACCGGTGTCGTCACGCGCATCGATCCCCGCACGGGCAATGCGTCCCTTCGCATCGGCACCGGCACGGAAGCGACAGACGCCATTCTTCTCGCCGGCGAGCAGGTCAAGGGTGAGACGCTCATCGAGGGCCAGCGCATCAAGGTCTACCTTGTCGACGTGCGCCGCCAGTCCCGCGGCCCGCAGGTCGTCATCTCCCGCACGCACCCCGGCCTTGTCAAGCGCCTGTTCGAGCTTGAAGTGCCCGAGATCTACGACGGCACGGTCGAGATCCGCTCCA
>ERZ773181.2844-NODE-2844-length-10841-cov-8.366123_pt1 | contig 10841 bp, 14 predicted proteins | sample MGYA00581001_ERZ773181 | MGnify/ENA primary metagenome ERZ773181 (study PRJEB29015, sample SAMEA2737780) | human gut metagenome | biome: human gut; feature: human-associated habitat; material: faeces | place: China | collected 2012 ... | reverse complement strand
TTTGTATTCGGTATATTCCGATTGTAGCACTTTGAGCAGAAAAAAGCAATTTTTTTCAAAAGCTGCTACATTTTCCGTCCTCATATGTGTGCCGGCTGATATTCGGAGTCGAATGCTACATGTGAGCCTTGTTCGTAATGCCCACCGATCATGACCGTAGCGGCAGTCACAGCATCCACATGAAAGCGTTCCCGGTAATGCTTGCATTTTCGTAAAAAAACGTTATAATTGAATCAGTTAAATCAAAGGAGGTATCAAATCATGAAATCACATAAATACTGGTCCTTAGGCGCACTTTTCTGTATGTTTGGATGCATTTATTCTGGAATCAAAAAATCTATGACTGCGCATAAATACTTTGCCTATTCTTCATTGCTTTGTATGGGTATGTCCATTTATTCCGGTCACAAACTGGTTTCTCCAAAGAAGAAAAAAATCACTAAATCAAATAATAGTGAGAATAGTTAAACAAAAAATTTCCTTTATTCATCAAAGACAAAGTTGCTGGAGAATTTTTTTCTCCAGCAACTTTCTTTCATAGAGAAAACGCTGGGAGAGATCTCCCAGCGCAAGCAGCCCTAATCACAGTACCGACGTGTGCCAAGCCAAAGTGGACCCAGTACCCACAACCAAGGCAGTGAAAACGTTCTCGTCACTTTTAATACCGTAAGCACCAGCGTTAAAGCATACAAGAGGCTCATTGTAATTATTTCGGAACGGTCAGGTTTCTTATCCATACGCAGACCACCTCGAAAATCCGGTCACATCTGCGAAATAGTATAAAAGTCAGTATGCTTCATCCGGTTCGGTAGGTGCTGCGGTAATATCGCGGTAGAAAGTGGCCCATGCAGCTTCCTCATAGGGGCGTACAAAAAAGAAGCCAATGCTCAATGGAATTGTCAGCAGAAGAACAAGAGAAATCGCCATAGCCTCTGAACCGGTGAAATATTTGAGAACCAGAAAACCCCCGGCATACAGTGGCAACGAACAGAGCAACTCCCAGCCAATGAAGCTGAAATCCAGACAGAACAGCCGCCATTTGTTGCCATTCATGATCCGCCGGGATTCTGTGATCGCTTCATTTGCGGTCAGCGAAGGATGTTCGGACATGATGTAAGGTGTCATCGCATAGCTGTATGTTTTCACGATTCCCGGAATCACCAACAGCAGCGACCAGAGGGCGATGTACAGACCCTGCAGGAATTTCATGCAGAAGCCATCCCACAGACGGTCTTTCTGAGAGAACAAGTCCGAGATGGCAGCATCATTTCCATCTACAAGGTTCAGATTAAAATGAGCATATCCCAGTTGAACTGCACCGCCCACGATCAGTTGGAGGATTGCCCACAGACCAATGCCGACAAGCAAAACAGCAAGCAGCCGACCGCCGTTTGGCTGGGCGAACAGGTTAAAATGAATGTCCTTTGCCTGATTGGAATTGGAAACGACACTGTTGGAACTGCTCACAATGGTAGCACCGAGCGCACTGGCGGCAATACCTGTCAGAACAGCAGTTTTCCATTTTCCGCGCAGAGCATCGAGAGCGAGCATACGATAGTCGGCAGATATTTTCATAAAAGCAACCTCCTGTCTGAAAATGGCAAGTATGTGTGAAAAGGAATATGATATGCCACTTTAATTTAGATACGTTTGAAACGCTGAAAAAATTGCAGCATGAATGAAAAAGAGGCTGTTGCACCGGCTTTTATCCGTGTGCAACAGCCCCTTCTTTATTTCAGCAGCTTGTCCAGTTCGTCATAAATGGACTCAACCTTCGTGCCGACAATGACCTGACAGGCGTTTTTTCCCGGACGGATGATGCCTGTTGCGCCTGCCGCTTTTACAGCCTGCTCATTGACCTGACGGTAGTCCTTGACCTCAAAGCGCAGGCGGGTAGTGCAGTAGCTGGCAGATACTACGTTGTCTTTGCCGCCAAGGGCTTTCAGAATGTCCTGTGCAACCAGTGCGTATTTGTTTGCTTCGGCAGGGTCTACTTTTTTCTCAGCCGCTTTGTTTTTCCCGGAGTGGGGAACAGACAAAAAGGCAACTGCACACACGACCACAACACAAAGGATGACAAGCAATGTTGTTGAATTCATAAAAACGCTCCTTTTACTATCTGATAAGACGCAGCGCGTCCTCATCTGCAAACACTGTCGAATGCTCTTTGTTTACCCTAACACAATATCTCTGTTCTGTCTAGTCCCTTTTCAGCTTTACACGGACATTCTTTCTTTCCTTGTGGATCGCCACAAATTGCCACTCCGTCGTAAGTCTCGGATAATGTGTAAGGGAGGAATATGCCGCACGGTTTCTGTTTTCGGCCATATAGTCCCGCAAGGTCACCTTTGAAAACCGAGGGTCGTATGGTTCCGCTTCCTCGGTGTGTGCGTAAGCCAAACTCTCGCACGGTTCCAATTCGATTGGAGCATCTGTCAACCGCGTGTCCATAAGGCAATATTGCTGGTCCTTCTTCTCTGGGTGAAAGCGATAATGAAGGATCACATAATTGGCGGGATACTTGACTGGTCCCGGCTTCTTGAAGGGATGCTCGATCACACCATTTTCAAGCACTGTGACCGTGATCATTTCCGCTTTCTTGGTAAGCGGATTCTGGAACACGATAAGCTGGCCTGCTTCTTCGATTTTCAAAGTCGGCCCCGGCACGGGTTCATCCGGTGCTTCCAGCATCAGGGTCAGTTCCTGATCGTAAAATGACAGAAACTCACTTTTGAAGCACATCCGAAAAATGACCCATCCGGTGTTCAGATCAAGTCCGTAGTGCTCCATCAGCTTTTTGGCCTGATAATCTTCCTTTGAGGGAACAGGTGATATTTTGAGCGGATTCCAGATGAACCGTTCCGAACGCCATTCATCAATACAGTCGTTCTCCGTCAAGAGATGCCCCATGGGATGAAAATGAAAGGGGTCGTATTGATCTATCATCAGCCGTTCCAGCGGTGAATGGAACCCGGCATTCCTGCGCTTTTCATAGATTGTCAGGCAGTTCTTCAGGTGATAATAAGGCAGCTTACGAGCCACATCTACTGCCAATCCGCCCGGAATCGGAAAGACGGCAGGGATCAGCCATTCTTCCTTTTTCCAAGTGAACGATACGTCCATTCTGGCCGCATCGTTACTTTTGATCGTCCCCCATACCATAGTGGGATCGACCATCTGCTGGTATTTTGCCAAGCACTCCATAAAACTGTCCTCACCTGTTTATTAACGAAAAAAGACGGCTCCGTATAACCGAAGCCGTCTTTTATCAACTGTGGAAATGGAAACTCACTGGACGAATTTCAGTTTTCCAACCATGCGTAATCAAATTCTGTAAAGTCGTGGATGTAATGCTCTGCACCGAGCTGGATCAAATCCGACCCGTCTGCTTTTTCACCGATGGCAACGATCTGACCTACGCCATTTCGTTTTGCCAGAGTGATGGCAGCAACACTATCCTCGATGACCATACATTCCGCGAACGGAACGTTCAGTCGTCTGGCAGCTTCCAAGTGCATTTCGCCTTTATTCGCATAGGTTCCATCGTCGTAGACAACATCTTCTTTCTTCAACCACTTCCCAATAGGGAAGCTGTCAAAGTAAAAGTCAACGTTTGCCTTGATGGAAGCACTTGCCAGAATAAAGGGGATGCCCCGCTCATGCAAGCCTTGCATCAACTTTTCAGCACCTGCTACGAGGTGTAAACTGTCAGGATTTCTCCTACACACCTTGCGATACAGTTCCTCTTTCCGCTCCGAGTATTGCTTTCGCTCCTCGGCATTGAGCCACGGTGCCATGTTTTGAATGATCGACTCATTGCACGGTCCGCAGATCAGTTTAGGGTCAAGAGGGTTCGTATCTTCGGGATGTAATTCATGATAGATCTCTGACCACGCTTCCATGTGGAAACGGGTATCAAAGAACATCGTCCCATTAAAATCAAGAAGTACAGCGTGCATTGTAGCTCCCGCTTTGAATTAGACGAAGAGACCAAAGAATGCGCCGACCAGACCAATCACCAGCAGCAGAGCGATGCAGGTAACGGGCTTCCAGCCCTTCTTCTTCATCAGGAAGAACAGACCGAGGGTCAGAGCCAGAGGAATCAGCTTGGGCAGAACGCCGTCCAGAATGCTCTGGATAACGATGGGTTTGTCGCCGTTCTCAATGACCGTAGCAATGGTGGTGCCGCCGTAGTTGGAGGTCAGAGCACCAACAACGAAGACGCCCAGCATGGAAGCTGCACGAGTGAACTCCTTAGCGTTTGCAGTCAGGACGTCGATTGCCTTAGTACCCAGATTGTAAGACCAGTACATCAGGAAGAAACGGCAAGCAAACTGCACGATGTTGAAGATCAGCAGGAACAGGATAGGACCAGCAAGCGATCCGTTTATTGCCATGTTCGATGTGATGCCTGCGGTGATAGGAACCAGAGTGAACCAGAAGATTGCGTCGCCGATGCCGCCCAGAGGACCCATAGCAGCAACACGCACGGCACGGATGGTGTCGATGTCAGCCTTCTGCTGCTCCAGAGAGAGGATGATGCCCATAACGAAGGTGACGAGGAACGGATGGGTGTTGAAGAACTCCAGGTTGTGCTCCATGGAGAGCTTCAGATCTTCCTTGTTATCGCCGTGGATCTTTTCCAGACCGGGCAGGATGCAGTACAGCCAGCCGGCAGCCTGCATACGCTCGTAGTTGAAAGATGCCTGCAGGTTCAGGGAACGGAACACCATCTTATTCAGCGTAGCCTTATCCAAAGGCTTCGCGGGAGTCAGATTGTTGTAATGAGTTGCATTAGATGCCATCTTCGTCGTCGCCTCCATTCGCAGCAAAACCAGAACCAGCAGCCTGCTTGATAGCAACGCGAGTCTGGTAGTCGTACAGAGCAATTGCAATGCCCACAAATGCGATCAGCAGCAGAGCAGAGCCGGACAGTTCGGGGATGTAGCCGATGATGGTTGCCAGAGCAAAACCAGCAAAGTAGATGCCCCAGAACTCGTTGGACAGCATGATACGCAGCAGGGTTGCGAAACCGACGAAACGCATCATACCACCGGCAGCGCCCAGACCAGCCATGACCCAGCTGAACTTCTCAGCCAGATTGCTCAGAGTGGTGCCCATTGCAGAGCCGCCCAGCATACCGAGGGTGCAGACAGCTGCGAACAGCAGGCCCAGCAGAGCCATTGCAATGTAGTTCAGACGGACAATACCCTTGGTGTCGCCCTTTGCTGCCAGCTGGTCAGCCTTGGACATCATGGGGGACATGAGGGTGAACAGGAAGGTAACCATGTACTGGCCGATCAGAGCGAAGGGAACTGCCAGACCGACAGCAGCGGTGGTATCCAGATGAGAAGAGATCGCAAACACGGTAGCCATGACGCCGCCGATAACGGCGTTTGGCGGCTGTGCGCCGCCAACAGGCATGTTACCGATGGTCATCAGCTGGTAAGTACCGCCAACGATCAGACCGGTGGGGAGATCGCCCAAGATCGCACCGATGACAGCACCGGAAACGATAGGCTGGTACAGGGATTCCAAGAAATCAAACTGGTCGATGGCCACGATAAAGACCCACACAAAGACCAGAATGATCTGAAGTGCACTAAAGCCCATAATAAGTACTCCTTTTCAGTATTTAGGAGAGCAGCCGTCTGTTTACTTGAACAGCTTGTCGGTGCTTTCCGCATGTTCGGTAGGAACACGACGAATCTCCAGTTCCACACCGAGTTCCTGCAGCCGCTTGAAAGCAGCCACATCGGAATCGTCAACTGCAACGGAACCTGCCACCTGACGCTTGCCGTCAGCCATGTGCATATTACCGATGTTGACTTTCTTGATGGGAACGCCACCCTCCACCAGCTTCACGACATCCTGCGGATTCTCGCAGACGATGAAGATCAGCTGCTTTGCGCTTGCCTTGTGGATGGTGTCGATCGTCTTCTGGATGGTCCAGTAGCGCATGGCTGCGTACGAAGGAGCAGCCATGTTCATCAGGTTCTGACGCAGGCTGTTGCCAGCCACCTCGTCATTTGCAACCAGAATCAGGTTTGCGCCGATTGCGCCGCACCACTGCGTAGCAACCTGTCCGTGAACCAGACGATTGTCGATTCGAGTTAGAACAATGTTCGGCATTTTTTTCATTCCTCCTTGAAATTTTTGTCTGAGTTTCCAATTCAGAGTAACTACATTATAGGCGATATTTGAACAAATGTCTTTATATTTTTTAACAAAGTGTTTCTAAAAATCGGTTATTTTCGTGGCTTCTCATTACAAACTTCCAAAACTCGTCGGAAAAAGCTGGTAATATTGAACAAAAAATGTTATACTCAGTACAAGTTTGAGAGAAGGAGGATTCTGGATATGCAACGCGAAACTTCCAACGACAGCTTTCTGGAGTACGGCCAGACCTACCACGAACCCATCAGGCTCACACACCCTGACCTGATCCACCAGCATCTGACCGCCATCACCCGCCGCTATGTATCACAGTTCTATTGTTTTAACTGTGATACCTATATAGAGGTGCAAGACGGCATCGGTGTTTTGCTGGTCTCCCATACGGCAGATGCCGCCGATGTACAAGAGTTTGCCATGAACCGGCTGGTCCACATCAAGCCCAATGTCTATTTTGCGGCAGTTTCTACTACACAGAAGCTGGAATTTGAACTGTATGCCGAGAGCAACTATTCTCTCCATGTTACCGATTTCCCTTCCCAGTATGAGTTCCTTGCGGTTCTGCCCCGTATTGAAATGCAGAAGATCTTGGGGTATTATTATAGAATCCGCACCCCGAATTACTGCTTTAAGGGTGAGCAGCATAACTTTTTTGAGTTGACGTATGTAGACGAGGGCGAACTCGAAACTGAGGTGGACGGAACACTGTACCAGCTGAAAGACAAGGAACTGATGATCTACGGTCCCGGTCAGTTCCACACCCAGTATACGGATGACAGCCACAACGCATCCTATATGACGGTGCTGTTCGATATGCGCAATCTGACCCCTGTGGAACAGGAGGTCTGGTACGATGCTCTGATCAACCGGGTGTTCCACTATGACCAGAAGATCAACTCCTTAATAAAAGCGTTCGTCCGGGAAAGCACAACCGGCATTCCTTATATGAACAGTCTGATGCTCTGTCTGTTGACTGAGATCATCATCCGGCTGTTGCAGGGAACCTATGCTTCCCCCATGAACCAGTCCAGCAATTCCGTGCACAAGAGCGCAATGGATGAGTTGTTTGACCGGATCATTGCCTATATTGATGAAAACATCTACCTTCCTCTGACGATCCCTGAAATCTGCGAACACTTTTCGCTGTCGCGGACGGCGTTGCAGCTGATGTTCAAGAATTCCATCGACCAGTCCCCGAAAAAGTACATCAACGATAAGAAGCTGGAGAGAAGCTGCCAGATGCTGCTGGAAAACCGCTATACCATCAGTGAGATCTCGCTGCGGCTGGGCTACACCTCCATCCACTATTTTTCCAAGTCCTTTAATATGAAGTATCATATGTCGCCCAGTGAGTTTGTAAAGCAGAATCTTCAAAACAAAAAGTGAAAGGAATCCCTCTATGAATATTGGAATGGTTGGAACAGGATTCATCGCCCATAAGATGGCAAAGGAGTTTACGAGTCTTCCGACAATGCCTGTTGTTGCCGTGTATTCTCGCAGCGCAGACACCGGAGTTGCAATGGCCAACGAGTTTCATATTCCCAAGGTCTATACCGAGTACAACGAGATGCTGGCAGACCCGGAAGTGGAACTGGTGTATATCGCCACCCCCAACAGCCTGCACTTTGAGCAGGCCAAGGCTGCGCTGCTGGCCGGAAAGCACGTTCTCTGCGAGAAGCCCATTGTCCCCACCTTGGCGCAGCTGGATGAACTGCTCGGCCTTGCGGAAGAACGCCGCTTGCACCTGCTGGAGGCTATTACGACCATTGACCAGCCGAACTATGGTATGGCAAAGATAATTGCAGAGGAGATCGGTGACATCAAAGCGGTATCCTGCACCTTCTGCCAGTATTCCAGCCGGTATGATGCCTTTATGAATGGGCAGACTCACCCGGTGTTCGACCCCGCCTACTGCGGCGGAGCCTTGATGGACCTTAATATTTATAACATCTATTTTGTGGTAGGGCTTTTTGGCGACCCGAATGCCGTACACTATTACCCGAATCGCAACGCCAACGGCATTGACACCAGCGGTATCCTGATTCTGGAATACCCGAATTTTGTCTGTCAGTGTACGGCTGCAAAGGATTACTCTGCGCACAACAGTGCCCAGATCATAGGCACCGAGGGCAGCATTCTGATTGAGCCGAGCAGCAGCACCTGCCAGAAACTCGTTGCCATTCGGAAAGGAAAAGAGCCCTATATCATTGATGATAGCGATGATAGCGACGTGACGCCTTGGTGGTTTGTAGCTCTTAGCATCTCCAACTTCCTGATCGTTCCGCAGGATACCGTCAAAGAGCGGCGCATTCGTGCAATGAGATCGACGGTAGCCGTACTGGAAGCCGCCCGGAAAGACGCCCACCTCGACTTCTAACCGTAAAATACAAATCTTTCACCGTTTTTTACTCTTGATAAATTAGTAACGACTATCTATAATAATGGTGGATGTTTGTATATCCTATCTGCCGTTACGAACAATCGGCTCTTGCAAGGCAGAGTAAATGATATGAAGGTAAATGTTTCAGGAGGGTAATTATGGCTTTAGTCACTACCAAAGAACTGATGCTTGATGCTCAGAAGAACCATTACGCAATCGGCGCATTCAATGCAGAGAACATGGAGATGGTTCAGGCCATCATCGCTGCTGCAGAGGAACTGCGTGCACCCGTTATCGTCCAGACCACTCCGGGTACTCTGAAGTACGCTTCTCCGGCCATGTTCCATGCCATGGTCGCAGCTGCCGCTTCCGAGGCTACTGTTCCTGTTGTGATGCACCTTGACCACGGCAGCAGCTACGAACTGGCTATGAAGGCATTCCGTGCAGGCTACACCTCTGTGATGATCGATGGTTCTCACCATGTTTTCGAGGAGAACATCGAGATCACCAAGGAAGTTGTTCGTGCCTGCCATGCAGCCGGCATCCCTGTGGAAGCCGAGTTGGGCAAGGTCGGCGGCAAGGAAGATGATCTGGACGGCGGCAATGGCAATGGCTACACCGTTCCTTCCGAAGCTGCTGAGTTTGTGGAGCGCACTGGTGTGGATTCTCTGGCTGTTGCTATCGGCACCGCACACGGCGTTTACAAGGGAACCCCGAAGCTGGACATCGACCGTCTGAGCGAGATCCGCAAAGTCGTTTCTGTGCCGCTGGTGCTGCATGGCACCTCCGGTGTCCCGGATGATGCCGTCCGTGAGTGCGTTGCCCGCGGTATGTGCAAGGTGAACTACGCCACCGATCTCCGCATCGCATTCAGCAAGGGTCTGAAAGAATACCTTGCAGGCGATCCCGAAGCATTCGACCCGAAGAAGTACAGCGCAGTTGGTCGTGAGCAGGTCAAGGAGTACGTCATGAGCAAGATCCTTGTCTGCGGCAGCAACGGCAAGGCATAATTTAGTATTCATCCGTCTTAACCCATATAAGACATTCTTCCTTAAGGATTGGAGCCGGTGCTCTTCGGAGCATCGGCTCTAATTCTTTTTAAGCAAAAGGCAAAACCCCCACAGCGGTATGGCGTCCGCTGTGGGGGTTTTGTCAATGAAAGAAGAGGTCTCGGATGACTTAGTAAAGAATGTAAAAAGACAGGCAGAAAGCCGCGCAGCACTCATTGCCTGTCTTTTCACGCCGGGGATGGAGGGGGATTTTGCAAATGAAGAACTTATGATAATCTCGTGCGGAAATGAAGAAGACGCACAAGATCAACGCTATTAAAACACCAAAACAATTACTTTACAATGCTCTGGACGGCATAACGGGAAATAGTAATAACGATCTTCGGTGCAACTTCCACATGGAGAGTATCTTCATCCTCCATGCTTACGATCTTGCCGTAGATGCCACCGGCAAACATAATGCGGGAACCGACCTTCATGTCCGTATGGACTTCGCTAAGTTCCTTGCGCTTATTGCGCATATTCTTGGCAGAGATAGCATACAGGATGAGACCGATCACGCCCATAATGACTGCCAGCGTAATGCAAGTCCAAATAATTACTTCCCAATTGATCATTGTTTAGATTCCGTCGCTTTCATCAGATTCGGCTTCTTCGGCAGGAGCCTGTAACTCAAAGATTACCATACAATCCTTGCCGGTGTCAACCAGTTCTTCTGCAAGAGAGCGGGGATCATCTTCCATATCCAGCATCGTAACAGCGGTAACGAGCATCGGCAGATTCGTGCCGGCAATGACCTCGATCTTCTGATCGGGGCGTGCGTACTTGCACTCCACTGCAGTCTTGAAGGGAGAGCCGCCGGGCAGATCGGACAGAACCACAACGCCATCGCAGGTGCGGAACTCATCGAATGCGGCGTTGAACTTCTCCGCCAGCTGCTCCGGGGTCATACCCTCTTCAAAGTTGATATAGCGGACATACTCGTTCTCGCCAGCGATCATCTGAGCGGAAGTGTGGATGCCATCAGCAAAATGGCCGTGGCCGGTAACTACCAAACCGATCATGTTCGTTGCCCTCCTGATTTTTTAATTACTTCAGCGTGTACGGATACAGGGTGACACCCTTGACAACACGGTTCACCTCACCAGTGGGGCAGGGGTTGTCCGGGGTAATGCCCAGAGACAGAGACTTCATCAGAGCGATGGTCTGAGCAAACAGGATGAAGTCCAGACCCAGCAGAACGTTCTCCATGTCCTGACCGATCTTGATCTGGTTGG
>ERZ773181.2834-NODE-2834-length-10875-cov-162.187523_pt1 | contig 10875 bp, 6 predicted proteins | sample MGYA00581001_ERZ773181 | MGnify/ENA primary metagenome ERZ773181 (study PRJEB29015, sample SAMEA2737780) | human gut metagenome | biome: human gut; feature: human-associated habitat; material: faeces | place: China | collected 2012 ... | reverse complement strand
TAGATTATCAGTTCAGAGGTTCGAATTTTAAAGGAGGATATCTTTAACGCTTACAGTATACCTTGCAAAGGTGTTACCTTTATGTTAATTTTTTTATAAATAAAAAAATAGCAGCTTTCGCCACTATTTCTTCTTTCTATTACGGACAATATCTAATTTTGTCCTTACAACGAAGTGACATGTCGCATAATATATTCCTATTATGTGAACGCTGTTCGTCTCCTTACAATTTGGTGGAGCTGAGGGGAATCGAACCCCTGTCCAAATGAGGCCCCGCTTCAAGCACTACAGCTTAGGCTGACTTGTCAGTCGAATCTCATGGTGTCAGTCGACCAAGGAAACTCGACTCCCTGTCTTTGTGTCCGTCTTTCTACTGGCAAGAAAAAGTATAAAGATAAGGTGAATCTGTTTACGCGTACAAGAAGAAAACTCACCGAGTTCTTCAAGACACGTCCGTGGCCTAGGAACTAATGCCTAGGCAAAACTGGTAACTAATTCTAGATTAGTAAGCAGCAGCCATTTGGAAAGAGGGCTGACGGAAGAATGACACGTTTTTCTTGGCACTTGTGTTTGTGTAAGGTCATTAGGTGACCAATCCGCTGCTCTTAAAGTTCCTCCTCACCTGTCGAGACCTAGACAGCCCCAATGTGAAACGAAACTTCACATATATTATTATACGTCGATTATAGAAAAAGTAAAAATCAAAAAAAGAAAAGCGAGGCTTAGCCTCGCTAATCTTAGTTATTCTAATTATTAGATAACTTCTCTTTTTCTAAGGAAAGGAACAGCTATTTCGTGTACGATTAGAGGAACGATTCCTAAAGCGGCACAGATCATCCAGTTGTACCACTCAAGTCCGTTGCTATGACCGAGGAAGATATCGGTAAGTCCAGGAACTTCAGTGACCAATATTTGAAGAATCAATCCGAATCCAAAGGCTACGATGAAGAACCAGTTAGTTCCCTTGAACACATAGATGAATGACTTCTTGATATTGCTCATTCCAATCATATGGAAGAGTTCTGCAAGACCTAAGGTAGTGAAAGCCATAGTACGTGCATCCTCAAAGCAAGATATAGCGTGTATTGCTTCTTTAATATCTAATGCAGTGCCGGTGTTTCCCATAGCATACATCGGGTTGGCATTGAGGAATATCTCCATAGATTTAATTCCATCAGCTGATAAGATTGAATTCAAATCTGTTCCGTTATTCAATGCGTTATATACAGCGTTCCAATCAGCATAATTAGATTTATCTCTACCGGCGATTAAAGCTTCTTTTAAGCTTTCCGAAGCCATCATTTGACTCCAAGTCAAACCATATTCAGTCACTCCATAGATGACAGGAATGAGGAAGGCTGCGAAGACGATGATGAAGATGATGAAACCGTAGAACATATTGAATTTGAATCCACCATGAGCAAAAATTCCATCTTTTGGATTTCTAGGAGCATTGTTCATGATGTCAGGATCCTTGTCATCACGTCCTAAGGCGATGGCGGGAAGTGAATCTGTAATCAAGTTGATCCAAAGCAACTGCATAGCGGTCATAGGAGCTATGATGTTTGCACATGTAGCTAAGAACATGACCAAGATTTCAGCAAAGTTGGATGAAAGCAAGAAGAAGATAGTCTTTTTGATGTTTGAATAAATACCACGACCTTCTTCTACAGCTTTTTCAATAGAAGCGAAGTTATCATCGGCTAAGACGATATCAGCAGCAGATTTTGCAACATCAGTTCCGGTGATTCCCATAGCGATTCCGACATCTGCGGCTTTTAATGAAGGAGCATCGTTAACACCATCACCTGTCATTGCAGCGATTCCACCGTTGGCTTTGATAGCCTTGACGATTTCGACTTTGTTTTCAGGTGAAACACGAGCAAATATTCTCTTGGTCTTGACTAACTCTTGAAGCTGTTCAGGAGTGCATTTATCTATTTCAGCACCGGTCATAGTTTGCTCAGGAGAAGTAGCAATTCCTAACTCTCTTCCGATGGCTAATGCAGTATCGGCGTGGTCACCAGTGATCATAACTGTAGTAATTCCAGCACGATGCAGCTTTTCAACGGCAGGCTTAGCCTCCAAACGAGGAGGATCAATCATTGCGACCATTCCGACATAAATGAGGTTATCCTCATTTATTTTCTCACCATTATGGATTGCAAAGGCTAATACACGGAATGCTTGTTGTGCTAATTCTTTAGCGGCATTGTTGATATTAGCTATATCACCATCGGTGATATCTCTGACTTCACCATTGATTAAGATTCTATTAGCATGAGAGAGAATTGAATCCAAAGCACCTTTGGTGAAGATGATGGTTCCATCAGCTTCACTGTTTTTGAATTCATATTTCTTCAAAGTGGCATTCTCAGGAATGTCTTTGATGACATGCATAGTAGACATCATCTTTCTGACTGAATCGAAAGGCATCTCGTCAATTCTGGGAAGAGAAGACTTCTCAGTCTCCTCTTTTTCAATATTGAATAGATGTGCAAAATCCAATAAGGCGATTTCTGTTGGATCTCCGTATCTATCTCCATTGATAGAAGCATTGGAGTCTAGCATCATTCCTTTGGTGACTAATTCGAATTCTTCGCTATGGATATCAACTTTATCAGCATCGATGATTTGATTGTTGGCGTAGACCTTTTTGATGGTCATACGATTTTGAGTTAAGGTTCCAGTCTTATCAGAGCAAACATAAGTGACAGCACCTAAAGTTTCGACAGAAGGCAACTTTCTTACGATGGCATTGACTTTGACCATCTTGGACATACCCATGGCCAAGACGATAGTGACGACTGCAGGTAAACCTTCAGGAACAGCTGCGACAGCCAAAGCGATAGCAGCAGTGAACAAGTTGATGATATCTTCAGGCTTGAATGTTCCATTCATGAAAGAAGGAATCAACCATAGCAATCCAACGATGAACATTGCGACGACGATTCCGATACAAATGAATCCGAGAATCTTTCCTAATTCAGCAAGCTTCTTTTGCAATGGAGTTTCTTCATTGCTCTCTTGAAGCATGGAAGCAATCTTACCTATTTGGGTATTCATTCCAGTACCCACGACTATTCCTTCTCCACGTCCGTAAGAAATAGGACATGAAGAGTGAGCGATGTTGGATTCATCTCCGACAGCATGATCGCCTTTTAATAAGGCATTGCAGTCTTTTTCTGATGGAACGGATTCACCTGTCAAAGAGGCTTCATCAGATTTTAAGTTGACTGATGTTGTCAAACGAACATCTGCAGGAGTAATAGTTCCTTCTTCGAGGATAACGACATCCCCCAATGCTACTTCAGTAGCCTTTACAGTCTTCAATTTTCCATCACGTCTAACTGTACATGAAGGTGAAGACATCTTTTTTAAGGCTTCGAGTGATTGAGCAGCTTTAGCTTCTTGGGCAGTTCCGATTACAGCATTCAAGATGACGATAGCTAGAATGACTGCAACTTCTGCCCAGTCGGCTATTTCATTTCCATTGATGATTGCAATCACTGCATCGATGACAGCTGCAACTAAGAGAATCAAGACCAATGGGTCTTTGAATTCCCCTAAGAACATTTGCATTACGGTTTCTTTTTTAGCTTCTATTAGCTTGTTAGGACCATAATCGTTCAAACGTTTTTGAGCTTCTTTTTCGGTCAATCCAATTTCGGGATCAACTTCGAACTTAGCTTTGACATCTTCGATGGTTTCTTGTGAAGCATCGAATCCATCTAAAAACTTCTTCTCAACGAGAGATTTTTGATAGTTTGGGTCTTTTTGAAGAGCTTTTTCTTCTTTGGCCTTCTCTTTCATCAATTTCTCGGAAGATTTAGATTGTTCTTTTTCTTCCATGTGTTCTTCCTTTCAATCAAGATTTCAATCTCGACGCACGAAGTATTATAAATGAGATATATAAAAACTACTTATGGAATCTCTTTCAAACCAAAGAAAAAAGAATGGATTTTATAATCATTTTTTACTACAAAATCCATTCGAAATTTTAATAAACTAAAGTCGGTAAAAAGTAAAAATATTGTTTTTATTTCAAATATTTTCTCAAGATATCTTCAGCAATCAAAACACCGCTGGCTGAAGCTTGAGCAAGACCTCTTGTAATACCAGCTCCATCACCACCACAATAAAGATTGGATATCTTCTTTGTCTCTAAGTTATTGTTTACTTCTGGTCTATCGGAATAGAACTTAGCTTCAACACCATACAGAAGAGTATGTTCATTTGCGATGCCAGGTGTTACATAATTCAAAGCTTCAATCATCTCTATAATTGATTTTAAAGTCTTGTATGGCATGCAAAGAGACAAGTCTCCAGGTACTGCATCCTTCAAAGTGGGCTCGACAAAGCCTTCTTTGATTCTCTTAGGTGTGCTTCTCCTGCCGTTCTTTAAATCACCATATCTTTGAAGTATGACTTTTCCACAAGCCAATCTATTAGCTAAGCTTGCAACGTCTTTGGCAAATTGGTTAGGATCCTTAAAAGGTTCGCTGAATTCATGAGAGACCAATAAGGCAAAGTTTGTGTTTTGACTTCCTAATTTTGGATTGGCATAGGAATGACCATTAGCTAAAATGACACCATCTTCATTTTCCATGACGACATGACCAGAAGGGTTAGAGCAGAATGTTCTTACGATGGTTCCTTGGGTTGTATGGAACAAGAATTTTCCTTCATAAAGATTCTTGTTGATATCCTGCATTACGACATTAGTAGTTTCGACTCTAACTCCTATATCGACTCTATTGTTCAAAGTTCTAACACCGTGATTATTGAGCATCTGTGAGAGGAATGTAGCTCCTTCTCTACCTACACCCATAATGACATTCTTTCCTTCAATTTTAGAATTGTCTTCTAAGATAACACCTTGAATTTCGTCTTTGTCATTTACTTCTATATCAGTTACTTTGACTTCGAATTTGAATTCGACACCTTTGCTTTCAAGATATTTCCTAATCTCAGTTAATATATGGTAATTTCCATCAGTTCCTAAATGTCTCACTGATGCTCTGAGCAATAAAAGTCCAGCTCCAATTGCACGTTGCTCGATCAATCTGACTTCATCAGTATAAGGATTTGTTATATCTTTTGTAGCACCAAATCCTAAATTAACTTCATCACAATAATTGATGAGAGATAGAACTTCGTTATCTCCGATATAATCTCCTAACCAACCTCCAAATTGAGTGGTTACATTAAATTTTCCATCAGAAAAAGCACCGGCACCACCAAATCCTCTAGTGATGTCATATTTGTCTATTTTCTTTCTAGGCTTTGATTGATCTCTTTTAACTCCAGGAACAGGTCTATCAAAGATATCCTCTCCTTGGTCTAAAATGATGATCTTTAAATTTGAATCTTCACTAATCAACTTATAAGCTGCCATGTATCCACATGGACCAGCTCCGACTATTACTACATCATATGATGACATAAAAAAGTATCCCTTTGATAAATTATAAAACTAAATCATCATTTATTCTTTTTGTTTTATACAGATACTTTATAAACCTAATAAGCTTGATATCTTTTCAATTCTTCAGATGAGAGTTTCTTGTCTCTTATTCTAGTCTTTTCATTAATTATCTCATGACATATTATCATCAGAGCAGCAAATCCAATCATGAAATAAGGAAGAATAGAATAATTATCTCCTATCGATCTTGCTATCAAGCCGATAAGAGGTGGCATAGTTAGATTTCCAACATATGCTGAAGCCATTTCTAATCCCATTGCACTTTGTGATCCAGCTTTAGAAAATCTATATGGTGTAGATCTTATGACTGCTGGATAAATAGGTGCACACCCTAATCCTACAATTACAAATCCAACCATTGGAATGTATTTATTTACTTGGATCAGAGTTAAAACAATTCCTAATAGAATTATGGACTCTCCCATTCTTATCATCTGTTTCTCATTCATCTTCAACGATAGAGGACCACAAATCAATCTTCCTACTGTTATTCCTATATAGAATGTCGAAGTCAACATAGCTGCTTCATCAGTTGTCGAACCCATATTTTTATTGAAGAAGCTTCCAACCCAAAGACCGGTAGAAGATTCTAAAGCACAGTAACAGAAGAATCCTATGACTGTTAAATAGAAGATAGGATCTTTCAATATTGTCAATCTTTTTATTGCTTCTTCAGCTTCTTCTTTCTTCTCTTCTTCAGTTTCATTCTTCTTATTCTTTTCCATCACTTTGTTCCATAATGGTAAAGTTGCAAATAAGAGTATCGATATGCCTAATTGAATACATGCTATGGTTAGAACACCATAATTCCATCCTCTGGATTGATTATTCGCATCTATGAAAGCTCCTATGATTAAAGGACCTATAGAAGCTCCTATCCCCCAAAATGCGTGGAGCCAATTCATATGAATAGCTTTGTAATGTAAAGCTACATAGTTGTTTAAGGCTGTGTCTATAGCTCCTGCCCCTAACCCTAATGGAATTGCAATCAAGAAGAAGGCCCAACCATATCCTTCTTTAACAAAGAAGAATAATAATAGAGCAATAGCAGTGAGAACTACTGATACAGATACGACTATTTTAGTCGAAAACTTTCTTATCAAATACGATGAACATAATGAGGATATGATAGTACATATAGACACTACTATTCCTATATATCCGGCTAAATCAGATGGAAGGTTTAAATTATCAGCTATAGCTGGGAATGAACTTCCAAGCATTGAATCTGGTAATCCTAATGAAATGAAAGTGATATAGATAATTATTAAAAGTAAAGTAGCCATATTATTAGATCCTCTATCAAAGCCACTCGATTTTAGATTATCTCCATATTTTTTGAAACAAAAACTATAATAATCAATATATAATTAGTGCGGTAAAAGTAAAATTTTCCAATAAAATCAAAGGATTAGTTTTTTCTATGGGAATGCGTTTAGATAAATATTTAAAAGTAAGCCATTTAATTAAAAGAAGAACGATGGCGAAGGATTATATCGATGCTGGTTATGTAAAGGTAAATGGCAAAGTAGCCAAACCTTCCACCGATATAAAGATAGGTGATGAGATTGAAATCTCATCTACTAGTGGTGAAGTTACCAAAGTGACAGTTATGATGACAAAGAGCTTTTGCAACTTGTCTGATGCAGCTTCTATGTATAAGTTTCCAGATGATTTAGGAAGCGGTAATGGAAAAAAGTAACTTCTCATTTGAAAAAAGAGTCGAGTCTTTAGGATTGAATAAATCCGATAAAGTTTTGATTGCCTACTCTGGTGGTGGTGACTCGACGTTTTTGTTGATGCAAGCTTTAAATTATTTTTATGATGGTAATATTTATGTCGCTTATGTAGATTACCACGATTCTGAATACACACCTGAAGAAGAAAAGATTGTTTTAGATTTTATTAGGGACAAAAACATACAATTCTTTAGAAAAGATGTGTATTTATCGTGGAAAGAATCTAATTTTGAAGCCAGAGCCAGGGATATAAGATATAAGTTTTTTAAAGATATAGTATTAAAAGAAAACCTTAAAGGAGTGTTGGTAGCTCATCATGCTAATGATGATGCTGAAACATATCTTTTTCAAAAGAGTAGAGGATCTATAACAGATGAATTGGGATTGAAATCTATATCTATTCTTTATGGAATAAATGTTTATAGACCACTTCTTCCAATAAAAAAATCAGATATTATTAAATATTTAAATGATAATGACATCATTTATTTTGATGATCCCACAAACAAGAACTGGAATAGATCTAGAGATAGATTGAGAATGAGTGTTTTATCTTCTGATGATAATGTAGATAAAACATTAGAGCAAAGAAATAGAGATTCAATCAAGAATGACGAAGAGATAGAAAAAGCTAATGAGTTTTTAAACAAGAATAGATATGAATTTAAAGAATATAGAAAATTATCTATCAATATACAAAGAAGATTTCTTTATAAAGCAATACAAATTTTAATAGGTAAAGAAGACAATGATATGGTCGTATCAACGATGAATATTTGCTTTGAATTTCTAAAATCAAATAGAACTGAATCCTTGAAATTAAATGATGAATTATATTTATATAAGGATAAAGATGAATTTTATTTTGGATCACCTATAGAATTAAATGATAGTTATTCATTTGAAATCGATAGACCTGGAATCTATGATTTCAATTCAATTCATTTGGATTTATCTAATCCATCTTTATATAAAATAAATAAATTTCCAGTATTTATAAAAGCAGTTAAAAAAGGCGATATGATTTCTACTGATTTAGAGTGCAAAGACGGTTGGCTATGTATGAAAAAACATGGAGTGCCAACATATTTGAGAGGATTTTATCCAGCTTTATATAATAAAGAAGGCAATATTATTTATCTTCCTTTTTATGGAGATGATAAATTCTATATTAATGTATATAGAATTTATCCGAAACAAAAGTATTGATATCGTTAGTATATTTTCTATTTCTTTGACCGAAATAGAATAAATCTATTGCTGCTAGTACTAATAATCCAGTGGCACCTATAAAGAATCCAAATATCGTTATTCTGAATGATTTGGTTCCTTCGTAGTGAACTTTAATGTCATACTCACCTTCGGGTACTTTAAATGCTACTAATCCGTCCACATATTCAGGTGCTGTTTCTGAATTCAAAGAAAAATTATTTTCATCTTTGACTATATCTACGACATATCCATCATAATAGAGCTGTGGGATTTGAATAAAAGCTTCTTCAGTCGAGATGATGACATGAAAATCGACTTCTGGTGTTTTAACTCTAGTAACTTTTAATTCACCCGATCCTTCAAGAAATACAGGTTGGATGTATTCATCTATTCCATGTCTAGGCTTTCCACTCCATAATGAATTGTATACTTTGTAATACAAAGAATTCGAATACTTCTCTGGCTTATAACTCGAATCGTTGAATACTTTGGGTAGGTATTCATCTTGAGCACCTAAAGCCCAAACTTTCATCACTCCATCATATTCCATACTATCGTTTTGCCAAATAGAATCAGGCTGATAGACATACGCGTTTCTTTTCTCTGGTAAAGCCTGGCTTACGCCGATCAGTAATGCTGCACCAGCGATTGCAACAGGTGTTACAGCAGGTACTTTCTTTAGATAACGTAACAATACACCGACTAAGAAGAAACACATGAAATAGAATAATGACCATACGCGCCAAGCGAACTGTGCATTGTACATAATCGATGGAAGGATTGACCATACTTCTGGAACATAGAGAAGCAATCCTAATAATACTATCGATATGATGGCATAATACAAATCAATATCTTTAAATAATTTGATTGGCTTTGTTTCATCATCCACAATTAAATTTCTTCTTCCGCCTGTGACTTTGTAGTAAGCAAAGGTGACATAGAAAACAAACATAGCAATACACATTTCAAAAGGCTGGTAGACAAGATTTGAAACCAAAACTAATACAAAAAATTCAATCAATAGTGATGATTTCTTATTCAAGAATGTTAAATCTAATAGCTCGTCAGCTGTGATAACTAATCCTATTGCAAATAGATAGAATGCTATTGAATACTTGTATGAATCGACAGTTTCTAATGGATTCCATAGGTTGTAATATAGTTGACCTGAGATCCAATTCAAGTGAAGAAGTCCACTGAATGAATTTGTTGAGGCTATGCTATCTTGAATATGTTTTAAGTTTGTCCACATTACTTCATCATCGCAGACTATGTATAAGTCACTTTTGGTAGCTTCTAACATAGGAAGCAAATAAGGAAGTACGAATAAGACTATTAAAACTATAGATACGCATGCATAAATATCTTTTTTCCAATCTTTAATAAAGAAATAAAGTTTCTTTATGTTGAACAACATATAAAGTATTGCAAATAAGCAAGTCACTAATGCTGTGAAAGGATGAGAAAGAACGATTCCAGTAACACCTACTATAGTGGATATATAGTGCCATATTCTTATTTCTTTTTCGTTTAATAGACTATAGACACCATAGAATATTACAGGTATCAACGATATCGCAATCGATTCAGAGAATGCACATCTACATATCATGCAAAAGATTCGATATGGATGGAATATATAGGCTATTCCTAAAATGATTCCGCCTATATTGCTCTTAGTCATTCTTTTACCTAATGCATAAGAATAAAAACCACTGATTGCAATGAATATGATATCTGTAGTTTTCATAGCTACTACAGCTGTCATTCCTATGTTGTGAAATAAGTACATCAATTCGCCAGCAAATAAATGCGGTAAAGGAGCATAGAACATATGTGCATTGTATGCTACGTTTCCCATTGCTATCGTATTTGGACCGAATGGGTTCAAACCATTGATTGCGGCATTATAAACGTCATAAATTTCAGATAGATGGAAATGTATGTCATCACCACTTGGCATTCCAGTATTAAAGAAAACATAACTTATAGCAAAAATACATCCTATAAGGACGATACAACTTATTATCTCCTTGCTTACTTTCTTAGTAATGGTCTCTATTTTATTCATAATGATTTGATTGTACTATTTTTCTGTAAAAAAGGAAATTGAAATGAGATACATGGAAAGATTCGAGTCGTCTAAGATTTCATTACTAGAAGACCAGCTTCTTATGTAGACATTACTTTTACGTCTTTAAAACTTGTTTTATCAACCAAAGACTTTCATATCAATGATCGATCTTTTGCAATTAATTACAATCTTTTAATGGAAAACGGAGAGTATAATCAATTAGCTGAATTGCTTTCTAATAGGAAAGCGTGATGCTTTAGTACATTCTGTAGGATTATAGATAAACAAAAAAGTAGAGGAATCCCTCAATGTCACTAACTTAAGGCGACATTGATATTATCTGGCTGAATGGCTACTGA
>ERZ773181.2829-NODE-2829-length-10891-cov-2.335548_pt1 | contig 10891 bp, 9 predicted proteins | sample MGYA00581001_ERZ773181 | MGnify/ENA primary metagenome ERZ773181 (study PRJEB29015, sample SAMEA2737780) | human gut metagenome | biome: human gut; feature: human-associated habitat; material: faeces | place: China | collected 2012 ... | reverse complement strand
TAGTTTTTCTCATAATTATATGATATGTTTCTTCAGCCACCATAGCAAAATCTCTGTCTACTACCTTAAAATTGTAACTAAAAAGACCTCACAAATCAACATCTTTCTATCTGTGCGGTCTTTTATTCTCTCTATTTTTTATTATCCAAAAAATGCGGCTCATTATACGCCTTATGCATCATGTTGTTATAGTATTCCTTGACGATCTTCTGGCTGCTGCGGATTTCCTTTGCCTGCTGCCTGATATAAGCAAACTTGGCGGTTGCCTTTTCCTTATTTCTTGCCTCTGTTGCCTGAATCTGCATATTCAATTCGGTAAGTGCCCTGATCAGTTCCTGCATCTGCCTGATCTGCTCTTTATGGATGTCTCTGTTGCTCTCAAGTTCTTCCTTTACCTTGTCATATAAACTTTCGAAGCCCGTGTCAAGCTGTTCTAATTTTTCGATCAGCGCCGCTTTCCGATTCACGTTTTTTTCAAATGTGTCCGGTTCTAAATTAGGATCATCCAGCAGAAGACTTTGTTCCTCGCTAAGTTTTAATATATCTGTCAGGACATCCTTTTTTCGCCGGAGGCTTTCGATCATGATTCCAATGTAATTATCTGTCACGATGTATTGCTTTCTCCTTCCGGTTATATCTGGCCAGCAGCCAGTTTCATCACTTCTTTCCATGTATCGCGCATGGTTCTGAGATGTTTTAATACTTCTTCCAGGATTTCTTTGTCTTTTTTCATATTTGCCTCGATCAGGCGTTCTTTCAAATAGACATATACATTATTAAAATCATCAGCTGTTGCATATTTATGATTTAATGTTGCCTGAAACTCGGAGATGATATTCTCGACTTTCCGGATGTTGTTATGTGCTTTCTCGATATTGTTTTCCTCAATCCCTGCAATTGCCATGTTACAGAATTTGATTGCTCCGTCATAGAGCATAAGTGTCAGTTCCGCAGGTGATGCGGTCATAATTTTGCTATTCGCATACGCAGCATAGCCATTATGATTAAGCATGTGAAAATACCTCCATGTGTTTTCTTTTTTTCTTTATGCAGATTTAACCTGCGGCAATGCCGCAGGTTAATTGTCCTGTTATCATGATCCAAACAGACCGGATAAAGAAGATGTCTGTGAATTGAGTTTTGCCAGCGCTGTTTCCATCGCCGAGAACTTCTTGTAGTAGTAATCCTCCTGTTCAGACAGCTTATCCTCCCACTTTTTGATCGTGGTTGTATAATCGCTGTATTCCGAAGCCATCTCCTTATCATTGTATACTTTAAATATACTGCTTAAAGTGGATGTCTTCATTTTCTTATCAATAGAATCATATAATCCTGTTGCAAGCTGTTGCATGAATCCCGCCACAGAATCCGGATCTTCTTTGATCGCTGCCAGCAGTTTGTCTTCCTTTCCGGAAGTTGCGCTGTCATCCTCATCCCCATTGATATGGTATGCATACTGTTCATTCTTTGCAGAATTCATATAACCAAGTGTTGAAATTCCAAAAGAAGTAAGATAGTATGTCTTTCCATTGACTTCATATCCCTTGGACATCGCCGTTGTCATGGACGAGATCAGGCTCTCTAACGAATCATCTCTGCGGAGCAGGGAATCTTTGACTTTTGCCTCCCATTTCTCCACTTCCGTATCACTCATGGAATCCTTTTCATCATCTGTCAGCGGCTCATATCCTTTTGCCGAATCTGCATTGTATAACTTGTTCATCTCGTTAATAAGTGAGTTGTACTGGCTGAGCAGATCCTTGACCTGCTCATAGATTCCCTCACTGTCTGTAGCTACGGTTACAGAAATCTCTCCACTCGTCTTGGCAAGTGCTGTGACAGAAAGACCATTTACAGCGAACTCGTTGGTAGATGAAGTGTATTCTGCACCATTCAGTTTGATCTTCGCATCCGATGCCGCCGACCAGTTGTTATCGTCATTCACTTTTGCGCCGGTATCTGATACGGTAGATGTCATTGCCAGTCCCAATGCCAGCAACGCCTTATCGCTGTCTGCATTCTTTGATTTCAGTTCAAAACCGTTTTCTGTACCGGTCTTTGCTGAACTTACAAATAATCTGCCGTTTTTCTCATCAAAGCTGGCTTTCACACCTGCGTCTGACAGGGATTTCACAAAGTCGCTGATCTTTGTGTCACCGGCCACGCTGATGCTTGTTGTCTTTCCAGTTTCTTTATTGGTAACTTCGATCGTACCGGTTCCGGTATATCCCAGTTCGCTTAAAGTGGATGCCGATGAAACGGTTTTTGTCTTATCTTCCGCACCGGATGCGTCTTTGATCGAAATCTTTCCGCCGGTCAGATAATCACTTTTGGCAACCTCTAAGACCTCCAGAGACTGTACGCCGTTGGTCGCCCCACTTGCTGCACTCACCTTCGCTTTTGTGCTGTCGGATACGCTTGCCGTACGCATATTGTAGGCAGATGACAGTTTTAATTTACCAACATTGTTATAGAAACTGTACACCTTGGAGTTTAAGGTACTCCATGCCTCCTGCTTCCATGATAATTTTGTCTGTGCTTTTTTATACTTGTTCGTCTTGTAACTATAAGAAGATACAAGCGCTGAGATAATGGACTCGGTATCTAATCCCGAGTTCAGACCTGTGATTCTGATTGGCATAATCCTGCTCCTTTCAGTTTTGTAGCTTGTTTATATCGTTTTCTGTTTGCATCTGTCACTTGTCTATTGCTGCTCCTGTCTTCTGGACAGTGATCTACAGTTTCTTATCCACTAATAATCCGGCCATCTCCCAGACTTTTGCGATCATGTCCAGGGTTTTCTCCGGCGGATATTCTTTCAGGACTTTCTTCGTGTCTTTGTCAACGATCTTGATAGTGACACGGTTGGTTGCATCATGGATTCCGAAGACTGCCTCGGAATTGTGCGCCTTTTTATTGATCTCGTCAACTGCTTTCCTGATCTGGGAATTCTCGGAGATCGTCTGCTGTGCCTGACTGTCGTCCCGGTTTCCGTCTTTGCCGTTTTTGTCAGTCTCTTTCGTGTCGATCTGAATGGTTTTCTTCATGAGATCGTCAGAAGCTGCTGCGTTGGATGCAGTTTCCACTTTTGCCTGACTCTCTGCTTTTACATCTGATGCGGATGAACTTCCCGCGTAGGACATCCCTGCCCCTTTCATAGCCTCTATTGCCATTGTTCTACACCTCCGTGTGCATAAGCTTGTGTTCTTCCATGGTTGCGGTCCGGATCTCTACAAATGCCGGAACGCTTATTTTTCTAAATCATATATCGGTAGTTTTCCTGTAAAATTAATAGCTGTCATGCAATTTCCTGCGTTGTGCCGCTGCTGTTTTCTGATCAGGGTTTCATTTTAACAAAATATAGTATATAATTCAATCGCACCGCGAATTGAGCCCGCAATGCGTTTACGATTTTTACTATATTATAAGAAGAAAGGACATTGTTTATTATGTTATATATCATGAGACACGGAAAAACTGACTGGAATGCAGACCGCCGCCTGCAGGGAAGCGAAGATATTCCTTTGAATGAAGAAGGCCGCCAGATGGCGAGAGACGCGCGGAAAAAGTATGGGGATCTGCGATTTGATATCTGCTATTGTTCTCCCTTGCAGCGTGCGCAGGAGACTGCTGAAATTTTTCTAGAAGGGAGCGGCACGCCGATCCTGACGGACGACCGCCTCCGCGAGATGGGATTTGGCATGTATGAAGGAACAGAACATGTCACACAGAAACCGGAATGTCCGGTATATACGTTGTTCCATGATCCTGTCCATTATCATGCTGTAGATGGTGCGGAAAGTCTTGAGCATTTGTATGCCCGCAGCGGCTCTTTTATCCACGATGTTTTAACGCCGGAAGTTGTTTCCGGAAAAAATGTACTGATCGTCGCCCATGGAGCCTTAGACTGCAGTCTGATCTGCCAGTATGAAGAGATTCCTCTTGAGCATTTCTGGGATCAGCTGCTCGGAAACTGCGAGCTTAGAAGATTGGCTTAGTTTTTGATTTGTTTAATCTGTCAGATTTTCTTTCAAAGTCTCGCGCACTGCGCCCGGACCTGCGATTTCTTTTACAAATAATTCTTCAATTTTCTCTCCGATACCGGCTTTGTAAAGATCGATGCCGAAAATATTTTCATTGGATAAAATATTCTTTAACTGTCCTGTATAGGATTCTTTCTCACCAAATTTTACATCTTTTAAGGCAGCTGTTAATTCTGCAAGCATTGGATCAGAAGATAATTCAAACTTTTCTCCCTTATCATCGACGCCAAGCAGATATCTGCACCATCCTGCAATTGCAAGTGGAATTGCTTTTAACTTCTCCGCATCCCCATACTGAGCCACATAGGCTTTGATCGTTTCGCCATAGCGAATGCCCACTTTCTGGGAGGTATCTGTTGCGATACGCTGCGGTGTATCCGGCATAAACGGATTTGGAATACGCACATTGATAACTTCATCCACAAAAGCTTCCGGTGATAAGATACCCGGATCTGTAACCACCGGCATTCCCTCTACAGGGCCGATTTCATGGACAAGCCTGTTCAGTTCCTCATCTTTCATTTCGTCTGCAATCAGGGTATAACCTAAAACGCATCCGTAGACTGCAAGTGCTGTATGCAGTGGATTTAAGCAGGTTGTAACTTTCATGCGCTCTACTTTATTTACAGTATCCCGGTCTGTCATATAGACGCCTGCTTTTTCTAATGCAGGTCTGCCATTCGGAAAATGATCTTCAATCACAAGATACTGTGGTCCCTCTGCGTTTACAAACGGCGCTATGTATGTATTTTTTGAAGTGATGACCGGTGCAATATCCTCAATGCCAAGTTCCTCCAACGATCTGCAGACGGATTCTGCCGGTCTTGGGGTGATCTTATCGATCATTGACCATGGGAATGACACCTGATCTTCATCTGAAATGTAATTTACAAACTCGCCTGTTACATATCCTTTTTTCTCCCACTCTTTTGCCATGGTCAGAATGGAATTTCTTAATTTTTCTCCATTGTGAGAGCAGTTATCCATGGAAACTACTGCAAGAGGTGCCTTTCCTGCCTGAAAACGCTTGTACAGCAATGCACAGACAACAGCCATTGCAGACACCGGTTTTTCAGGTCCATTGTCAATATCTTTCTGCAGGTCGGTATGTGGGCAACTCCGGTGCTGTGGAATATCAATGATTTTCCGATGAAGCTTCAGATGATCGTGAAAATCAATCCGCTTGTATACATTGTGGAGGGCTACAGAAGCGCTGTATACGGAAAACAGTGGTTCTGGGAAGACTTTTACTCCACGGTTTATTTCTGGATTATCACGGTGGTGCTGTTTGGCATTGGCGCGCTGATTTTCAAGAAACTCAAGATTCATTTTGCGGATATCATGTAAAGGAAAACTGGTTATGGAACAAAAAGAACTGGCAATTCATGTGGACAGGGTGAGCAAAGTATACAAGCTGTACCGCAGAAACCGGGACCGTCTGATCGAATCCCTGGGACTGACAAAAAAGAAACTTTCCACGCCGCATTACGCATTAAAGGATGTCAGTCTGGACATTTATAAAGGAGAGACTGTCGGCATTATTGGCACGAACGGCTCCGGCAAATCGACGATTTTAAAGATTATCACCGGCGTATTACATGAGACGAGCGGCATTGTGCAGGTAAACGGCAGAATTTCCGCCTTGCTGGAGCTGGGCGCAGGCTTTAACATGGAATACAACGGCATCGAAAATATTTATCTGAATGGAACCATGATTGGTTTTACCAAAGAAGAGATAGATGAAAAGCTGCAGGATATTTTAGATTTTGCGGATATTGGTGATTTTGTAAATCAGCCGGTCAAAACATATTCCAGCGGTATGTTTGTACGTCTTGCATTTGCAGTTGCAATCAATATTGAGCCGGAAATCCTTATTGTCGATGAAGCACTTTCCGTTGGAGATGTATTTTTTCAGACGAAATGTTATCACAAATTTGAAGAATTTAAGAAAATGGGAAAGACCATTCTTTTTGTTAGCCATGATCTTGGGAGCATTGGCAAATACTGTGACAGAGTTGTCCTTTTGAATAAAGGGGTAAAGCTTGCAGAGGGTAAACCAAAGGATATGATCGATCTTTACAAACGGGTAATGGCAGAATCAAAGATGGAAGATATTCCGAAAAAAGAAAACGGTCATGCAGCAATAGAAGGAGTTGCATGGAAAGAATCTATGATTTTAAATCCGGATAAGCAGGAATATGGAGATAAAAAGGCAGAGATTATTGACTTTGGAATTTTCGATGCAACAGGAAAGATTACGAATACTGTTTCTAAATTTGAAGAGTGTGTTTTGAAATTAAAGGTACAGTTTCATGAGGATGTGTTAAATCCAATTTTTGCATTTACAATCCGGGATTTAAAGGGAACGGATCTTACCGGAACCAATTCACTTATTGAAGGGTTAGAGCCTGGGCTGATAGAGGCAGGGACCATACTTACAGTATCATTCAGACAAAAATTGCCATTTCAAAAAGGACAGTATCTGCTACAGTTAGGATGTACAGGATATAATGGTGACGAATTAGAAGTTCATCACAGATTATATGATATTTGTTGTATACAGGTTTTATCTAAAAAAGTTACTGTTGGGTATTTTGATTTGAACTCGATAGTAAGTTGTAATGAAGAGTAGGCTATGGGAAGGCGAACAGCGAGTAAAATCAGCGATGATAGGAATCGCTGTATATAAAAAGGAGCATTATGGGAAGAACACAGAAGCTTGCAGCAATTATAAAAGAGGGAGTAAGAAATCCTCAGAAAATAAAAAAAGGATTAAAAGTTTTAAAAAATCAGGGACCGGAAATCTTTAAACAGCGTTTATCTGCCAGTGTAAATTATGAACCTGGATATGGCAGAGTGAAGAAAGAAAAATTAAAAAATTATAGTGGAGAGATTCTTTTTTCCATTGTAATGCCTGTATATAATGTAGAAATTAAGTGGCTTGATAAGGCGATTGAATCTATAGAAAAGCAGAATTACAAAAACTGGGAGATTTGCATTGCAGATGACTGCTCTACAAGGCAAGAGGTAAGAGAGCACTTATCAGCAATGAAAAATAGCCGGATTAAAATTAAATTATTAGAGAAAAATCAGGGGATTTCAGGAGCAACCAATGCAGCAGCAGCGCTTGCATCTGGGGAGTATATCCTTCTTATGGACAATGATGATGAACTTACACCGTCTGCACTACATGAATTTTATCAGAAGATAAAAAAAGAAGGTTCTGAGATCATATACAGCGATATGGATATTATTGATGCGAAAGGAAAAACGAGAGATCCATTATGTAAACCTGATTGGTCTCCGGATCTTTTCCTGAGCCAGATGTATTTAGGACATTTGATTGGATTCAAGAAGTCCTTATTTGAAAAAGTGGGTGGATTTCGCAGTGAATTCAACGGAAGCCAGGATTATGATCTGTTACTTCGAATGACAGAGATGACGGACAAGATTGGACATGTCCCTGAGATACTTTATCATTGGAGAGATCTTCCGAGCTCCACAGCAGCCAACCCGGAGTCAAAGCCATATGCACAGACAGCAGGACTTAATGCGATTCAGGAACATTTAGACCGTGTTTATGGCAAAGGAGCAGCGACTGCAAATGAGACAGAGAATTTGTTTGTTTATGATGTGAGATATCACATGAATGAGGAACCGAAGGTTTCCATTATTATTCCAATTAAAGATCATGCAGATTTGTTAAAGGCTGCAATTGACAGTATTTTTGCGAAGACAACTTATAAAAATTTTGAGATTATTATTTTAAATAACAATTCTGAGAGGGAAGAAACTTTTACTTATCTGAAGAAGGTGAAAGAAGAACATGACAATGTCATCGTGAAAGATGCGGCGTTTGAGTTTAACTGGTCAAGGCTTAATAATTATGGAATGAAGTTTGCAACCGGAGATGTCTATGTATGTTTGAATAATGATGTAGAAGTTATTGAACCGGAATGGCTTACAAGACTGGTAGAGAAAGCCATACGAAAAGATGTTGGTGTTGTCGGTGGATTGCTTTTATATGAAGATAATACGATCCAGCATGCAGGAGTAGTTATTGGAATGGGTGGCTGGGCTGATCATGTATTCAAGGGAATGAAACCGCAGCACTATGGATCGCCATTTGTGTCACCGATGGTAACAAGAAATGTTTCGGCGGTAACGGGAGCCTGTCTTGCAGTTTCGAAGGCGACAATTGAGAAAATCGGTGGATTTGATGAGAAATTCATTGTATGTGGAAGCGATATTGAACTTGCACTTCGTGCAAACCAGCATGGACTCGTGAATATCTACGATCCAAATGTTCGTCTGTATCATTATGAATCTAAGAGCAGGGATGCAAGTAAAATCCCACAGATTGACTTTGATCTGTCGGATCAGATGTATAAGACCTACCGGAAAAACGGAGATCCATATTATAATAGAAATCTTGATTATTATTGTTGTCAGCCCAAAATTTGTGCCGCGGTGCAGCAGACTGTCAAAGAGCAGGAGGAAAAAATGCTTCTGAAGAGAAAAAGAGAAACCGGACTTCCACAATTGGATACGAATGTATATGAAATTACACCATACACTTTCCGTAAGATAGAATATCCGAACCGCAGAATGAACCTTCTGGTTCCGTCTATCAATGCAGAGCATGTCTTTGGTGGAATCTCAACTGCACTGAAGTTTTTCGATACTTTAGTGAAAGCATTAGGCTATGATGCACGTATTATTTTAGTAGATGCAGAGCCAGACAAAGCAGCAATTAAAAAATATTCCGATGAGTATACATTTGTAAAAGCAGAAGATGATTCTCTCGCTGCAAAACAGATTATTCCATACAGCAATCGTTTTAACCGCAGTATTCCAGTGTCAGAGAATGACTATTTCTTATTTACTGGCTGGTGGACAGCGTATTGTTGTCAGGATGCTTATGTTGGATTTGAAAATACATTTGGAATCAAACCAAATATTTTTCTCTATTTTATTCAGGATTATGAGCCTGGATTTTATTCCTGGTCTACGAAGTACCTGCTTGCAGATTCTACCTATAAGAGTGATTATCCAACAATTGCAATTTTTAACAGTATGTTGTTGAAAGAATTCTTCGATGAAAATCATTACCATTTTACGCATAGCTTTGCATTTGATCCTGTCTTAAATGATGGATTAAGAAAAGCGTTAGAGCAAATGCCTGCACAGGTTGATAAGAAAAAACAGATTCTTGTTTATGGACGTCCGGGTACGGAGCGTAATGCATTTAACCTTGTAGTAGCGGCTCTGAAAAAATGGGTGATGATGCAGCCGGATATTGAGGAATGGGAGATTCTTTCGGCAGGGGAGATGCACCGTTCAATTCCGCTTGGAAACGGCAAAGAGCTTGTCTCCGTTGGAAAGCTTACAATTGAAGAATATGCGCGGACTTTGCAGGAAACTTACGCAGGAATTTCACTGATGTGTTCACCACATCCAAGTTATCCGCCACTTGAGATGTCGGTATTTGATGTAAAGACGATCACGAATACTTATGCGAATAAAGATCTTAAGGATTTCAATGATAACATGGTATCACTGGATAATATCAGTCCAATGAACATTGCAACACATCTGACTGAAATCTGTAAAGCTTACAGACCGCAGGTAGAACATGTGACAGCGAATCCATTATATGTAAAAAATGAGCATGTATTTGATTTTATAAAGGATATCAAGGAGATTCTTGGGTAAAAAATAATAGTTGTAGATAACTATAGAAAAGAGGTTCTATGACAGAGCAGATTGGAAAAGTAACGTTAGATTATACATTTTATAATGGACAGGATCAATATAGTGACGGGGACATCGAGAATGATCTGTTACAGCTTATTATGGAAGAACCAGACGTAGAGAAGATACTTGCAGAAGATGACCGGTGGCCAGTGTTATATCATTTTTCACCTGTCAGACAAAATATATTGGAGTGGTATCCTTTTAAAAAAGATGCATCTGTACTTGAAATTGGGGCAGGATGTGGAGCTATCAGTGGAGTACTTTGCAGAAATGCAAAGCATGTGACAAGTGTAGATCTTTCTAAACGCAGATCATTGATTAATGCAAATCGTAATAAAGAATACGATAATCTTACAATTATGGTTGGAAATTTCAATGATGTTGTTTTGAAAGAAAAGTATGATTATATTACATTGATCGGAGTATTGGAATATGCCGGTTATTACACGGATGATGAACATCCATTTGAAGCCTTTTTAAAAAAAATCAGTGGATATTTGAAAGAAGATGGAAAACTGCTGATTGCTATTGAAAATAAATTTGGATTGAAATATTGGGCAGGTTCCAGAGAAGACCATACTGGAAAATTTTTTGACGGTTTGGAAGGTTATATTGATACAGATAGTAAAGTGAGAACTTTTAGTAAAGAGGCGTTAAAGAAAATAATTACAGATGCTGGATATGGGAAAGCAGAATTTTATTATCCGTTTCCGGATTATAAATTCCCTGTACAGATTTTTTCTGATGAGTACCTTCCACGAGAAGATGATCTTAATATAGGTTTAGATACTTTCGATAATACAAGAATGATGCTTTTTAACGAAAACAGAGTCTATGCAAATCTTTTAAAAGAAAAAAAATTTGATTTTTTTGCAAATTCCTTCTTTATAGAAGTTGCAAAATAGTGTGAGGTGATATCTTGAAGAAAATTTACTCAAAAATTACAAAAGAGAGAAGAAAACAGTTTCAGATAGAAACCTACATAATGAAGGATGGGGAACAGAGACTGGTTGTAAAAAGAGCATTGGCAAAAGACGGAGTAGCACATATCAGGAAGATGTCTGATTATTATGAAAAAAATAAGGATGAAG
>ERZ773181.2804-NODE-2804-length-10951-cov-3.154093_pt1 | contig 10951 bp, 10 predicted proteins | sample MGYA00581001_ERZ773181 | MGnify/ENA primary metagenome ERZ773181 (study PRJEB29015, sample SAMEA2737780) | human gut metagenome | biome: human gut; feature: human-associated habitat; material: faeces | place: China | collected 2012 ... | reverse complement strand
TATTCAAAAATACCCACTCCTTAAAAAAACCGGAATAAAATTCCCTGTAATTATAACTTAAATTAATTATACTCACAAATTGAATTTTTCTCCAGTTTTTTATAAAATATATTTATTTAAAAATTTTAAATTTCCATAATTATTGGTAAAATAACGGGGTTTCTGCGTGTGCGATTATGAAACAATCTGTAAAGTTCATCTCTTACTTTTGTTTTCATCATGCTCCAATCACGCATTTTGCTGTCTGCACATTCTTCAAGGACTCTCAAGGAAACTCTGCGTGCTTCTTCCATTAAATGCTCCGATTCTCTGACATATACAAAACCTCTCGACACAATATCCGGTCCTGCAATAACGTGTTTGTCAGACGAATCCAAAGTTGCAACCAGTACGATAAGTCCGTCTTCACCCAAATGTTTTCGGTCACGAAGTACTATACTTCCGACGTCGCCTACGCCGATTCCGTCAACTAATACCAGCTCAAGCGGTATTTGACCTATTTTTTTCATATGAGTTTTGCTTATTTCCAAAACATCGCCTGTATCTCCGACAAATACATTGCTTTCCGGCATACCCATAGAAGTCGCAAGAGAAGCGTGTTTAACTAGATGTCTGCGTTCACCGTGAACAGGTATAAAATACTTGGGTTTTATTATTCCTTGCATTATTTTGAGTTCTTCCTGGCATGCGTGACCTGAAACGTGTGTTTCGTACATTGATTCATAAACCACTTCACAACCGAGTTTCATCAGTTCGTTTACTACCGTTCCGACCGTTTTTTCATTTCCGGGTATAGGAGTCGCCGATATTATTATAAAATCTTCGGGTCCAACATCAACTTTTTTATGTTCCGAAAAAGCCATTCTGTGAAGTGCGGACATCGGTTCGCCTTGACTGCCGGTAGTTACCAAAACCACTTCATTTTTAGCGTATTTGGTTATCAAATCTATATCGATTATTGTTCCTGTCGGAACGTCCAAATAATTCATTTGTTGAGCTATGGTTACGTAATTAAGCATACTACGACCGGAAAACGCTACTTTTTTACCATAATTTGTAGCACAATTTATAATCTGCTGAATGCGTCCTATGTTCGATGCAAATGTAGCTATTATTATTCTTTTATCTTTAGCTTTTATAAAAAGACGCTCAAAAGATTCATCAATTTTCTTTTCGGTGGAAGTGTATCCGGGTCTTTCGGCGTTTGTGGAATCGGCCAACAACGCAAGTACGCCTTCTTTTCCAAGTTCCGCAAATCTTGCAAGATTTATCATCTCTCCGCGAGAAGGTGTGCAATCTATTTTAAAATCTCCTGTATGGACAATTGTTCCTGCGGGCGAATGTATTGCAAGTGCCGCGGCGTCTGGAATCGAGTGATTTACATTAATAAATTCAATATCCATGCATCCCAATTTTACGTGTTCACCTGTCGTAACAGTAGTCAATTTGGTGCTTCCCAAGAGACGGTTTTCTTTAAGTTTTCCTGTTATCAAACCTATTGTGAGTGGCGTTGCATAAATAGGAACATTTATTTTATTGAGAAGATAAGGAATAGCTCCGATATGATCTTCGTGTCCATGAGTAATCACCAAACCTCTTATCTTATCTTTATTGGCTTCAAGATAAGAAAAATCCGGTATAACCAAATCCACTCCCAACATTTCTCCGTCAGGAAATGACATTCCGCAATCTACAATTACAATATCGTTATTGCACTCAAAAGCAGTTATATTTTTGCCTATTTGATTAAGTCCTCCCAAAAATACTATTTTCATATTTTTGGCATTCCTAAAATTATTTGTTTGTTTATGATTCTTAGAGTTTCTGAAATAAGGTGTTTTACCTTTTTCGGAAACATTTTCAGATTTAGAATTTAAAGGTGAACTTACCACACTGTTTGTGCTATAATTTTTAACAATCGGTTTTTTCCCTTTTGTATTTTGAATCGTTTTTTTTATAGGTTTTTTTTGATTTTCGTTAGATGTATTTTCATTCAATTAAATTACCTCCTGATTTTTAAATATGACAATATAAACCGTTCAGAAATCTCTGAACTCTGCAATTAAAATAATTAAATTTATTCCGAACAAAAATAAAACTACTACCGTACACTAAACGTTAGTTTAATTATAATTTATTTTTCACTCTGTGTCAATACGAGCCTCAGAATACAGTATATAAAAGGAGTCCTGCAAAATGAAAAAAATAGATATTTATACCGATGGTGCATGCAGCGGAAATCCCGGTCCTGGGGGTTGGGGAGCGGTTTTAAGGTACAAAAATCATCAAAAAGAAATTTCAGGTTCAGAAAATAATACCACAAATAATCGTATGGAAATCACAGCTTTGATAAAAGCTTTAGAAATAGTTAAAGAACCTTGTAACATAAAAGTATATACAGATTCAAAATATGTATGTGATTCAATAACAAAAGGCTGGGCTTTGTCATGGAAAAATAAGGGATGGAAAAAAAGTGACGGAAAACCTGCTCTCAATTCGGATCTATGGGAAAAACTTCTTTCTTTAATAAATATTCACAATGTTGAATTTACTTGGATTAAAGGTCATGCAGGTCACCCCGAAAACGAACTTTGCGACAAACTTGCAACAAGTGCTATAAAACAAATAAAAATATAACGTTATATTTTTGTTTAAATATATCAAATTATTGTTAAAGTATAGAAATTCTATATTTAAATGATTTATACTGAAGTGTGTCAAACCAAAATCATTTTTAATAAGGAGTTATTTAATATGTTACCTGCAACACATGAAATTTTTTTCACAATTCCAAATCCACCACCTCCTGCAGAAAGAATGATGGACGAAAGAAGAAATACGGAAAGAGATCGCTTCAGTAACATTTGTTCACTTGGAGTTCAAAGAAGTAAATATACATGGAGAATGAGCTTGTCACGCGACGGTGAATATGTTCCTAAAAAAGCATTTTTAAATTCAGTTCTTGCAGATGTTAATATGTCTAAAGTCGTAGACTTCGGATCCAAAGGAGACCCAAGTACTAAATTTTCTATTTTGGCAACTAGCTGTCCTATGCCCAAATTTGGAGGAGAAGCAACATCAAAAACTAGTATAGATCGATTATGGAATGTAGCTTTTAGCAGTGAAAGGGTAGATGGAATTGTTGTTTTAGGTAATGTAACAAGAGAGGAACGCATAATTGATTATTGGAGCGAAATCAGCTCAACCAATCCTCGTTTTTACGACGAAGATAGCTTTTACAAAATAGAATCAACCGTGGAAAAAAGTAGCTCTTACTATATAAGATACAAAATAAAAATTTATGAATCAAAAAATCCTGAAAATTCCAAAACTATAAATCTTTGGCATTATACCAATTGGAATGACGGAGAAATTCCTGACAATCTCTATGATTTTGAAGATTTCGTTAAATTATTTCAAGGAAGCAGAAAACTGATTGTTCATTGCAGTGCGGGTGTAGGAAGAACAGGTGTGTTTGCAGCTTGTTTACAGGCATTAAAGGGAGGTTTGAAAAATCCTGCAGAAGCCGTTAGGTATATGAGGGCCGCAAGAACATTAATGGTTCAAAAGCCGCAACAATTTGATTTAGTATGCAAATTTATATTGAGGAATTGTATGGGAAAAGAAGTAAGATGGAGAACAGATTTGCCAAGAGAAACAGCTTACGACCTCTGTGGCATGCCTATTGTTAAAGAAGATTAAATCACTATTACTCGATCCAAACAATTATTAAACTTAAAACGCTTTTTTCTGAATTTTGGCGTAAAGGCTATATGATGTTTATATATCAATATCCTATAGACAACACCTTTTCTTCATTTTTACAACTTTAATTTCATCATTATACTTGATAAAGTGTTGTTTTCTTTAATTTTTAATCTGATACGCACAGATTAAGAGTGTTAAAACACTTAGGTTACAATATAATTCAAAGAGCACCGAATATATCGGTGCTCTTTATTTCTTAAATCTCTTAAATTTATCACTAATAAAAGTTTACTTATTTTCACAAAGAAATATTTATATTTATAATAAAATTATTCTGTTCCATGTTTGTATTTTAGTCAATTATTCACGTATTGTTTTAATTTTTTGAATTACTGTATAATAAAAAATTTTAATTTAAAAAGCCTTGAAAGACAACTAACTTTCTTATCTTTCAAGGTTTTATATTTCATCACATTGTGTGCGTAAAAGTTGGAACAATTTCTAAAATCTTTTTTTCTATTTTTTCATTGTTTTCAAAATCACAAAGTTTACGTAATTCTTCCAGCTCCAAGCGTAAGTGTTTGGCATCAACTTTGATAGGATGTCCTATATAAATTTTCTTGTTTTCGGTTTTTTGAATTCCTTCTTCATCCATTAAAAGTTCTTCGTAAAGTTTTTCTCCGGGCCTAAGTCCCGTGTATTCGATTTTTATATCTTCCCCGGGAATAAAACCTGAAAGGCGTATCAAATTTTCAGCCAAATCTTTTATTTTAACCGGAGCTCCCATATCCAAAACAAATATTTCTCCGCCTTTTGCAAGGCCTCCCGCGGTAAGGACCAAAGAAACAGCTTCAGGAATAGTCATAAAATATCTTATTATTTCTGGATGGGTCACGGTAACGGGACCCATTTTTTTAATCTGTTCTTCAAAAAGAGGTATAACGGAGCCATTTGAACCTAAAACGTTACCAAAACGAACAGCTACAAATTCAGTTTCGCTTTCACGACTTTTCATTTGCACCAACATTTCGCATATGCGTTTCGTTGCTCCCATTACGTTCGTTGGATTAACAGCTTTATCGGTTGATATTTGAACAAATTTTTTAACTTTATACTTATCTGATAATTCCAAAACATTGAGCGTTCCGAAAACATTGTTTTTTACTGCTTCTTCAATATTTTTTTCCATTAAAGGAACGTGTTTGTGAGCTGCTGCGTGAAATACTACGTCTATGTTCTCTTTTTCGAATATTTCCTCAAGTTCTTTTTTATCACATATGGTTGCAATCTCTACAGATAAGTTCAAATCATTTGCATATTTCATTTTGAGTTCTTGCTGTATTTCGTATGCATTATTTTCGTAAATATCCAAAATAATAAGCCTTTTGGGACTAAGCTTTGCTATCTGACGACATAGTTCAGAGCCTATCGAACCACCGCCACCTGTTACCAAAATAGTTTTTCCTATTAAATAATCGCCATATTGATTTTTATCAAAGATTATAGGCTCACGACCAAGCAAATCTTCCACTCTTATTTTACGTATAGCTGAAGATATAGAACTTCCCGAGGTAACCGTATCATATATATTTGGTATAATCCGTACCTCAAGATTGGTTTTGGAACAAATATCAAGTATACGTCTTCTCTCGGAAGTAGATATAGAATTAATGGAAAACAGTATTACTTCCACTTTAAATTTTTCACAAATTTCCGGGATTTTTTCTGTATCTCCTTCTATCTTTACACCCATAAGTTTACGGCCGATTTTTTCTCCGTCGTCATCAACTATGGCAACAGGCAAATATTCACCCGAAGAATGCCTCGAAATCTCTCTAAGCACAAGAGCTGTAGAATCGCCACCGCCAACTATAAGCATTCGTTTTTTATTTATCGTATCTTCGTTCGAAACATTGTCAATAAGACGGTTAACTCGGTACAAAACCCTAAACATAAATATACTCAAAATCGAAGTTATAAGAAAAATAAAATACATTCGAGGACTCATTCTCGACGAACTTAAAACCGTAACCAAGAAAAACAAAAGATTTGCACAAAATGTTGCGAAGGCAGCGTAAAAAAAATCTTCCGCTTCGGCATATCGCCATATTTTGTCATAAAGTTTAAACGCAACAAAAACAATCGAAAAACATATGTTGACCGTCAAAAGATACTTAAGAAACAGACTGTCAACCGTAATAAATGTCAGACTGTTTTTGTTTATGGCAAAAGAAATATAAAACGATATATTCCATATAATAAAATCACAAAAAAACAGTGCGTATTTTCTGTAACGCTTAACAAATCGCCATATAGCGTCTTTTATACTTCCCATACAATAACGTTTCCTTTTCTTAATAAATAAAACTTTATTTCGTTCCGAAAATCCTGTCCCCTGCATCTCCGAGTCCCGGAACTATATATCCGTGATCATTTAAGCCCTCATCTTTTGCCGCACAATATATTTTTACATCGGGATGAGCTTGAATCAAAGCTTCCATACCTTGAGGAGAAGCTAAAATACACATAAATTTTATTGTTCTGGGATTTTGCTTTTTTATACGTGAAATTGCGTCAATAGTAGTACCTCCGGTTGCAAGCATCGGGTCAAGAACTATAACATCGCGTTCACTTATGTCACAAGGAAGTTTGCAGTAATATTCCACCGGACTTAAAGTTTCAGGGTCACGATAAAGTCCTATATGTCCCACTCTAGCGGTCGGAATCAAACTCATAACTCCTTCAACCATTCCAAGTCCTGCCCTTAAGATAGGGATAAATGCCAGATGTCTTTCTGCCAATACTTTGGTTTTTGTGGTTGTAATCGGTGTTTCAACTTCAACTTCTTTCAGCGGTAAATCTCTAAGAGCCTCGTAGCCCATAAGACGAGTAACTTCACTTATAAGTTCACGAAATTCTTTTGAGTTTGTATTTTTATCTCTAAGCAAAGATATTTTATGCTGAATAAGCGGGTGATCCATTACCATAACATTTTTATTTTCTGACATTTTATTGTCCTCCTATCGATTTTTTTGAATTTTTTCTATATCTGTTATTTGCTCTACTCTTTTCTGATGCCTTCCTCCTTCAAAATCGGTGCTGAGAAAAGATTTTACAGTTTCCAAGACAGTATCCAAATCACTGTATCTTCCCCCTAGGCAAAGTACATTCGCATCGTTGTGCTTTCTTGACATCGCAGCAAGTTCGGGGTCATAACACAAAGCAGCACGCACTCCGTTTACTTTGTTCGCCGCAATGGATACACCTATTCCGCTGCCGCATACTATTATTCCCTTTTCGCTTTCTTTTTTTGCTACCGAATCGGCAACAGCTTTTGCAAATACAGGATAATCACACGATTCTTCACTGAAAGTGCCAACGTCTTTGAAATCTATGTTGTTTTCGGAAAAATACTTTTTTATTTCCTCTTTTGCTTTATACCCCGCGTGGTCAGAGCCTATTGCTATCATTAATATTTCACCTACACTTTCAATTTATTCTCATTTAAAAGTCTTTCGGCTTGTGGAATTCTTATGTAACTCGGGTTTAATGAACACGCGTCATCGAAAATTCCGTTACTATACATTTCTTGAGCCGCCAGAGCAACGTTGGAGGATTTGATATACATATCCTTTTCGCCGATTAAACAGATATTTTCACAACCGCACTCAGTTGCCATACTATTATAGCATATTACTCCGCCATCTCCAACAAATTGAACGACATTGTTTGAATTTCGTAATTGTGCAATTAAATCTTCGACATAAATTGCTCTATCTTGAGTCTTTCTTATAATTTTTCCGTTTTTAACATCGAAAATGGCGTTGTAGACTCCTCCTCGGCGAGCATCCATGCAAGAACATACAGTCTTATCGGATTTATCCGTATTAAGTGCCAGAGCATAAAGCGACGAAACTCCTACACACGGTTTATTATTTGCTAAAGCCATCGCTTTAACCGTGGAAAGTCCTATACGAAGGCCTGTAAAAGAGCCGGGGCCTACTGTCACTGCATACAAATCTATATCTTTCGGCTTAACGGCAGAACAACCCAAAACGGATTTTATCATTGGAGCTAAAGTCTCACTGTGTGTAAGTCCTGCGTTTACGAAAAATTCCGCAACTATTTTGCCGTCATTAACTACTGCCGCAGAAGCAGTCAAAGATGAAGAATCAACAGCCAGTATTTTCAATCCAAATCAACTCCTTCTATTTCAAAAACTCTTTCAAATTCTTTGTCAGTTTTAAAAAGTTTTATTCTAATAGAATTCTCGGGTATAAAATCCGTTATATTTTCGCTCCACTCAATTATAACAATAGAGTTACCAAGGCATTCAAAAAAACCTGTTGATTCCAAATCTTCGAAACTATGAACTCTGTACATGTCAAAGTGACAAATACGGTACTGTCCTGTGCGGTATTCGTTCATTATGGAAAAAGTAGGACTTGAAACCCAATCTTTCAGACCAAAATATTCTGAAATTCCTCTTGTAAGTGCAGTTTTACCAACGCCCAAATCACCGTAAAGAGCAATTGTTTCATTTCCCTTAAGTTTTTTTGCAAGGCGTTTGCCTATTTCTTCAGTCTCAGAAGCTGACTTTGACAATATTTTCATATATGCATTCCTTTAATTAAAATTCTAAACCAACTTATTGAGGAACTTGCTAACTCTCACGTTTTGACAATTATTAAAAAGTTCTTCAGGTGACTCATCGGCAATTATTTTACCGTTATCCATAAACAAAACACGTGTTGCGGCACTTTTTACGAAACTCATTTCGTGGGTAACAACCACCATTGTCATTCCGTGTTTAGCAATGTCGGTCATTACAGCTATAACTTCCTTAATCATTTCGGGATCAAGAGCAGACGTGGGTTCATCAAAAAGCATTACTTTAGGATTCATTATAAGCGAGCGTATTATTGCAACACGCTGCTTTTGTCCTCCCGAAAGCCTTATTGGATAGTCAAAAGCTTTATCTCTAAGCCCTACTTTCTCAAGAAGAGCCAAACCAAAATTATCCGCGTCTCTTTGAGAATAAATTTTAAGAGCTACGGGTGCCAAGGTTATATTTTTAAGGATGTTAAGATGAGGAAACAAATTAAAATGTTGGAATACCATTCCTATATCTCTTCGAACAGCGTCCATGTTACATTTCTTATCGGTTATGCTTTTTCCTTCAAATTCAATCTCACCGCTCGTTGGGGTTTCGAGTCCGTTAAGGCATCTCAAAAACGTGCTCTTTCCCGAACCTGACGGACCTATAACGGCTATTTTTTCACCTTTTTTTATATCTACGTTAATTCCGTTAAGTATCCTTAAAACTTTATCTCCCTGATGAAATTCTTTATAAAGATTTTTAACGCTTATCACTTACACGCAGCTTCCTTTCTATAAGAGACATAATCAAAGTGGTAAACATCACTATAACAAGATATATCAATGCAACAGTCATAAGCGGTACCAAAGGCTCATACGTTTGGCTTCTTATGATGTCTCCTGCACGCGACAAATCCGTAACACCTATGAATCCGGCAACGGATGTTTCTTTTATAAGCTGTATAAATTCATTGACTAAAGTCGGTAAAATATTTTTAAATGCCTGAGGTAATATTATTTTTTTCATCGTGAGCCCGGAACTCAGTCCAAGTGATCTTCCGGCTTCGTATTGACCGTTATCTATTGACATTATTCCCGAACGTATTACTTCCGAAACATATGCTCCCGAATTTATTCCGAAAGCTATCATTGCAACCGTTACTTTACTTAACCCGGTAGACGCAAGTATAAGATAATATATTACGAACAATTGAACAACAACAGGAGTTCCTCTGATTACGGTCAGATAAATATTCGCAAGAAATTTCAAAAATTTAAATATAATGTTATTATTACGACTAACCTTAATAAGCGAAATAATAAGGCCTATAAATATTCCCATTACAAGAGCTGCTGCTGTTATTATAATCGTATTGAAAAGTCCTCCGAATATCATCTTGTAACGATTTTTACAAAACAAATTATTGTCAATTTGTCCTATCAAATCGAGGCTGGGAGTTCCTGCTTCAATAATATATTTATTCACTATTTTATCTATTTCTTTTGAATCACGCATTTGTTTAAGCATTAAATTTATGTAGTCAAGAAGTTCCGTGCTTCCTTTAGGCACAGCAATTCTATAACCTTCTTCAAAAAGATATTCATCAAGCATTTTAACTTTATTTCCTGAAAGTCTTACAAGTTTTTTCGCAGGAGCATCGTCTACAACTACTGCATCGACACGTCCGTTTATCAAATCCAAAACAGCATCAGAACTTTTATTATATCTGAATATTTCCGAATCCGAAAAGTTTTCCGTACAATAGCTGTCTCCGGTAAAACCGAGAGCTACACCCAATTTTTTGCCGTGAAGATTTTCTCCGGAAGTTATAGAGCTGTTTTCAGGAACCAATATTGCCTGCTTTGCAAAATAATAGGTATCCGAAAAATCAACATTGGCAGCTTTGTCGCTGCTGTAGCTCATGGCTGCAATCGCAAGGTCACAGCTTCCGCTGCTAAGTTCTAAAGTTACGGCGTCGAAAGAAACATCGTTTATTTGAGTGGAAACCCCTAAACTTTCTGCGATTTTTTTTGCAATATCCACGTCTATACCAACTATTTTATCACCGTCTTTGTATTCAAACGGCTCGAATTCGGCATTGGTGGAAACTTTTATATATCCGCGATTTTTTATTTCTTCTATTGAACCCGCAGCATTTGCTGAGCATAATTCCGAAAAAATAAGAGTAATCGCAAAAAAGCATCCTAAGTTTTTTAAAATATTTTTCACTTAAAAAGACATCCTCCTAAGACTTTTCCGTCAATTTTTTAATAATGGACTTTGGTTTACTGTAAAAATAAGGAACAAGAACCGTTGCAACATTTTCGTGTTTTCTTAATTCTTTTTCTATAAAGAACGTGGTTTGGTTGTGGAAAATAGCGTCTTTCCATCCGTTTCCGCAAATACGCGTAAGAACAACAGTTAAATTTTCCCCTTCTTTAAGTTTTTCTTCTTGAGAAGAAATATAATCTTCTATCGGAGTTATTATATCACGATACGGAGTGTAAATAACCGTTAAAGGAACATCTATTTTTAAATCTTGCCATTGTCTTTTCAGTCTTTCGGTTTCCGCACTCGATACCGAAATATGAAGTGCAGTAACGTTTGAAGTTATTTTATTTGCATAATCAAATGTTTTAAGTG
>ERZ773181.2802-NODE-2802-length-10962-cov-13.710736_pt1 | contig 10962 bp, 7 predicted proteins | sample MGYA00581001_ERZ773181 | MGnify/ENA primary metagenome ERZ773181 (study PRJEB29015, sample SAMEA2737780) | human gut metagenome | biome: human gut; feature: human-associated habitat; material: faeces | place: China | collected 2012 ... | reverse complement strand
TGGGCTGCTTCTCCGGCTCGCCGTAGGTGGCCGCCGTGGAGGAGAACACGATCTTGTCCACGCCGTGGGCCTTCATGGCGTTCAGCAGGGACACCGCGCCCTCCACGTTGTTGCCGTAGTATTTCAGGGGATCGGTCACGCTCTCGCCCACCAGGGAGAAGGCGGCGAAGTTGATGACGCCGTCGATCTTGTTCTCCGTGAACAGCCGGTCGAGGAACGCGGCGTCCCGCAGGTCGCCTACATAGAGCTTCCGCGCCCCCCTGACGGCCTGCCAGTGGCCGGTGCGCAGGTTGTCCGCCACCACCACCTCATAGCCGCGTTTGACCAGCATGGCCACCATGTGGCTGCCGATATAGCCGGCACCGCCGGCCACCAAAATGGTTTTCATATACACATCCTCCTCGTTTTATACGCTGTGGATAAATCTTAAAAACGCCTCGCGGCCCTCCGGCGTACACTTGTAGACGCCGGCGTGCTCCAGCACGGCGGCAAACACCGCGCCCACCTCCCGCCGCAGGAGCTCCTCGGCGTTGTCCGCCGTGAAGGTGTAGCGGGTCTTCAGCTCGTCCGCCCAATCCGCGTGCTTGCGCAGTGTCTCGTCCTGCCGCAGATCGTCGCCGCGCACCAGAGCCTGCGCCACGCCGTGCAGCTCGTCCTTCAGCCGGGCGGGCAGCACCGCAAGGCCCATGACCTCGATGAGGCCGATGTTCTCCTTCTTGATGTGGTGCAGCTCCTGATGGGGGTGGTAGACGCCGAGGGGATATTCCTCCGTGGTGATGTTGTTGCGCAGCACCAGATCCAGCTCGAACTGTCCCTCCCGCATACGGGCGATGGGGGTGATGGTGTTGTGCATCTCGCCGTCCGTCTCCGCGAAAATGAAGGCCGCCTCGTCCGTATAACCCCGCCACGCGGCGAGGATGCGGTCCGCCAGCTCCACCAGACGCCGGTCATCGGCGCAGCGCAGGCGGATCACGGACATGGGCCACTTGACGATGCCCGCCTCCACATCCGGGAAGTCCCGGAAGGCCACCGTCTGCTCAATCGGCGCCCGCTCCATGGCGAAGGTGTAGCAGCCGCCCTGAAAGTGGTCGTGGCTCAGGATGGAGCCGCCCACAATGGGAAGATCGGCGTTGCTGCCCACGAAGTAGTGGGGGAACTGCTTGACGAAGTCCAGCAGCTTGCGGAAGGTGGCCTTCTCGATCTTCATGGGGGTGTGACGGCCGTTAAAGACGATGCAATGCTCGTTGTAGTAGACATAGGGGCTGTACTGGAGGAACCAGTCCTCCCCGTTGATGGTGACGGGAATGACCCGGTGATTCTGCCGGGCGGGATGGTTGAGCCGTCCCGCATACCCCTCGTTCTCCTTGCAGAGCAGGCACTTGGGATAGACGCTCTGGGGCGCTGCCTTGGCCGCGGCGATGGCGCGGGGGTCCTTCTCCGGCTTGGAGAGGTTGATGGTGATATCCAGTTCGCCGTAGGCGGTGGCAGCCTGCCACTTCACGTCCCGTGCGATGCGGTAGCGCCGGATATAGTCGGTGTCCTGACTGAACCGGTACAGCCAGTCCGTGGCCTCCTTCGGGGACGCCTGATACCGCCGGAAAAAGTCCTGTATGACCTGCGAGGGCCGGGGCGTCAAGCGCCCCATCAGCTCTGTGTCGAACAGGTCGCGGCTGGTAACGTCGTCGTGGATCAGCCCCCGCGCTGCCGCGTCGTCCAGCAGCTCCCGCAGGATATCCTCCAGCGGCCGCTCCCGCGCCTCCTGCGGCTCCTCCCAGCTGTCCAGCCGCATGGCCTCCAGCAGGGCGTTTGCCGCCCATGTGCGGTCACTTTCCTCTATCAGACCTGTGCGGACTGCGTAGCCCACCAGATCCTTGATGGCTTGGTCTCTCATGCTCCGTTCTCCTTATCCCAATCTGACGCCGCCGGCGGGACGGATCATCACCGTGTGGCAGCGGCCCTGCCCCAGCACTGCCTCCGTCTTTTCCTTGAAGCTGTCCAGCTGCTCCAGCGGCACAAAGGCCTGCGCCGTACCGCCGAAGCCGCCGCCGTGGACGCGCACGGCGCCCCGGTCAGCCAGCAGCGCCTCGCACAGGGCGATGGTCACCATCAGCTCCTGCGCGGCGGTGCTGCCGGTGGGGATGATGTTCTGCAAATACATGGCGGAGGAGCGCCCGGACTCCCGCACCAGTGCGAGGAAGCGGTCAAAGTCGCCCTGCTCCAGCGCCTCTTTTTCCGCCTTGGCGCGGCGGTTCTCCGCATAGACGTGGAAGGCGCGGTTCACGGCGCGGTCGCCCGCTGCCGCTCTGACCTGAGGCAGCCGCGCCAGGAAGTCCGCCTCCGGCACCTCCCGCAGCACATCCTTGCCGAACACGCGGCACACCGCCCGCAGCTCATCGGTGATGGCGCGGTACTCGTCGGTCAGTCCCTCGTGACCGGCGCCGGAGTCCAGAATGCACAGGGCGTAGCCGTAGGCGTGGAGATCCACGTCCAGCTTCTCCACCACCGGCCGGGCCGTATCCGCAAAGTCGATGGATACCACGCCGCCCACCGAGGACGCCATCTGATCCATCAGGCCGCAGGGCTTCCCGAAAAACACGTTCTCCGCGTACTGGCCGATCTGGGCCAGCTCCACCGCCGTGCAGCGTCCCTCCCAGAACAGCTCGTTGAGCATGGTGCCGATCAGCACCTCATAGGCGGCGGAGGAGCTGAGGCCGCTGCCCTTGGGGACAGTGGAGGTCATGTAGACATCCAGCCCCTTGCCCGCCAGATCGCAGCCCAGCCCGCTCATGCGGGCGGCCACGCCCCGGATCAGCGCCGCAGAGGTGTTGACCTCCTCCGCCTGCGGCGTCAGCTGGCAGAGCGCCACCTCCGTCATGGGGTAGCCCTGCGACAGCACGCGGATGACGCCGCTGTCGTTGGGCGCCGCCGCCGCCAGAATATCCAGATCCACGGCGGCCGCCAGCACGCAGCCGTGCTGGTGATCCGTGTGGTTGCCGCCGATCTCCGTGCGGCCGGGCGCGCTGAACAGCGCCTCCGCCGGACGGTCAAAGGTCTTGTGAAAGCCCGCCATTACCTGCTCGCAGCGGGCGCGTGCCTTTTCCGCGCCCTCCGTACCGTAAAGCCGGGTCAGCGTTTTGGCAAACGCCTCTTGCTGCAAATAGTTTTCCAGCCCTGTATGCATCATCGCTTACGTCTCCTTGTTTCTTCGGGTATTTCCTGCCCTTACGGGCTTTTTTCTATCTATGCCGCGCCTGTAAAGTGTCTCAGTTCTCCAGGCTCTCCGCCGTGACCGCCTCGTAATGCAGCCATACATAGCTGCCGTCCGTCAGCGTCACATTCTGCGAGGGCTCGCCGCCTGCCGAAAGGGAGACGGCCAACCCCATGATATTCTCCGCCAGGCCGGTGGCGTCGTTGCGGACGGTACCCTTCAGCGTCCCCTCCCGCAGCGCCTCCAGCGCCGGCGGCGTGGCGTCCACGCCCACGATAAAGGGCATGGTGTTCTTGTCCAGACCGGCCTCCGTGCAGGCGTCGATGGCGCCCAGCGCCATATCGTCGTTGTTGGCAAAGACCACCTCGATGCCCGTGCCGTATTCCCGCAGCCACTGGCGCATCCGAATGGCGGCCTGTCCGCGCTGCCAGTTGGCAGCGTCGCTGGCCAGCTTCTCCGTGGCGACCCCCGCCCCTGTCAGGGTGGAGATGCAGTATTCCGTCCGCAGCAGGGCATCCTGGTGTCCCGGCTCGCCCTCCAGCATCACATACTGGAGCACACCGTCGCCGTTCCGATCCAGCGCCTCCTCATGGCTCCGCCATGCGTCCAGCACCAGCTCACCCTGTAAAACGCCGGCGTCGCTTGCGGGAAGCCCCACATAATAGGCGTGCTTCCAGCGGCGCAGATCCTCCTCCACCGGCTCGCGGTTGAAGAAGATCACCGGTACGCCCGCCGCCTGCGCCTTGTCGATAATGACAGCCGCCGCCGTGCGGTCCACGATGTTGACGCAGATCACGTCGTATCCCCGCTCCAGAAAGCGATCCACCTGCTCGTTCTGAGTGGTCTGACTCTCCTTGCCATCGGTGATATACAGGTTGATCTTGACGTTCCGCGCCTGCTCCTCCTCCAGCGCCACCCGCTGCAATTCCCGGGCCACCGTGTCGATGAAGGTGTCCTCCTGCTGGTACAGCGCCACCCCGATCCGGAGGGTGGAGCTGCTCTCCCCGTCTGCGCGGCAGGCGGGCAGCGTCAGCAGCAGCGTCAGCGCGGCTATGATGCAGCCGATCCTTTTCATACCGTCTCCTCTCTGCCCCGCATTACGTCACGGGGAACAGCAGCTTCTGGTTATCGCTGTCGTACATGGTCTCCTGCCGGACGATGGAAAATGCCACCGGCGAGGCGGCTGTCCAGTCCTCGTGCCGCGCCAGCGCCGCAGCAGCCTCCACCGCCAGATACCCGGCGGAGAACACGTTCACCGCGGTGATGGCCGTCACGCGCCCCTTTTCCAGAGCGGCGGCAATGCTCGAGGTGGAGCCGCAGCCGTAGAGCAGCGGAAAGGTGTCCTCCCCCCGGGACAGCTCCGCTATATCCGCCAGTGCCGCCGCCTCAAAGGCGATGATCGCCCGGGGCCGCTCGATCCGCAGGATATCCGGCAGGGCGGTGGTGTCCGGGTCCCACTTGTACGCGCGGACCTGCCGCCCCTCCCGCTCCAGAACGGCCTTGGCCGCCTCCATCCGCTCCCGTATGCCGTTGTCACCGGGCAGGCTGTCCAGCAGCAGCACCGTGCCTCCCGCAGGTACGCCGTTGAGCGCCGCCGCGCCCAATGCCTCGCCCAGCGCCTGATGGTCCATGGTGATGGAGGCTGCCGCCCCCCATGCGGTCATGTCCGTCTCCACCGTGACCAGTGTGGTCTTTCCGGCGGCAGCGGATACCGCGTCGCCCAGCGCCTCCCGATCCGCCGGGATCAACAGGACGGCAGGCGCCGCCCCCGCCACCTCGCGCTCCAGCAGCTGTGCCTGCTGGACGGCGCTGTTGTCCTCGGCGGGAATCAGAAAGCGCAGCTCCACATTCAGATCCTGCGCCGCCTGCTCCATGCCCTTGCGCATGGTGGACACGGCGCCGTCTCCATCCCGCAGGATGACGGACATCTCCAGCAGCGGCGGCTGGTGGTGCTTTTCGCCGGGGGCGAAGGCCAGCAGGCAGAACAGCACGCTCAGCCCGATCAGAGGAAGCACCAGCTGCAACCATGCTTTTCGACTCACTGCTCCCCCTCCTTCCGATATTTCCGCGCATCATCCTCCGTCAGCGCGGGCAGACAGATCCGTACCAGCGTCCCGTTGTCCGGCTCACTGCGGATGGTCAGGCCGTACTCTCCGCCGAAGGTCAGCCGGATGCGCTGGTGTACGTTGCGGAAGCCGATGCCGGAGCCCTTGGCTTTGGCGGCGCTCCGCTCCCTGCCGGGTGTCAGGAGCTGCTCCACGACCTCCTCCGACATACCCGGCCCATTGTCCTCCACCTCGATGATCACCTGCTCCCCCTCGCGGAAGGCGCGGATGTGGATCTCGCCCTCGCCGTCGGCATACTCCATGCCGTGGTAGATGGCGTTTTCCAGAATGGGCTGGACGATCAGCTTGATGGTGTACAGCTTTTCGACCCCCGGCTCCACGGTGATATCGGCGGAGAATTTATTCTTATAACGCATCTTCTGGATGGTCAGATAGTTGCGTGCGTGCTCGATCTCGTCCCCGATGGGGATGATGTTGCTGCCCTTGCTCAGGGAGATCCGGAAGAACCGCGCCAGCGCCGTCAGCATGACCACCGCCTCCTGCGTCCGGCCGTTCTCCGTCATCCACACCACGCTGTCCAGCGTGTTGTACAGGAAGTGCGGGTTGATCTGGGATTGCAGCACGTCCAGCTCGCTGCGGCGTTTTTCCTCCTCCTGCTGGAGGATGTCCTCCATCAGGTGGCGCATGGTGGACACCATGGACTGCACCGAGCGGCTCAGATGCTCCACCTCGTAGGGGCCGTCCACGTTGAAGTCCACGGACTCCGCCCCCTTTTCCAGTTCCTTCACCGCATGATCCAGCTTTTTCATAGGTGCGGTGATCCACTCTGAGAGCCGCAGGTTCACAAATACCAGCAGGAAGATGGAGAAGGACACCACGAACAGGGCGAACAGCAGAAGCTGGCTGTAATTGTCCCGCAGCGTCTCCGTCGGTACCACGCCCACCAGCTTCCAGCCGGTATAGCCCACGGTCTTCACCGTCACCTGCCGCTTCTGGGACTGGAACACCTCCGTATGGGTGCCGTCGGCATACCCGGCGGCCGTCAGATTGTTCTCCTCCTGCAAGCCCGCGTAGAGAAGCTGCTGGCGGGGGTGGTAGATGACCTCCCCGTTCCCGTCGATAAGGTAGAGGTAACCCTGCCCGTTGGAGAAGGACACGTCCTTACAGATCTGCTCGATGCCGCTGAAGTTCATGTCCACCAGCAGCACGCCGCTTTCCATATTTCCCCCGCGTGTCAGCTCCACATGGCGGCTGAGAGATACTACCCAGTGATACCGCGAGTCCGGATCCTCAAACAGGTTCTGCACATGGGGCGTGGAGAAATGCAGATTCTCAATGCGCTCCATGGCGACGGTGAACCACCCCTCGCGGCTTGGCGTCACGCTGTTTTTCAGCTCCGTCAGCGGTGTGGCGGAGATCAGTCCGCCGTTCTCGTCGAATACCGCCAGTGACACCAGCACGTCCCTGTCCTTGGCGTACAGCAGCTCCAGCGCATCGCGAAGCCCCTGCGCCGTGCCGTCCTGATCCAGATCCGCGTTCTTGATGACCCGGTAATACACCGTGTCCGATACCCGCATCATGTTGCGCAGGTAGCTGTCCAGACTCCAGTTTACCTGCGCCAGCACCCGCTGGCTGTTTTCCGCCGCCATCTCGTTGGCGGAGGAGGAGAAGCGCAGCAGCAGCGCCATGCCCAGAAACAGCATACCCACCACCGCCACGGCGGTGAAAGCGATAGACAGGATCATCTGGATGCCGGAACGGTGGTACAGCGCCTTCCACCGCGCTTTCCAGCCGGACGCTATTTTCTCCACAGGCGGCTCCCCTCTCTGTCTGTTATTTCCCCTCACTGCGGTATTTAGTGGGCGTCGCCCCAAAGTGCCGCTTGAACACATAGCTGAAGTAGTTGGGGTCGTCATACCCGCACCGCTGGGCGATGAGATACGTCTTATCCTCCGTGCTGCGGATGGCCTCGGCCGCCGCCTCCATCCGCACCTTGGTGACGTAGGCGGTAAAGCTGGTGCCTGTCTCCCGCTTGAACAGCGTGGAAAAATAGGTGGAGCTGAGATGCAGATAGGCGCACAGCTTTTCCACCGACAGGTCGCTCTCGGCATAGTGCTGGCGGATATACTCCTTGGCTGTCTCCACAGTCTGCCCCGCCGAGTCCGTCTGACGGCGGCGGATCAGGGTGTGGAGGCGCAGGCAGCGCTCGGCGCACCAGCCCTCCAGCTCCGCCAGCGTGGGAAGCTCAGGCTCCTGCATGGGCAGGGAAAAATCGGTGCCGAAGACCTCCTCCACCCCTACGCCGGAGCGGCGGGTCATCTTCAGAAGATGGGTCACCAGCTCCATGAGGAACAGGTGGTACTGTCCAGCGGCAGGGTTAGCCTGCCGGATCTTCCCCGCCAGCGCGGCAGCCGCCTGCCGGATCTCCTCCTCGTTTCCCAGCTTGATCGCCGCGGTCAGCGCCCGCTCGTCCGCCTCCTCGAAGGAGAGGACGGGGCCGCCGTCCGGCTCCAGGTCGCCGATGTAGATGACCTGTCCCCGGCCCACCATGGAGCGGTACTCCAGCGCCGTCCGCGCCTCGGCGGAGGAGCGCGCCATACCGGACAGCTCCCGGCACGGTGCGCCCACGCCCACCGTCAGCGTCAGCCCCAGATAGGAGGCCGCCAGCGTACAGGCGCGGTCTAAGCTGCGGATCAGGTCGTAGATGGTAAATGTCTCCGTCAGGCTGACGATCAGCGCCACCCAGTCGTTGTACAGGGAGAGCCTGCACCGATCCGCCGTCAGCGTCTCCTCCAGCAGGTTCTGCACCGACAGGGTGGACAGGGCATCCCGGCTGTTGTCGCTGCCGATGTAGGCAAGACCCACCGTCCACTCCTCGCCCCGCAGGTCGATGTCCAGACGCGCCGCCCGGTCAAGCTCCGTTCCCGGCTCGATGCGGCCGTCCAGCAGGTTGGTGTAGAACAGCTCCCGCAGGATGGGCAGATTCTCCGTGTACCGGCTGCGGAGAAGCTCCATGTTCCGCCGCTCCGCACGCTCCCGGTCCAGCTCCTCCTTCAGCCGCCGCAGCACGGCGGACAGCTCATCGGCGTTGATGGGCTTGAGGATATACTCCACCACGTTCATCTGGATGGCCTGCTTGGCATATTCAAAGGCGTCGAAGCCGGAGAACACCACGAACCGGGAGGCGGGCAGCCGGTCTGTCAGGATCCGGCACAGCTCCAGCCCGTCCATAAACGGCATCTTGATATCCGTCAGGATCACATCCGGCCGCAAGGTCTCCGCCAGCTCCAGCGCGTCCTGTCCGTTGGCGGCCTCGCCCACCAGCGAAAAGCCCAGCCCCAGCCAGTCCATTTTGCGGCTGATACCCTCGCGGATATCCTCCTCATCGTCCACCAGCAGCACACGGTACAGCTCCACGGCTCCGACCCCCTCTCAGTTTCCACGTGGTATCATCACGCTTTTGCGTTCAGTATACCATATATTCCCCCAAAAACAAAGATGGCTCGCAGATGCGCGCCATCTTTGTGTAAGATCACTTTTTCACCAGATATTTCCGCATATCCAGCGCACAGGCGAACAGGATGATGCCGCCCTTGATGAGGTACTGCAGATCCTGCGGCACGCCTACCATGGCCAGACCCACGAAGATCAGACGCAGCATCAGAACGCCGATGACGATACCTCTGATCTTACCGATGCCGCCCACGAAGGACACACCGCCGATGACGCAGGCCGCAATGGCGTCCAGCTCATAGTTCAGGCCGGTGTTGGCGGTATTGGAGCCGATACGGGCGCCCTCGATAAAACCGGTAAAGCCGTACATGGCGCCTGCCAGCGCAAAGACACCCACCGTCACGGCGAACACATTGACGCCGGAGACACGGGCGGCCTCCTCGTTGGAGCCCAGTGCGAACATGTTCTTACCGAAGGTGGTCTTGTTCCAGATGAACCACATCAGCGCCGTCAGCACGATGGCGAACAGCACATAGTTGGGGATGGGAACGCCGCCGATCTTGAAGAGGCTGCCCTTGACGAAGTTGGTGTAGGACGGGTCAAGGTTGGAGATGGCCATGCCCTTGTTGTTGCCCATCTGGACATACAGCAGCAGGCAGGTGTACAGGATCAGCTGCGTACCCAGCGTCACGATGAAGGGATGCAGCTTGAACTTTGCCACGAAGAAGCCGTTGAAGCAGCCCACGGCGGCGCCGATGAGCATGGCCAGCAGGATGACCACGATGATGGGCAGCGTGCCGATCTCGGGCCACATCTTGTTGGCAAGGTTGGCGGCGTTCTGCAGCAGAGACGCGGAGATACAGGCGGTCAGGCCCACCACGCGGCCTGCGGACAGGTCGGTACCGGTCAGCACGATACAGCCGGCGATACCCAGTGCAGCGGGCAGGTACGCCGCCGTCTGGGAGAGGATGTTGATGAGGGATGGGGGCTTGATAAAGTTGGGGTTCTTGATGGCGATATAGATGACCGCGATGGCCATGATGATGAGCAGTGCGTTGTTCAGCAGGATGTCGCCCACCCGCTTGGCCGTCCACGGCTGGCGGACTTTGGCTTCCTTTGCCTGCGCTTTCGTTTCGTTGTTCACGGTAGTCGCTCCTCCTTACACATATTTGGCCGCCAGCGTCAGGATCTCCTCCTGACTGGTGCTGCGCGCGTCCACCTCGCCGGCCAGAATGCCGTTGGACATGACCAGAATACGGTCACAAATGCCCAGCAGCTCCGGCATCTCAGAGGACACCACGATGACACCCTTCCCCTCCTTGGCGAGGTCGAGGATAAGCTGGTAAATTTCGTATTTAGCGCCCACGTCGATACCGCGGGTAGGCTCGTCCAACAGCAGGATCTCCGGCTTCGTCAGAAGCCAGCGGCCGATAATGACCTTCTGCTGGTTGCCGCCGGAAAGCGAGCGGATCTGCGTGGTCTGGCTGGGGGTCTTGATATGCATGGCCTGGATCGCCCAGTCGGTATCCTTTTTCATGGCTTTCTCGCTGAGGTAGAGACTGCCTTGCTTGCCGTTGACACGCAGTCCTCCCCGCAGATAGCTGTTCAGGTTGGAAATAACGGTATTTTCCTTGATATCGCGGATGCCGAAAATACCGGTGGCACGGCGCTCCTCCGTCAAAAGGGCAAAGCCGTTCTTGATGGCCTCCCGGGGGGACTTGTTCTTGATCTCCTTGCCGTGGAGGCGGATGGTGCCGCTGCCCTTGGTCATGGCGCCGAACAGGTTCTCCAGCACCTCGGTACGGCCGGAGCCGTCCAGTCCGGCGATGCCCAGCACCTCGCCCTTGCGGAGCTGGAAGCTGGCCTCCTTCAGACGGGTATACTTACCGGACAGGTTTTCTACCTCCAGGATCACGTCGCCGGGCACATTGTCCTTGGGCGGGAAGCGGTTGGTCAGCTCACGGCCCACCATCAGCTTGATGATCTCGCCCATGGTCAGGTCCTTGGCGTGGCGGGTGGCCACCCACTGACCGTCGCGCATGATGGTGACCTCGTCGCTGATGCGGAGGATCTCATCCATCTTGTGACTGATATAGATAATGCCGCAGCCGCGCTGGCGCAGCATATTGATGATGCGGAACAGGTGCTCCACCTCGGCCTCCGTCAGAGAGGAGGTCGGCTCGTCGAACACGATGACCTTGGCGTTGTAGCTGACGGCCTTGGCGATCTCCACCA
>ERZ773181.2798-NODE-2798-length-10977-cov-6.532595_pt1 | contig 10977 bp, 10 predicted proteins | sample MGYA00581001_ERZ773181 | MGnify/ENA primary metagenome ERZ773181 (study PRJEB29015, sample SAMEA2737780) | human gut metagenome | biome: human gut; feature: human-associated habitat; material: faeces | place: China | collected 2012 ... | reverse complement strand
TGAGCTTTTGCAGCGTCTCCGCCTGCTTCTTTTCCGTGATGGCGCCTACGATGGGGTCACCCACGATATTGCCGCTGCGGTCAACCACATAGGTGGTGGGGTAGGCAAAAATGTTTGTAGTGAACTTTCCCGCCTCGCCGTCGGAAGCGAAATACACGTTCTTGTAGGAAGCGCCCTTCTTCATAAGCACGTCCTTAGCTTCCGAAATAGCCGTTTCGTTGCCGTCCAGCGTAAAGGCGTTTATGCCTATCAGCGTGCCGCCCTTTTCGGCAAGCTCCTTGTTCAAAGCATCCAGCTCGGCAAGCTCGCCCACGCAGGGGCCGCAGGTGGTGAACCAGAAGTTTACAACGGTAACGGCATTGCCGGAGAAAAGCTCGTCGCTCTTTACATCGTTCCCGTCAAGGTCCTTTCCTTCAAAGGCGGGGAACTTTTGCATACTGCCGTCGTCGGGAGTCATGTTCATGTTGTCATCCGTAGGCATGTTGATGTCACCGTCAACCGACTTTTGAATGATATTGGGATATTTTTCTTCAAGCATGGTCAGCTTGTTTTCAATATCGCGTATCTTCTCCGCCTCGCCTTGGATCAGCTTCAGCTCGTCCGCCGTAAACTGATCCTTTGCGGCCTCAATGGTCTTGAGCAGGAAATCGCCGTAGTTTTTGCCGTCCTCCTGCATGGTCATGCCCTTGTCGGCCGCCATGAAAACCTTTTCCCAAAGCTCTGTATTTGCTGACAGTATGGCGTTTTCCTGCGCCATCAGGTCCTTATGCATGGCAGTCGCCTCGTCCTCATTTTTCGGCTCATTGTCCATTGAGGAATCGTCGCCGCCCATGTTATCCATGCTGCCCATATTATCCTTATTGTTCATGCTGTCCATTTTGTTGCCGTCCTTTTCGCCGCAAGCTGCCATAATCAGCACAAGCAAAACGGTCATTATAAGCGCCAGCAGCCTGCCGGCAGTATTCATCCTATTCATCCGGGTAACTCCTTTACAATCATATTGTTTTCGCTGCACATGCAGCCATCCATACACATGCCATCCTTCATGCAGCCGCCATCCATGCACTTACATTCTTCGGTACACATGCCGTCCTCCATGCATATGCAGCCATCGTTGCACATGCCTTCATTCATGCATTTGCTGTCCTCTCCGCACATGCACTCATTTTCCGTCATGCCGCTATTACCGCACATGCTGCCGCCGGTATCCATGTCATTCTTCATGCAGCCGCCGTCCATACATGTGCAGTCCTCGGCGCTCATACCGTCCTTCATGCACATACAGCCCTCGGCGCACATACCGTCGGTTATACACTTGCTGTCCTCGCCGCACATGCACTTCCCGCTCAGCATACCGTCCGTTTTCTCCATAACCTTTTCTTCCATCATATCGGACTGCATGGGCTCCTTAGCGTTGTCCATCATATTGTCCTTTTGCATGGAAGAGCAGGCGGCCAGACCGCACACAAGCACGAGCGCCAGTACAGCCGTCAAGAGCTTATTTGCGTTCACGTTTGTTCCTCCTTGTTCTCATTATTGTTGTTTGTCTGCGGCGTTTCTGCCGCAATGGATTTATCTTTACCGTCACCAAACCCGTAGCGGAAACGCACGGCATTTGTCGGACAGGCGCGGACACACATCCCGCAGCGGATGCATTCGGTATGGTTTGGCGTTTTTGTCACGTCCACATCCATTTTGCAGGCTTTGGCGCATTTTCCGCAGGAAACGCATTTGTTCTTGTCAACCTTCATCTGGAACAGGGAAACCTTGTTCAGCAAGGCGTAAAACGCGCCCAGCGGACAGAGCCATTTACAGAACGGGCGATAGAACAGCACGCTCAGAACTATCACCGCAATGAGTATGCCGAGTTTCCATGTAAACAGCGTTCCCAGCGCCGCCCTGATACCCGAATTTGCAACGGAGAGCGGAATAGCGCCTTCCAGCACACCCTGCGGGCAAAGGTATTTGCAGAAGAAGGGATCGCCCATACCCACATCGTTCACAAGGAACGCCGGTAGCAGGAAAACCATCACCAGCAGGACAGCGTATTTCAGGTATGTCAGCGGCTTCAGCCTCTTTGTGGAAAGCTTCTTAGTGGGGATTTTGTGCAGCAGCTCCTGAAACCAGCCAAAGGGACACAGGAAACCGCAGATGAAGCGCCCAAGCAATACCCCAACGAGTATTAGGAAGCCCGTTATATAATAGGAAAAGCCGAACTTTGACGACCCTACAACCGCCTGAAACGCCCCGATGGGGCAGGCCCCGGACGCCGCCGGACAGGAGTAGCAGTTCAGCCCCGGCACGCAGACGGTCTTCCCCGCCCCCTGATACAGTCCGCCCTTGAGAAAGTTCGGCAGATGCAGGTTGGTCAGCAGCGTCGCCCCCGCCTGAATCCAGCCCCGGAAGCGGGACATGGTCTGTGAAACGCCTGAAAACTTTTTACCCAATGCCCACACACTCCAGACATAATTTGATTGCTTTGCTCAGCACCGTCGCCGCCTCGCCCCGCCATACGCCAAAGCACAGCATGGCGGCTCCGGCGAGCAGAAGCGTGATCTGCGCCGCCGTCTTCTTTCCGTGACTCAAGTTTCATCACCCTTTCCGTTTTGTGCTTTCATCATAGCACGGGAGAGTTAAAGTCCCTGTTAAGAACAGAAACTTAACACAAACTTTATTTGTTTCTGCTATACTGAAGACAATCGAATGAATGAAGCTTATAAAGGAGGGCTTTCATGCATTTTTTGGTTATTGAAGACGAGCGCGCTCTGTGCGAGACCATCGTCCGCAGCCTGCGGCGTTTGGCATACAGTGTAGACTGCTGCTACGACGGGGAGAAGGCGCTGGAGCTTCTTGGCGTGGAGCGCTACGATCTGGTGCTTCTGGATCTGAACCTGCCGGGCAAGGACGGCATGACGGTGCTGCGCACCCTGCGGCAGACAGACCGGGAGACGAGAGTCCTGATTCTCTCCGCCCGCAGCGAGGTAGAGGACAAGGTGGAGGGACTGGACGCAGGCGCCAACGACTATCTTGCAAAGCCCTTTCATCTGGCTGAGCTGGAGGCCCGTATCCGCAGCCTGACCCTGCGGCAGTTCACGCAGCAGGACGTGCTGCTGACCTGCGGGGATTTAGCCTTCGACACGCGCTCCCGCACCGCTTCCGTCAATGCTCAGGCCCTGACGCTGACCCGCAAGGAAACGGGGATATTGGAATATTTAATGGTACATCAGGGGCGACCGGTGAGTCAGGAGGAGCTGATGGATCATGTCTGGGACAACAGCGTGGACAGCTTTAGCAACTCCATCCGGGTACATATCTCCGCTCTGCGCAAAAAACTGCGTGCCGCACTGGGCTATGACCCCATCCGCAACCGCATCGGCGAAGGCTATCTGATGGGAGGCGAGGAAGCATGAAGCACCTTTCTTTGCAGTGGCGCATCACGCTGATGAGCGTCCTGCTCATCGGAGCTACCTGTATTTCCATGAATCTGCTGCTCTGTTCCTCCGGCATGTACTATATGGACACGATTGCGAACACTATTCAGGGTGGCACTGTTCTTATCGATGTTGAAGGCGAAGTGAGCTTTGACCCGCAGCTCGTAGCACCTGACGAGGATTTGACAATCATTGTCGATGGGGCGCAAGGGCGCTTCCGCACCACCAACTGGTACATCACGGCGGCGGTAACGCTGCTCAGCGGCATCCTCGCCTATTTTGTCAGCGGACGCGCCCTCAAGCCTCTGCGCAGCTTTGCCTCGCAGGTCGAGCAGGTGCAGATGAGCAACCTGGCAGACATGAAGATCAACGAGGACGTATTGCCGGAGTTCCGCCAGTTCAGCCATTCCTTCAATCAGATGCTTGAACGGCTGAATAACGCCTTTGCCGCCCAGCGGCAGTTCACTGGCAACGCCGCCCACGAGCTGCGCACGCCGCTTGCGCTGATGCAGGCGCAGCTGGAACTGTTCTCCGCAGAGCATCCCGACGTGCTGCCGGAAACAGCAGCATTTCTTTCTTTGCTGCGGGAGCAGACGGAGCGGCTGACCCAGATGACAAAAACACTGCTGGAACTGAGCAGCCTGCAGCAGGTGGCGCGGAACGAACGGATTCAGCTTGCGCCCATGGTCGAGGAGATCTTCACAGACCTCGCGCCGCTGACAGAAAAGCGCGGCATCACACTGGCGGCGGATGGCGACGGCGTCATGACCGGCAGCGACGCGCTGATCTACCGGCTGCTCTTCAACCTGACGGAAAACGCCGTCAAATACAATCGCCCGGGCGGCTCGGTGCGGGTCTGCGTCACACAGGAGCCGGAAAAGCTCCGGATCCGTGTCTCCGACACCGGCTGCGGCATCCCGGAGGAGTATCAGCAGAGCATCTTCCAGCCATTCTTCCGCGTGGACAAGTCCCGCAGCCGGGAGTACGGCGGCGCTGGTTTGGGGCTTTCTTTGGCGTGGGAGATTGCCAATCTCCATGGCGGCTATATTTGGGTGGAGAAAAGCTCGGAGAAGGGCACCACCATCGCGGTAGAGCTGCCGGTGCAATAAATTGTGTGCGAACCTCCGATGCACTGCCTGTATGGGCGGGATCTAAAGCATTCTATAAAATACCGGGATGGGTTTCGTCTTCTTTCCTGATTCCAATCCCCTGCAAACGAAGAGCCTATGTTGGCGCCTAACCTTGGTGCCAACATAGGTTCTTTTCTTTCCATGTTTCCATACTAGGACAAATGAAGCCATCGTGTTTATTATTATTTTATCATATTCATGGCGCTGTTCCAACGTCGGCGATACAAAAGCTTGCCGGAGCAGCTCTATTTCCCGGCACAGTGCAACCGCTCTTCTTTTTTATCGTCTATATTGATAGATAACAAGAAAGGAGGGTCTGGTTATGAAGAGGATCGTATCAGGGCTGCTGCTTTTGGCCCTGCTGAGCGGCTGCACATCGGCAGCCATGCAGAAAACGCCGGAGGACTCCGGCAGGGATGCGCCGTTGACTGTCGTACAGGAAAGCATGCCGGAGGATTTTGCAGTCCGGTTCACATGGTGGTATGATACCGACCGAAAGAGTATCATGGACACGCAGGAGGGTCTGCTGCAAAGAGATCTTGTCACCGAGGGGACCGCCTCTGTGGAGTTTCGACCGGATACAGCGTTTTTGCAGGAGCTGTATGCGCTTGTTTGCGAGGATGGATTCCTGGATATTCGGCGGCCAATGATCTCGCAGGAGCTGACAACAGATGATACGTTGGTCGCGGTGATGCCAAATTGCTGGTATGAGATCCGTGTCACAAAGAATGCGGAGCAGTACCTGATCTGCGGCGATATGACTGCGGCAGCTTATACACAGACAGATGCGGACGCTGCCCGCTTTATGAAGACGGTGGAAGCCCTGCTGGGGCTGGTAAAAGGAACTTCTGCGTGGGCGTCTCTGCCGGAACCAAACGTAGCTTATGAGTGATCGCCGCTATGGCATCTTTCTGTTCTTTTCTGCGGTTCAAACTCCCGCGCAGGCTACACCGGCCTGCGCGGGAAATCTTATCAGGTCATCACTTCTGCTCCTGAATATAGAGGCTTACGCGGCTCTGGATGAGACGGCTGGTTTCCTCGACGCTTCTGTCACCGGCAAGATAGCCTGCGGCTTCCTCGGTAATGATGCTCAGGACGCTCTGGTCGTAGTCTAAAAAGTTGGTCGTAGACTCGATCAGCTCCATGACGGTGTCGTACTGCTCCTGCGTGACAGCATAGAGCTCGATCATTGGCTCGTCGCCATAGCTCATGCCGCCGGAGGAAATGGGGATCGGATCACCGTTCTCGTCAAGCACCTGGCTGCCGTTGGCGTCGGTCTGATATTCCTGCGTCATGGCTTTCCCGGCCATGGCGTCAAAGGCAGACCTCAGGATCGGGAAATTCCAGAGGTTTTTCTGGTATTCCTCAGAGAGCGTCGAACGGATAAACGCCCAGGCGTCTGCCTTATCCTTGCAGGCCGTGGTGATGCAGAGCGTTACGCTGGCAGTAAAGGCGCTGCCGCTGGAGCCATCTTCCCGCGGGAAACCGACAAACCGGATATCGTGATCGAGCGCGGCAAAGGTATAGTAGATGTTGTCAAAGTCGTTGAGGTTCATAGGATACAGCAGCTGTTTGCCGCTTTTCATGCGGGTAAAGTCGCTTTCATATTCTCCGTCGCTCTGCCAGTTGAACTCTGCCGGGAGCGGCTTGACGAACTCCAGAAGGGCGCGGAACTCGTCAGAATCGAAATTGCAGGTGCCATTCTGCCAGTCCATGAAGTCCTTCGCGTTCATGGCGACGCAATACATGAGCATCTCCGACTGGGTGTAATACTGGTTGAATACCATCGCGCCTTCGGGCAGCTTGCTGAGCGCGTTCTTGACGTCAGCCAGCGTCCATGTCGTGTAATCACCGACGATCCTGCCGAGGCCGACTGCTGTGGTGATGCCAAAATTGATGGGCAGCTGATAGAGCTTTCCATCCACCTGCGCGGCCTCGACCGGGCGGGTCATGAGTTTGTCGCGCGAATAGCCGGGGTCGGCGTCAAGATACGGCCAGAGGTTCTCCAACATTCCCCTGGCGGCATACTGCCGGATCGGCAGCATCATATTGCCAACGATCAGATCCGGTATCTTGCCGGCGAGAACTTCGGTGTTGAACACGGTAAGACCGGCATAATAATCCTCGCCGTCTGCATACTCCGCATAATCCCTGACCACGATGCGGCAGTCGGTGCTGGTCTGGTTGAACTTGACGATCTGGCTGCGGAGGTTATAATCAAGGCTGAAGCAGGCCAGCGTCAGCTCTGTTTTCTGCTGCACATCGGCAGCATCCATGCGGTTCAGCACCAGGATCCGCTGCCGCTCCCGCGTTCCGTCATAGCTGTGCCCAAGGGTCACAGTGGCAATGCGACCGTCAGCCAGGAAATCGAGGCGATTGTAACGGATGGTATTGCTGTCCACATCACATGCCAGCCAGTCGACGACCTTTTCCACCTCGCCGGTGTCCTTGCGTTCGCCGAAGATATTACCGCCGTCTATAAAGAAATACCGGTAGACATCATTGCCCGGCTGCAGGCCCCATGCGCGGGAAGAGACCGGTGTTTCCTTTCCCCAGTTCTTCGTTTCAGGGTCAAGCTGTTTGAAGGCCATCTTCCCGTCATTGTAAGTAGTCAGTGCGCCGACTTCACCGGCAGAGAGCTGGCAGAGCTGGCCGGAAAACTCATCAGCGGATTTGCTGAAAACGAAGCTGCCATCCGGCCCGTAAACATTGACTGTCTGATAATCGTAGGTATAGACATAGCCCTTATCATCGGAGAGCAGGGTGTCAAGGTACGAATAGCCCCAGTCTCCTGTGCTGTTCGGATCTTCCTCGTTTGCGGGGATGATGGTGCGAAGCAGCGTGCCATGCGCATCCAGCTGGATGAGCTCCGAAAGGGAGGGCCCCATCTCGCCGTCATCCGTGTAAAGGTCTGTCCGGCGGTAGATCCAGAGCGTGCCGTCTGTGCCGGCCGCGAGGGCATGGATCTCGGTGCTGCTGTTGCTGCTGCGGAAAATCTGTGTACCGTCGTCCAGATCTTCCACATCAGGCTTGTCAACGTAGTTGACGAGCTGTACGCATTCTCCGCTGTCAGGTTCAAACCGGAAAAGGCCCTCGGAATAGGTGTCATAAGAAACCTCATTGCCGTCTTTGTCAATGTAGGTATCCTGTCCGCTGAGAATACTGGCAGTAAAATAAAGTGTACTGCCCGAAACGCAGCTCCGGCTGATCCACTGGATCGGTTCCGGCAGATCAAAATACTGCGGTTGATAGGCGTATTGAGACGCCAGCTCCGGTATCGTCTCCTGCTGTGTATTCTGGCTTGAATTGTCTGTCTTCGTCTTGTTTTTGCTGCACCCGGCAAGTGTGCCGAGCAGCAGCACAAACGCAAGACAGATGGAGAGCATTCGTTTTGTCATTGTTCGTCCTCCTCGTTTATATTTACCATAATAAATCATTATCAATTTACGCGGTTTTCTACAAAAATGAACCCGCTTATTTACTATCCTCCCTTTTGCCCGATCACAACACGCTCTACCTTGTCATCATTTTCTGCATCATAGAATACAAGAATCGCTGTGTCCGCATCAAGGTCCCACGCATCCGCCCAGATCCCGGACGGCGTGGCGTCCGGCTCTCCCCAGCTGCGGCGGAGACTGTCTCTGTCCTGTGCCCGCAGCTGCTCCGCTGCGTACTGCTCTCCCTTTTCCAGAATATACGCGGCCACGGTTTCTTTGGATGGAATACTGTTGTCGATTTTTTCTCTGTCGGAGAGCCGCACCGCCAGCACAAGCGCCAGAAATACGCAAACGGCTACGGTTGCAATGATCCGTCTTTTCATAATCCGCCTCCAATCCTGTTCTTTCCATATTCGTTGTTTACATGGGAACTCTCTGTCCTGCGTTGCCACTTTTTCGTCTCTACCAGAAATAATATTAAGACTTTATATCAAATAAGTCTTGCCAAAGCCTACTTTCTCCTGTATAATATAGATACAGGGGAACCACGAATGCAACACCCTTGGAGACAGCGGGAACATCCCTTCTCCTCCGATCTCATGGCTTTGATCTTCTGGTTTTCCCAATGCACAAGATACTGGCTGCGGGCGGATACTACCCTGTCAGTATCTGCTGTATGTCATCCCTGTCCTATGGCAGGTTCCCCCTATGCCTGCTGTGCTCCTTCCTCCGCCGCCCCTGTGCCCGTACAGGGGCGGCCCCCTTTTGCCTTTTTGGCAACACGGACGGCTCTGCCCCGGCTGTCATTCTCAACACAAAGTTTTTACGTCACATGTTTCTTTTTGTGTTAAAATGGCAGTGAGCTTACCGGATTGCAGTTTCATTTTGCCGGGAAGCTGATTCTGACGCAAAGGATGGTTACGCCGATATGACAGCCTCTTCGGCTCTCCCGTTTCATGAAAGCCCGTACCGCTACTTTGTCATGCGGAATCTGTACGAGTCCGCTGTAAAGCAGCTTGTGCTGAAGCTTGAGATTTTGAACAGTGAATTCAATACGCTGTATGCACGAAACCCCATCCATCATATTGAAAGCCGGGTCAAATCCTCGGAAAGCATCGCCGCCAAGCTCCAGAGAAAGGGATCTCCGGTTACGCTTGAAGCTGCGGCGCGGGATATCAACGACATTGCAGGCGTCCGCGTCGTCTGCAATTACATCGATGATGTCTACCGAGTCGCCGGGATGCTGGAGCGGCAGGAGGATCTGGAGATCGTCAAGCGGCAGGATTATATCAAAACGCCGAACTATAACGGCTACCGTTCGCTGCATCTGGATGTCCGTGTTCCCGTGTATCTTTCTGACCGGACGGAGCACGTCGTCGCCGAGATCCAGATCCGCACGATCGCAATGGATTTCTGGGCCAGTCTGGAGCATGACATCCACTACAAGGCGGACCGGGCAAAGCTCCCGGCGGGCATCGATGAAGAAATGTTTGCCTGTGCGGAAAAGATTGCCGAAATTGACCGGCAGATGCAGGATATGTACCGCCGCATCGCGGACGCAGAAGCGAATGGAGACGCCGTCAAAAAGTAAAGTTTGCTTCTTTCAGAGAGACCGGCAGCTGCAAGGTTTTGCGGCTGCCGGTCTTTCTCAGTCCTTCCAGGTATCGATCAGAAGCTCGATCTCTGACGTGAACCGCTGCAGACGCTGATTGGACTGTTCCTTGCAGGCCATCGCAGCCGCGACAAGCCGCTGCGCCGCCTCTACAAGCTGCGCAAAGACTTCCTTCTTTCGCGCACGCCCCTTTTTCTCAATGCGCTGACCCTCTGTGACCATCAGGAACTTTCCGTGCAGCAGATCAAATTCTGTTCCACTGAACGGTGCGACCGCGCAGTAGCCTTCGGAAACCAGCCGGTCACGGAAGGCTTCACAGTTTTCTTCGTCCCCATGATTGACAAACACAACGCGCGGTTTGCGCTTGATTGCCTGTACCCATTTGAGAAGCCCGTCTCTGTCCGCGTGTCCACTGGTACCGTGCAGGGCACAGATCTCGGCGCTGACCGAGATCTCCTCACCAAATAAGCGGACTGTTTTTGCACCGTTCAGCAGACTACGCCCCAGCGTTCCCTCCGCCTGATATCCGGCAAACAGGATGATGTTCTCCCATTTCCAGAGATTGTGCTTGAGGTGGTGCCGGATACGTCCCGCGTCACACATGCCGCTTGCAGAAAGGATCACCTTCGGCCTCGGATCGTCGTTGATCTTCTTGGATTCCTCCACACTTTCCGTCAGGTACAGATTGGCGGACCAGAGCGGATTGATCCCCTGCCGCAGCAGATTCCGCGTTTCTGCATCCAGATATTCCGGCTCGCACTGCATGAAAACAGCTGTTGCGGCCTCAGCAAGCGGGCTGTCCAGATAGACCGGCCAGCCGTCATGCCCCTGCACCAGCCGTTTCTGCTTGATTTCCCGGACTGCGTATAAAAGCTCCTGTGTTCTGCCGACTGCAAATGAAGGAATAACAACGTTTCCGCCTCGGTCAAGTGTGGATTGAATAATTCCTGTAAGTTGCAAAACATAATCGGGTCTGTCGCCGTGAAGCCTGTTGCCGTAGGTGGACTCGATAATGACGTAATCTGCCTTTTCTACGGGCGGTTTTTGAGGATTTTTTATAAGCGGTCGGTTGATATTTCCTATATCTCCGGAAAAAAGAATGGTTTTTGTAATTCCGTTTTCCGTCACTTTAATTTCTATTGACGCACTACCCAAAAGATGACCTGCATCAATAAATTTAATTTCTATTCCGTCAAAAATTTGGTAGCTCTCGTCATATTCGCACGGAGTAAAATATTTGAGCGCATTTTGTACGTCTTGCGTGGTATAAAGCGGCTCAATCGGTTCTTTACCGCTTCGCTTGTTTTTTCTGTTCTTCCATTCTGCCTCAAATTCCTGAATGGGCGCCGAGTCCATAAGCATAATTC